>Ga0181518_10000521_pt1 | contig 41830 bp, 39 predicted proteins | sample PEATcosm2014_Bin_28_FD_119751 | JGI IMG/M metagenome (GOLD analysis project Ga0181518, IMG submission 119751) | Peatland microbial communities from MTU Mesocosm Facility, Houghton, MI, USA - PEATcosm2014_Bin01_60_metaG | ecosystem: Environmental > Terrestrial > Soil > Wetlands > Peat | place...
TCCGAGCGACATCGGTGACACGCTGGACGTGGTCGTGAAGGCGACGAACGTTGCCGGCTCCTCGTCGGTGACGACGTCTGTGACTGGATTGATAGAAGGTCTTCTGCCAAATAATACGGCGCTACCGTCGATCACGGGGCTGCTGAAGGATGGGCAGCTGTTGACCGCGAGTACCGGCACGTGGTCGGGAACGACGCCGATCAGCTATGGCTATCAGTGGCAGCTGTGCAACTTGCTCGGGAAAGAATGCGCGAACATCGCCAAAGCGACCAGCTCGACCTACCTGCTGGGCCTGCTCGATGTGGGTCTGCCGCTGCGTGTCGTGGTGACGGCCACCAACGTGGCGGGCTCGACCTCGGCGACATCGAACGCGACGGGCCTGATCGAAGGGCTCCTATGACTGTGAGCCCAGCCGGGACTGCTGCTCCCGCCACTGCTGCTCCCGCCACCGCTGCTCACTCTCGCTGAGGAACGCGTGCAGACGCTCGTTGTAGAGAGCGCCGACGGCAGGGATCGTGTGCGAGCGCCCGCTGATCACGACCCGCTCTGCGCCGATGCGCCTTGCGACGACGTCGCACACGGCCTCGAATACGGGCGAGTGCCCGCCGGAGATGACGAGCTTGGGAAACGGGGCTGCGCGGAGAGCCTCGAGCGGCGGGTCGGCCTCCCACGGCGGGCGCTCGCGCATCAGCAGGCGAGCGCCGTGCAGCAACTCGCCGTCGAGCTCGGCGGGCGTCGAATGGGTCGAGCCGACGCCGCCGCGAAACAGCCGCAGGAACTCGAGCGGCTCAACGCTCGAGGCGAGCTCGTACAGGCGTTCGCCGCCGAGGATCTGCGCGTCGACGAGCTCATCGCCTGCGGCCAGCCGCAGGCAGCCGGGCTCGGAGACGGTCAGCGAGCGCACGGCGTCCGGTCGCTGCGCGGCGGCGTATAGCGCGACCACCGCGCCGTACGAATGCCCGACGAGGTGCGCGCCGTCGCCCAGCAGCTCGGCGATCAGCGGCGCCTCGAGCTCGAAGTCCCCGCGCGCGAGCGGCGGGCTGGCGCCGAAGCCAGGACGGTTGGGCAGGGAGAGGGTCCAGCGCTCGGCCAGCGGCAGCTGGTGGCGCCAGGTGCGCGCGGCGCCGACGACGCTGCCGTGCGCCAGCACGACCGGCGGTCCGCTGCCGAGGCGGGTGACGTCGAGGTCGGCCGCCGTCAGCGATCCCATCTCGTACGCGCCCTAGCTGCGGGTGGCGCCGAGCGAGAGCTGGTTCAGCGACGCGGCGCCGTCGATGGTGATCGCCTGGCCGCTGATCTGGGCTGCGTCGTCGCTCGCGAGGAACGCGATCGCGGCGGCGATCTCGGCCGGCTCGACCGCCCGCCCGCTCGGTAGCGCGGCGAGCGCGCGCTCGCGTACCTCCTCGGGCATCGCGAGCACCTGCTCGGTTGCGACGAGCCCGGGGAGCACCGCGTTGACGGTGATCCCGCGCGCGGCGTTCTCGCTGGCGAGCGTGCGCACCATCCCCAGCTGCCCGGCCTTTGACGCGGCATATGCGACCTGCCCGGGCAGCCCGCCGAGCGCGGCGACGCTCGAGACGACGACGATGCGCCCGTAGCCGCGCTCGCGCATCGGGCCGAGGCACGCCTGCACGGTGCGAAACGCGCCGGTGAGGTTGACGTCGATGTCGCGCTGCCACTGCTCGGCGGTCATCCGGTGGCCGGGCGCGATCGTGGTGGTGACGCCGGCGTTGGCGACGCACACGTCGACGTCCAGGGGCGGGAACTCGTCGCGCGCGACGTCGAGCGCGATGTCGCAGCCCTCGCGCCGGTCGAGCGTCAGCACGTCGAAGCCGTCGGCGGCCAGGCGCGCGGCGGTGGCCGCGCCGATCCCGCGCGCGGCGCCCGTCACCAGCGCGCGGCGCCGCTCGGTCACAATTGGCCCCCGACGATCATCGAAGGAGGGAACGATGACAGACCGCTGGTTCTCAGAGGAGGAGCTCGCGCAGCTCTCGCGGCCGACGATGGATCGCGCGATCGAGGCGATCGACGCCGGCGATCTGCACGAGGCCAGGCGCCTGTGCGCGGAGATGAAGCACGAGTGGCAGATGCTGCACGACCTGATGGCCGGCGGCGTGCTGGACCTGGTGTCGTTCATCCAGCAGCGCCTCGGCGACGACGGCGTGGCGCAGGCGTGGACGCAGAGCATGGGCCGCGGCTGGCGCAAGCACCACGACGCGATCGTGGCGCTCGACCGGCGCGAGCTGGTCGGCCTGCTGGCGGCGACCTGGCGGGCGCACTCGTGCTCGGGCGTGGGGCCCAACCCCGGCAGCTTCACGATCAGCGAGGACGAGGAGAAGGTGACGTTCACGATGAACCCGTGCGGCTCGGGCCAGCGCCTGGTGCGAAACGGCGCCTACGAGGGGCTTCCGGACGGCGGCGGCACGCGCGAGGCGCACGACTGGTCCTTCGGGCGCAAGGGCTTCCCGCTGTACTGCACGCACTGCAGCTTCATGAACGAGTCGATGCCGATCCAGTGGTCGGGCTACCCGCTGTATCCGTCGGACCCGCCCGACGACTACGCCAGGGACCCGTGCACGTGGTACTGGTACAAGGATCCCGGACGCGATCCCCGAGCGCCACTACAGCCGCTACGGCGCGGTGAAACCGCAGCGCGCGGCGGGAGGATGAGCTACGGGACGAAGAGCTACGGGACGATGACGTTCTCCGGGTTCGGCTTGCCGTCCGCCGGAGCCTGGCTGTAGTCGCCGAAGCCGCCGTCGCGCTCGGCGACCGCCGCGCCGACGCCCTCGCGCTCGGCCAGCTCGATGAAGCGATGGGCGTCGGGCGTGTTGCGCATCAGCCCGTCGAGCACCGGGCCGAGCAGCTGCGTCGAGGCCAGGCCCATGTTCTCGTAGGCCTGGTTGACGATCAGCTTCATCGCCGACAGCTGCGAGGCGGGGATGCTCGCCAGCTGCCCGGCGCGCTCGCGCACCTCCTGCTCCAGGCGCGAGAACGGCACCGCGGCGTTGATCAGCCCCGCCTCGACGGCCTCGGTCCCGGACAGCGGTTTGCCGGTCAGCGCGTACTCCTTGGCCTTGGTCAGCCCGAGGCGGTACAGCCACATGCCGGTCAGGTAGCAGCCCCACATGCGCGAGTAGGAGGTGCCGATGCGCGCGTCCTCGCTGGCGATGACGAGATCCGCGCACAGCGCCATGTCGCTGCCGCCGCCGACGCACCAGCCGTGGACCTGGGCGATCACCGGCTTGGGCGAGCGCCACAGGCTCATGAACCTGGGCACCGCGCCGAGGCTCTGCGAGGTGGCCGTCGTGAAGTCCTTGCCCGGGTCCCACGCGCCGTCGGTCGTCAGCGCGTCGTCCCAGTGGTGAAAACCGTCGCCGAAGTCGAAGCCGGCGCAGAACGAGCGCCCGGCGCCGCGCAGGACGATCGTCTTGACCTGCGGATCGGCGATCGCGGCGTTGACGGCCACCTCGAGCTCCTCGGGCATCGGCGGCACGATCGTGTTCAGGCGCTCGGGCCGGTTGAGCGTGATCGTCGCGATCGCCGCGTCGGTGTCGTACAGCAGCGTCTGGTAGGGCATCACGGCCTCCTCGGGTCTCACGGGTGGACGGCGGGCGAGCGTCTGACGCGCCAGATGTGCTCCATCGGCCAGCGCCGCGCCCACGCGAGATCGCGCTCGTCGCGGTAGCTGCTGGTCGCGTCGGCCGGTGGGCGCAGCTCGATCAGATCCTCCACGACCAGGCCGTTCTCGCGGAAGAGCGCGATCCACGCGCCGTACGGCAGCTGGAACGCGATCGGCCCGTCCGGCTCCTCGATCGCGTGCAGGCCCCAGTAGTCGAGCGCGAGGCGCTCGCTCGGATGCTCGGCCCCGCGCGCCCATGCGATATCGAGGATCGGCGTGTGCATCGAGAACGCCAGCAGCCCATCCGCGCGCAGCAGCCGGGCGGCCTCGGGAACGCTCCCGCGGGGATCGGCGAACGTCATCGCCCCGTGATCGCAGAAGACGATGTCGAACGATCCGTCCGCGAACGGGGTCGCCTCGGCGGCGCAGTGCACGAGCGGGAAGTCGGTCCCCGCCTGCGCCATGAGCTCGTGTGCCTGCTCGAGCTGCACCTCCGAGTTGTCCAGGCCGGTTACGTTGGCGCCCATCGCGGCGAGCGCGATCGACCACTGCGCCGCGCCGCAGCCGAACTCGAGAACGTCCTTTTCGCGCACGTCGCCGAGCACCTGCAGCTGGGACTCCGGCAGCTGCCAGACGCCCCATGCGGCACCGCCCGAGGCTGCCAGCTGGGGTCCGTGCGTCTCCTGGTACTCGGCCGAGCGCTCGTCCCACAGGCGCCTGTTGCGCGCGGCGTCCGGCGAGAGGTGCGGCACGTCGCTCATGTCGACAGTGTCCCAGAGACCTCGCGGCCGCCTGCTCGCCGTCGCGGGCGCGCTCGCGCGGTTGCTGCGCCGCTCACACCCGCCCGGAGACCGCGTCGACGAGCCGCCCCAGCCGCGACGGCCGCCCGCTGCGCTCCTCGATGCGGTCGGCGCGCCGGTAGAGCGAGTAGACGCCGTGGATCGCGCCCCAGCGCAGCGGCTCGGGGTCCCAGCGCCGCGGCCGGCGTCCGACCCACGGCAGCGCGGTGAGCGCGGTGGGCTCGTCGAGGATCAGGTCGCGCAGCGTGCGCGCGGCGAGATTCGAGGCGGCGACGCCTTCGCCGACGTAGCCGCCGGCCCACGCGAGCCCGGTGTCGGGGTCGGCGTCGACGGACACGCACCAGTCGCGGGGCACGCCGAGCACACCCGACCACGCGTGCGCGAGCTCGACGCCGGCGGCGGAGGGGAACATCGTGCGGAGCTTCGCGCGCAGGCTGGCGACCGTGGCCGCGGCGGTCTCGCCGGAGCCGTCGGTGCGCGAGCCGAAGCGGTACGGAACGCCGCGGCCGCCGATTGCGATGCGTCCGTCGTCGGTGCGCTGCATGTACGCGTACACGTGCGCGCCGTCGCCGATGACCTCGCGCCCGGCCCAGCCGATCTCCTCCCAGGCCGCCGGGGGGAGCGGCTCGGTGACGATCATCGAGCTGTTGATCGGTGCGAGCGCGCGCCCGAGCCCGCGCAGATCGGCGGTGTAGCCCTCGGTCGCGCGCACCACCCAGCGCGCGCGCACGCTGCCGGCGGGGGTGAGCGCCTCGTGCGGGCGGATCTCGCTGACGGGCGTGGACTCGTGGATGCGCACGCCGAGGCGCTCGACGGCGGCGGCGAGACCGGCGAGCAGCTTGGCGGGGTGCACGCGCGCGACGTGGGGTGAGAACGCCGCGCCGCTCGCCCCGGCGATGTGCACGCGCTGCTCGAGTTCGGCGGGCGTCAGCTCGCGCAGGTCGTGCTCGTCGAGCCCGTGGGCGCGGGCGTGCGCGACCTGCGCTTGCAGCCGCTGCAGCTGCGCGTCGCCGAGCGCGACGGTGAGGTTGCCGCCGTTGACGAAGTCGGCGTCGATCTGGTGCTCGGCGAGGACGGCGGCGATCTCATCGACGGTGTCGAACATCGCGCGCTGCAGGGCGATGTACGCGGCGCGCCCGCCGCGCCGTTCGTAGACGCGCGCGGGCCCGGAGAAGAACCCGGAGACCCAGCCGCCGTTGCGCCCGGACGCGCCGAAGCCGGCGAGCTCTCGCTCGAGCACGACGACCTGGAGCGACGGTCGCGCGCGCTTGAGGTAGTAGGCGGTCCACAGGCCCGTGTAGCCGGCCCCGACGATCGCGACGTCTGCGTGCACGGGACCGGGCAGCGGCGGCCTGGTCGGCCGGCCGGCGTCGAGCGAGCGCCACCAGTACCCCAGTTCGCCCGTGCGCATCCGCTTGAGACTAGCCAGCGGAAGGGTATGATCGATCCGCAACGACGTGTCCGAACAGTCAGACCCAATGGGGATTGGGCGAACCGCGAGAAGAGGAGAGCGTGCGATGGAGGCCGGACTCACTGAATCGGTGACACCCGAGCGGGCAGCCCTCGGCGCGGCGACGATCGCGGAGGCGTTTCGCATCACGGCCGCCGAGCGTCTGGACGAGGTGGCGATTCGCACCAAGCAGGACGAGTTCACGATCACCTGGGGAGAGCTGCGCGAGCGCGTCGACGCTTTGGCCGGAGGCCTGGCAAAGCTCGGCGTCAGGCGCGGTGACACGGTGGCGCTGATGATGTCCAACCGCCCCGAGTTTCACCTGTGCGACCTGGCGGCGATGATGCTCGGCGCGACGCCGTTCTCGATCTACAACACGTACACGCCCGAGCAGATCCAGTACCTGATGACCGACGCGGACGCGAAGGTGCTTATCTGCGAGCAGCAGTTCCTGGAGCAGGTGCGCGAGGCGCGCAGGTCGCTGCCGGACCTGGAGTACGTGATCGTGGTCGACGGCGAGGCGCCGCTGGGGACGCTGTCGCTGTCCGAGGTCGAGGGCTCGAACCCGGGCTTCGACGTCGACGCGGCGGTGGCGCAGATCCAGCCGACGGACGTGCTGACGCTGATCTACACGTCGGGGACGACCGGCCCGCCGAAGGGCGTGCAGCTGATCCACCGCAACCTGTTCGCGACGGTCGAGGGCATTGAGGACCTGATCAAATTCCCGCGCGACGGCCGCGTGATCTCGTGGCTGCCTGCGGCGCACGTCGCCGAGCGAAACGCCCATCACTACCTGCCGATCGTGTTCGGCCTGCAGATCACCTGCTGCCCGGACCCGCGGGAAGTGCTCTCGTATCTGCCGGAAGTGCGCCCGAGCTGGTTCTTCGCGGTGCCGCGCATCTGGGAGAAGCTGAAGGCCGGTCTGGAGACGATGGTCGCGGGCCAGCCGGAGGAGCGCCGGCTGGAGCTGCAGGCGGCGCTCGACGCGAGCATGCGCAAGGTGCGCCTGGAGCAGGCGGGCGAACCGGTGCCGCAGGAGCTGGCAGAGCAGGTGGCGAAGGCGGACGCGGAGATCTTCGCGGGGTTGCGCGCGATGCTCGGGCTCGACCAGGTCGAGGCGATCAACGTGGGCGCCGCGCCGACGCCGCTGGAGGTGCTCGAGTTCTTCCACGCGATCGGCCTGCCGCTGGCGGAGCTGTGGGGGATGAGCGAGACGTGCGGCGCCGGCAGCGTCAACCCGCCGGCGAAGATCAAGCTGGGCACCGTCGGCCCGGCGGCGCCGGGGATCGAGCTCAAGCTCGATAGCGACGGCGAGGTGCTGATCCGCTCGGAAGTGGTGATGCAGGGCTATCGCAACCTGCCGGAGAAGACGGCCGAGGTGTTCACCGAGGACGGCTTTCTGCGGACGGGCGACATCGGCGTGTTCGACGAGGACGGCTACCTGACGATCGTCGACCGCAAGAAGGAGCTGATCATCAGCGCGGCCGGCAAGAACATGTCGCCGGCGAACATCGAGGCTGCGCTGAAGAGCTCCTCGCCGCTGATCGCGCAGGCGTGCTGCATCGGCGACCGGCGTCCGTACAACACGGCGCTGATCGTGCTCGACGCGGACTTCGCGCCGGCGTGGGCGGCCAAACAGGGCATCGAGGACACGACGCTCGAGTCACTGGCGCAGGACGAGCGCGTGCGCGCGGCGGTGCAGGAGGCGGTGGACGCGGCGAACGAGAAACTGGCGCGCGTCGAACAGATCAAGCGGTTCGAGATCGTCCGCGGCGACTGGCTGGCGGGCGGCGACGAGCTGACGCCGACGATGAAGCTCAAGCGCAAGCCGATCGCGGAGAAGTACGAGAGCGCGATCGAGGCGCTGTACGCGGGTTAGCCAGCGGTGGGCGTGGCGCGGAGCCGCTGAGGGCTCATTGCTCGCAGGCGGGCGGCGCGCTCGCCCACGAGGGCTCGCGCGGATGCAGGCGCAGCAGCGCCCGCCAGGTGGCGGGGCCGAGGACGCCGCTCGCCGGCAGGCGATGGCGGGCCTGGAAGGAGGCGACGGCGCGCGCGGTCTCGGCGCCGAAGTAGCCGCCGACGGGCAGGTGCGCGCCGGCGGCGTCGAGCAGCTCCTGGGCCTGCACGATCTCATCGCCGCAGGCGCCGGCATGCACCACGGGCGCGAGGATCGCCTTGTGCGCAAGTCGTGGGAGCGGCGCGGCGAGCGCGGCGAGCGCCTGTGGCTGGGCGCTGTCGAGGTCGAAGAAGCTCAGCCCCGGCGAGCCGTAGGAGCGCGCGAGGGCACGGAAGCGCGTCACTTCCGCGGCGGTCGGCGCACCGAAGATCTGTCCCACGGGCAGGATCGGGCGGCCGTAGATCGAGTCGCCGCCGATGGTGGCGGCGTAGGCGCCGTCGACGCTGACGCCGAGTTCGAGCCAGTAGAGCTCGGGAAGGAAGACGTCGAAGCCGCCCGGCCCGAGGAACACCGAGTAGGGGAACGTGGGGTGGCGGAGGATCTCGGCTTCGCCGGCGAGCCCGATCGGGAAGCCGGCGCCGAGCTGCGAGCGCAGCGCGCGCACGAACAGCTGCGCGGCGCCGTACAGCTTGTCGTACTGGCCCTCGGCGTCGACGACGAGGCACTGCGCGCCGTCGTGCACGGCGGCCACGGCGGCGGCCGCCTCGGACAACGGGTTCTGGCCGTACGCGAACGTCCACGCGCAGACGGTCGCGCCGGCGGCGCGCATTTCGCTGACGAGCGCCGCCGAGAACTGCGGTTCGGGGGTCGAGCCTTCGGCCGCCTTGACGTACAGGGTCCGCACGCCCGCGCCGGCGGCCTCGGCGACGAGCTGCTGGCCCGTCTCTGCGGCGGGGATCTGGGTGACCCACAGCGCGGCGCCGGCGAATGGTGCGGGGACCGACGGCCCCGCGGCGAGCGCTGGGGCGGGGAGGAGGGCGCCGAGCGCCAGCGCAAGGGCAAGCGCCGCGTGTCTCATGGTGTGGAGATGGCCTTCTCGAAGCTCTCGACGAGTGTGAGCAACTCGCCGCATTCCCAGACGCGACCCCATTTGCGCTCGCTGAGCTTTTGGAGGATGCCGCCCTCTTCGAGCTGGGCGATGGCGTTGCCGACGGCGACATGCGACTTGCCGGTGAGCTGCTGTGCGGTGGGCACGTCGATCACGGGCTGCGCGGGCAGGACGCTGACGAGCTGGCGCACGGCCGCATCTCTGCGCGGCTCGCCGAGGCGTCGCAGCCATTCGGTCTGGCGTTGTTCGATCGCCTGTGCAAGCTGCTCGGCTCCGGTTGCGGCACGGGTGGTGGCCTGTGCAAACCGCTCGCACCAGCTGCTGACGTTGCCCTGGCTGTAGGCGCCGAGCCCGCCGATGTAGATCTTGGGTTGGCTGGCCAGCACGAGGCTGATCGGGGGGACGTAGTTGCTGATCTCTCTCCGGCGGCGCAGGATGGTGTAGATCAATGCTCGGCCGGTGCGCCCGTTGCCGTCCACGAACGGGTGGATGTTCTCGAACTGCGCGTGCGCGATCGCCGCCTGTGCGACGGCGGCGATGTCGGTGCGCGCAATGAAGCTGCACAGATCTTCCAGGAGTCCGGGAACCTGTTCATGCGGAGGCGCGACGTACGTCGCGCCGATGGGGTGGTGGTCGTTACCGCCTATCCAGCTCTGCGCTGTGCGGATGACGCCTGCAAAGTGGCGGTCCTCGGTGAAGCGCAGCAGCGTGCGATGGATGTCCTGGAGGTCGGAGACCGTGAACGGCTCGCCGGCCGCACCCAACTCGATGGCGCGCTCCATCGCTTCCACGTTGCCCAGAACCTCAGCGGCGCGGTTATCGCCTCTCCGGTTGCCAGCGCGCGCGTAGGCAGCGCGTGCCAGCCTCTTCTGCGAGATGAGCACGCCCTCGATGCGCGAGGAGGCGGCACTCTCGGAGCGCAGCAGGTTGCGCGCCAAGGCTGCCAGCGATGTCAGCTGCGGGCGCGTATCGTCGAGATGCCCGAGTGCCTTCGTGGCCTCGGCGATGGCGACGACCGCCTCGCCTGCGATCGCGAACTGACGCCCGGCGATCGGGTCCGGGATGAAGGTCTGGTAGACGCCGCCACGCTGCCCCCCGGTGGGAGCGGTCCGATCAGCGGGCCAGAAGCGCTCCTCGTGGTGGCCGAGCGGCGTGTGCGCCTCATTTGGCGTCGAGGTCGACAAGGCGTTCCTTTCAGAGCGTCAGCTACTTTGTAAGGATAACACTCGATCGTTACGAAGTGCTACATGTTCTGAAAGGATGCGCTCACGCTACCCGCGGCTCCCGCAGCACGGGGCTCCAGCGCTCGGGGTCCTTGATCGCCTGCTCGCGCGCCCAGCGAAAGTGGTGGCGCGCGGAGCGGCGCAGCGGCTCGCCGAGCAGCACGCCGAGGAGCGCCCAGCGCCGCGCGTGCGTCGGCGTCTCGGTGAGGACGGCGAGCAGACCGGAGGCGAACCAGAGGTGCAGGATCGCGTTGTAGGCGGGCAGCTGCTCGGCGGTGAGGCCCTCGGCTTCGGTCAGATGGGGGATGCCGGCGCGCAGCTCCCACGGCCACTCGACGAAGTGCACGATGGCGCCGGACAGGCCCATGCCGTTGCTGAGCGCGAGCAGCCTCTCGGCGCGCCGGTCGTCGCTGACGAGCGCGGAGAGCAGCCATCCGGGGAGCTGCACGGTCCACAGCGCGATGGCGCCGCGGCGGCCGATGAACGGCTCGAATACGAGGCCGACGCCCGAGCGCAGCTCGAACCCGTGGTGGGCCATCGTCCCGAGCGCGGTCAGGGCGGTGAAGGGACGCCGCGGAGGATGCCTGCGGGACTTGTCAGCGCGCTGGGACATCGTGCCTCGCGTGCGTCAATCCGAGGGCGCGGGCCAGCTGGCGTGTGACAGCAGTGGAGGCGACGAGCCGTCGCCGGCCGCGAGCAGCGCGTCGGCGGCCTCGTCCATGCGCAGCAGCTGCGCGTGGCCGCTTGCGACCCGGTCGCGCAGGAGGCTGAGCACGTCGCGCATCGTAGCCCAGCCCTCCTCGCCGGTGAACGCGAGCGAGAAGGGGTGAAACAGCAGGGCGACGTGTCCGGGGTCGTGCGCGCGTGTGCGGACGGCGTCCGACATCGCGTCGCCCATGCGCGAAGCCGGCAGCGGCTGCTCGGGGAGGCCTTCGTGCTGGCGCAGCGTTGAGAAGTGGGGCATGTAGTAGAAGGCGTCGACGAGCGACCAGCGAAACGGCAACACGGCGACGCCGTCGCTGACGCCCTCGCGCTGCCCGGCGGGGGAGACGTAGCGAAACCTTCGTGAGCGCAGCAGCTCGAGCGTCAGCGGCGTCATCAGCCCGCCGGGCGGGCGGAAGCCGACGGGGGAGAGGCCGATGTCGACCATCGCGCCCTGTGCGCGGTCGAGCAGCGCGGTCTCGCGCTCGGCGTCCAGGCCCGCCCAGTCCTCGTGGCGCCACGCGTGCAGCGCCAGCTCGTGGCCGGCCGCGTCGATCGAGCGCAGCGCGTCGGGGTATGTGACCGCGTTGAGGCCCTCGACGAAGAACGTCGCGCGCAGCTGCAGCGTCGACAGCAGCTCGAGCAGCCGCGGCAGTACTTCGGTGATAGTGAAGTGCTCGCCCTGGGCGACGTCGTCGGGCCACATCCCGAGCTCGAGCTGCGCGGCCTCGCCGAGGTTGTCGAATGTGATCGAGACCGCGCCCGGCGAATCGTGACTACTGGATGTTTCGCCTGCGCCGGGCACGAGACTGCCAATCCTCGCATGCCCGGGGCGGCGTCATCGTGCGAGCAGCTCGCGCAGGTTGGCGGCGAGCGCCGCCGGCTGATCCTCGGGGATGAGGGTGTAGGAGTCGGGTATCTCGACGAGGTGGCCGTGCGGAAGCAGCTCGGCGAGCCGGCGACCGTGATCGCGGGGCATCAGGCGGTCTTCGCTTGCCCACGCGACGAGCGCGGGGCGGTCGAAGGCGCGCAGCGCGTCGGCGGCGGCGAGCAGGTCGCGGCGACCCTGCGCGGCGTCGATCACGTACTTGCGCAGGTCGCGGCGCACGTCGCGCTGCCCGGTCGCGGGCGCGAACCAGCGGTCCATCACCTCGCGCGGCACGGGCCGCTTGCTGAGCGGCCCGTAGGTCATGGGCAGCCTGCGCAGGCGATCGAAGCGGAAAGGCAGGAGCGCGGCGTCGATGCCGCCGGGCACGCGCGCGATGTACGGCAGGAGGCGCGCGGCGCCCTTGGGGGGCACGTTGTCGAACGCCTCGCACGAGCACAGCGCGAGCCGCGCGATGCGCTCGTCGTGGGCGCTTCCAATCAGCAGCTGCGCGCCGCCCCAGTCGTTCATCGCGAGCGTGACCCCGCGCAGGTCCAGGTGCTCGAGCAGCTCGCCGAGGAGCGCGGCGATGCCTCGCATGGACAGGTCGGCATCGGCGTGCATCGGGTGGCGGTGGCCGCCGAGCGGCAGCGTGGGCGCCACGCAGCGGAAGTCCGCGCGGAGCTGCTCGATCACGTGGCGCCACAGCGAGCCGTCCATGATCAGCCCGTGCACGAGGACGACGATCGGTCCGCTGCCGCCTGTGTCCTCGTAGTCGATCGTCCCGCTCGACAGCTCCACTTCGGGCATCGCCCGCCTCCTGACCGGCATCATGGACTAGATAGATCGCTCTAGTGGGGAGGAGCCTATCATGAGGCTGAAAGCACGAGTGAGGAGAGGGGATATGGCGGGAACGAAGGAGCGGATCATGGACTCGAGCGCGGAGCTGTTCCGCCGCCAGGGGTACGCGGGCACGGGCATCAAGCAGATCCTGGCCGCCGCGAACGCGCCATTCGGCTCGCTTTACCACTTCTTCCCGGGCGGCAAGGAGCAGCTGGGGGCGGAGACGATCCGCTCGTCGGGGGCGCTGTACATGACGCTGTTCGCGACGATCGCCGCGCAGGCTCCGGACGTCGAGACGGCGGTGGGCGAGTTCTTCAGCGGCGCGGCGGACACGCTGGAGGAGACCGACTACGCGGACGCGTGTCCGATCGCGACGGTGGCGCTGGAGGTGGCGAGCACCAGCGAGCCGCTGCGCGAGGCGTGCGCGGAGGTCTTCGAGAGCTGGATCGCGGGCGCGACGCAGTACTTCGCGGCGGCTGGCATCGCGCCGCAGGCCGCGCGCGAGCTGTCGCTGTCGATGCTGTGCCTGCTGGAGGGCGCGTTCGTGTTCTGCCGCGCGATGCGCAGCACCGAGCCGCTGCACGTCGCGGGAGCGTGCGCGGTGACGGCCGTGCGCGACGCGCTGGCGTCGTAGCGCCGTGTCGCCGCACGCCGGCTGACGTTCCGCGGGTATCGTGCCGCGGATGCCGGCGGACGCGACGCTGTACGTCATCGGAACGCCGATCGGCAACCTGGAAGACGTCAGCTACCGCGCGGTGAGGGTGCTGGGCGAGCTCTCGGCGCTGGCGTGCGAGGACACGCGCCGCACCCGCCAGCTGCTGGATCGATACGAGATCGCGAGGCCGGCGACGATGTTCTCGCTGCACGAGCACAACGAGGATCGCGCGGCGCGCAGGGTGCTCGAGTTGCTCGACGGCGGGACCAGCGTCGGCGTGTGCTCGGACGCGGGGATGCCGCTCGTGAGCGACCCGGGGTTCACGACCGTGCGGATGGCCGCCGAGGCGGGCCACCGCATCGAGGCGGTCCCGGGCCCGACGGCGGTGACCTCGGCGCTGGCGGTGTCCGGCCTGCCGGTCGCGAGCTTCACGTTCAAGGGCTTTCCCCCGCGCAAGCCGGGTCCCAGGCGCCGGTTCCTGGAGGCGGACGCGGAGGCGCCGCACACGCTCGTGGTGTACGAGTCGCCGCACAGGCTTGCTGCGTTGCTGGCGGACGCGCTCGAGGTGCTCGGCGATCGCCAGGCGTGCGTTTGCGTGGAGCTGACGAAGCTGTACGAGCGGGTGGAGCGGGGATTCCTCTCCGACCTGTGCGCGGTCTACGCCGACGCAGTGCCGAAGGGCGAGGTCACGGTCGTGATCGCGGGCAACCACCCCAAGTTCCGCCGAGAGCGCCCGTCGCGCGCGGACGGCGCCTGACCGCAGGGTCCTACGGGTCGTGGCGCGCCTGCTCCTCGGCGGTCAGCTCGGCCCACGGGATCGCCTCAAGGCGCGCGTCTGGAATCGGCCGGCCACTCTCGATCGAGACGCCGTACGTGCCGTCGGCGAGTCGCTGCTCGGCCCGCCCGATCGCGTCGAGCTCGGCGCGCAGCTGGGCGGCCTCCTCTCCGGCGAGCTCCTCGTCGAACAGATCGCCGGCGACGTCTGCGGCCTCGTAGGGGTCGGTCACGGCTTCGGGGTCGTGGGGCTCGAGCTCGCCGAGGGCGTGCTCAATGCGTGCTCGCTCCCGGGCGAGGAGCTCACGGGCGTGTTGGGTGTCCATGGCGGGAAGTATGGCCCGTGGCGCGCCTGGCTGCCGGTAGCCCGTGGCGCGAGCGATCGCGGATCGCGGATGAAGGTCGTCGGCCCGGGCCTCAAGCGCCGGGGCCCGACGGTCGATAGCGAACACCGGAAGACCGATAGGTCATCCGGGTAGAGGGCGACCCCCGGGAGGTCTTGACTCATTCTCCGGGCCTCCCGGGTCGCCCTGGAACCCCGCCGCGCGCGGCGGGCTCAGCGAGCGCCGGTCCGCGCGGGCGCGGTCAGTTCGGGGGCCTGTGCCATCAGCCACTGGCCGTTGACGTAGAGCGCCCGTTCCGGCTCGGCGCCGTCGTAGATGAGCGCTTCGCGTCCGGAGAGGACGATGCGCGTGCGCGCGCCGACCTTCGCGAGACGGACCTTTTCGGCCCAGCGTTCGAGCGCCGAGGTGGAGTTGCCGGTCGTGCAGTTGTCGTTGGCGCGCCTGACCTGCGCGCGAAGCGGTTCGTCCATCAGCGAGCGGCAGACGTCGGTGAAGTCACCGGCTCCGGCGTCGAGCCCGATCGAGCGATACATCGCCCGCACTCCGGCCGCGCTGTCGGGCGCGTTCGCGGCGCTGCAGCCGATGAGCAGCGCCATCGCTGCGCACAGAAGCGCCGTGCCGAACCGTGGCATGCGCGAGAGCTTCGCAGACGGCTGCTCGCCGGTGGCTCACAGCTCGCGCTCGTAGAAGTAGTTGATCGGGCCGTCGGGCTTGCCTTCGCGGTTGCTGAATCCGAGGCTCTCGTACAGCGCCCGCGCGGCAAGGTCATCCTCGCCGGTCCCGAGATCGATGTGGTCGGCGCCCCTGTCGCGGGCGAGCTCCATCGCGGCCTGGAGCAGCGCCCTGCCGAGTCCCCGGCGTCGCCGCTGCGGGACGACGTAGAGCTCCGCCAGATAGCACTCGAGCGCGTCCGTCCAGATCGCGGGGCGAAAGCGGAGCACCGCCAGCCCGTCCGGCCCCGCGCCGCCCAGCAGGACGGTGGCGTGGTCCTCGGCGATCAGGTGGCGGACGCGCTCGGCGAGCCGCTCGGGACCGGGTGTCGGCTCGTTGTATTCGCGGTTGAAATCGTGGAGCAGGCGGCCGATGCTCTCGGCGTCGGCGACCTGCGCGACACGCACGTCCCACTCAGCTGCGTCAGTCATGGCTTTCCTTGCTGGCGGCTATGGCGCATGCAGGCGCCGGGATGGTGCACGAGGCAAGCCGACGGCCGGGATCGAACCGGCGACATCCGCTTTACAAGGGCGGAGATCTCGGAGGACAGGATCGTTAGCAGTAGAGCCAAATCCCAGTCCTAGACAGTGTTTTCGCCGGGTTGGTCGAGAGGACGAACGCGGCCAGATGCGGTCAAAAAGTGTAGCGAACGGCGGTAGCGTTACGGCAAGAATAAAGAGCCGACGGCCGGGATCGAACCGGCGACCTGTCGCTTACAAGGCGACCGCTCTGCCAGCTGAGCTACGTCGGCGCCAACACGATGCTACCGGCTGCTTGGAGCGATGGGGCGCGTAGTTCGCTGCTGAGCGAGGGTCGCAGGTGAGGAGGCTCGATCGAGGCGTTTCTCCGGCCAGGCACCGGAGATCCCCGGAGAACTTCTGAGAAGGTCGGTTCGGTTCGGGCAGACGGGCCCCGGGATCGGTCTCAGTCGCGCTACGGCCGGCCGCGTGGAGTTGGCTCAGCATCCGCGAGGCAACGCCCCGGCCGGGCGGGATATCAATGTCCCGGCCGGGCGGGATATGGTTGCCGGGTGCTACGGGTCTACCACCGTGAATATGCAGGGCGTCCGATGCGGGCGCTGTGGATGCTGGAGGAGATCGGAGCGCCGTATCAGCTCACGCTCATGAGCGGGGAGGAAGGGAGCGGGGAGGAGCACCGCGCGCGCCATCCACTTGGCCGCGTGCCCGTGCTCGAGGACGATGAGGGCTTCGTGTTCGAGTCGACGGCCATCTGCCTGCAGCTCGCCGACCTGCATCCGCAGGCCGGGTTGCTGCCCCCGGTGGGCACGCACGGGCGAGCGCTCGCTTACCAGTGGTCGTGCTTCGCGCCCGCCGAGCTCGAGCCGCCGCTCATCGAGGCGGCGATCTTCCGCGAAGCTGATCCCGATCGCGCCGCCAAGGCGCTGGGGCGCTTCGTCGCGGCCGCAGGCGCCGTCGCGGAGGCCCTCGCGGGCAGCGAGTACATCGTTGGCGGGCAGTTTGGCGTAGCGGATGTCCTCGTCGGCACCGCCCTGTTCATCCCGGAGAGGGCGGGCTTTCCCGAGGAAGTCTCGGAGCATCTGAAAGCGTATGTCGCGCGGCTACGCGAGCGTCCGGCATACCAGCGTGCCAGAGAGCGCGAAGCTGCGGCCACGACAGCACGCTGAGGGCGGCAGGGCCGGCCCTGCTCGGTCACGCCAGCGAGTCCATTCCGACGCTAACAGCCGCATCCCGGTGTTCTGTCCGGGGCCTCCGCTTTACGAGCTAGTCGGCATCGAACTCGAATCGTAGTCACTGGGCGACTACCTGGGGTTGGATTGCCGGCCTCGATGGCACGCACGCCGTCGCACGAGACGCCGAGAACGGCGTCGGCGACCTCGCGCTCGCTGAGGCCGCGCCGCTCGCGCGCCTCACGGATCGCGCGTGTGTGCGGCTCTCACTCCCAGAGACCTCCAGATGCTCCTTCAGGGCTTCTCGGCGCCGATGGCCAGCGCCAATTGGTCGGGTTCTAAGAACTTCTAAGCAGTTCTCCGGCCAAACGCCGGAGAAGCCTTGACCGGCGCGACAGCATCTTAGGCAACCCTGGGTGCGCGTTCGAGGACGCTCGTAGCAGGTAGGCTCCGTCGTGTGAGCAGCAGGACGTTCGAGCCCGGCTCGTCATGCCTGTGCAAAAGAGGTCGGTCGAGGCTGACAAGACCCAGGGGTCCCCTAATCAAGGGAATTGTTCCGATATGATCGCTTTCGGCATTGCCGTCGCGGTCGGCGATAGCTCGGAGTTTATTCGCAGATGCCGACAGCGCTGACCATTTTTCTCGCCCTAGTCGCGGGTCTCGTCTCTGTCGCAGGCTTGATTCTGAGCATTGCTGCCTACCGTCGTGCGTCGCTCGGAAGACTCGAATCGCAGCATGCCAAGCTCAACGAGCGTCTGGCGAGCTCGACGATTCAGGCTGAGATTGACGAAGTCGTCATGTTTCTTAAGTGCCTCGAGAGGCGGCGGCGCAGGACGGCGCTGAGGATTGCTGACCTCGACGAAGCATTCGGGCCGTGGTTCTTCCCGATGGTTCATGGACCGCACGGCGTGGACCCGTTTCTTGGGCACCGAGAGTTTGCGACGGTCAAGTCGCTGTATCGAGCGTGGTCGCACTACGGGCGAAAACACGACCCCGAGTCGAGACAGTTTGGGAGTGCGGCGGCGAAGCGTTGGGCGAGACAGACCAACGAACAGCGAGCGAAGACACGGATACTGTGGCATCACGAGGTGCAGAATACGGGCTCGACACTGTTCTTCTGGCGCCTCAGGTTCGAGCCGAGTTACGACCAAGACAGAATCCTGAAGTCGCTCGATGCCATCTGTGAAGACTTTGGCGTGACGAGCTACGTTGCTTACGAGCTGCTGGGCCCGCACGACATTCTGCTGCGGGCCTGGATGTCGGATCCCCACAAAGACAGCGCCGTCACGCTGACACCAGCCGAGAGGGGGTCCCTCGGCTCAAGATGTTCTTGTATCGAGCACATGACGCAGCGACTGTGTGAGCACACAACGGAAGAGTCAAACAGCTATTTTGAGGTTGAGAAGATCTACCGTCATTGGTGGTGGATGCCACGACTGGGATCAGAAGAACGCAAACCCAAGCCAGGGTTTCAGAGGGATCTCGACGACCTCAATGTCAGGAAGGAGGTTGAACGAGTCGTCAACGACTACAACACCGGTGAGATCTCGAGGCTGGGCCTGTGGAGAAGCTCGGTGTGGTGGCGATATCGCAGAAAAAACATCGTTCGCCGGCGTAGGCTGCACGGTGGCATCAAGTTCGCAACGGTGGTGCGCGCTAAGCCGGGTCATGCGGCGCCGGCCCACAGTGATAGGGAACACCCGATCTTCTATGCGGTCAAACGCGCACGATGGATTCGCGATCGATCTGTCTACGCAGGCAAGGGGTTCCGCCAAGAAAACCTTGGCGAAGCCCAGTTCTTGATCTTGGGGCGAGTCCGAGCGATCAACTTCGGACGGATCCGAAAGCGCGTCATAAAGCCAATTTTGAAGGATCCGATCAGCAACGACTATGCGCCGCCGCTCACCTACGTCGCGACGGGACCCGACACGATGAGGCGAACGTTGCGGGATGGCCTCGCTTAGCCGTAACCACTCCGCGCTCAGGCGATGACCTCCGCCGAGCCTTTCAGCAACTTTCCCATCGCTGGGGCCTGTTCGACTGCGCGCAGCAGAGCGTTGAAGTTCGCAGTCACAGTATCGGTGTGCTTTCCGAGCCCGGTTGTCTTAGTACCGCCGACGTTGACCCACATATAGCTTATGGCGGCGGCCTCGGAGCCCTCTTGAAGCGTCTGCTGAGCGTACTCGAGGATGTCGATCTCCAGCTTTAGCCAGCCCTGAAGGGCATCGACGAATGCCGCGATAGTGCCGTTGCCGTCACCTGTGAGCGCCCGCGTCGAGTCCCCAATCTGCAGCTCGCAGACTACGTGCCAGCAGTCTCGGATCTCGTCCTGCGTAACGGTGTAGCGTCCGAGTTGCACAAGTGGCTCCCCATTGGGGCGCCCGAGCAACGGCTTCATCATTTCGCGAAAGGCAATCCTCAGTGGCCCCGCTTGATGCACGGACTTCCACGAGTTCACGCCTATCCGGTCCCAAACGTGGGGAATCCGTGTGACTGCCGCGAGGATCGCGTCGAAGTTTGCCTTCGCCACATCGGTGTCTTCGCCGACTCCCCAAGTCGTGTCGTCGCCGATACTGAGCTTGATGTATGAGATCGCCTTCGCGTCGGTGCCGTCACTGAGTGTCTGCTGCGCATAGTCACGCACTCTGATCTTCACGCTCAATAGACCTTCGAGCGCATTGACGAACGCTGCGACCATACCGTTGCCGCTTCCGTCGATACCAATCTTGTCACCGCGGTACTCGAGCGTCGCTTCGAGCGAAGATTGATGGTCGGCATCGTCGCTCGTGACGAAGTGGCTAACGAGGGAGACCTCGCGATGGGCCATGTACTCATGCCTGAACAGCTTGAGGAGCTGCTCGGCTGTGATTTCAGCATTTGAAGCATCTACCTCACGCTGCACGATTCTCGTGAACTCGATTTGTAGCAGACGGGGCAGATTAAGATCGTGCTCGGCGCGCATGATGTATGCGACGCCACCCTTGCCAGACTGAGGATTGACGCGCACGGCCTCGTCGTAGTTACGACCTATGTCTTTCGGATCGAACGGGAGGTAGGGCACATCCCAGACCGCATGTGCGGGATCTGGAAGCTTTTCCATTGCTTCCATCCCCTTCTTGATGGCATCCTGGTGTGAGCCCGAGAACGCGGTGTAGACGAAATCGCCGACATACGGATGGCGTTCATGCACCGGCATGCGGTTGCAGTATTCGACATCCTTGCGGATCGCGTTGATGTCGGAGAAGTCCAGCTCGGGTTCGACGCCCTGGGTCATCAGATTGAGCGCGAGCGTGACGAGGTCAACGTTGCCTGTCCGCTCACCGTTGCCGAACATAGTGCCCTCGACGCGTTCGGCGCCGGCCATCAGCGCGAGCTCGGTGGCAGCGACGGCGGTCCCGCGGTCGTTGTGCGGATGAAGGCTGATGATCACTGAGTCACGACGCGAGATGTCGCGACAGAAGCGCTCGATCAGATCCGCGTAGAGATTGGGTGTCGACAGCTCAACGGTCGCGGGCAGATTGAGGATCAGCTTGCGTTCGGGGGTCGGTTCGAATACGTCCATCACGGCCTCGCAGACTTCGACGGCGTAGTCAGGCTCCGTCGCCGTATAGCTCTCCGGGCTGTACTGGAAGCGGATGTCCTGGTCGGGCCGCTGCTCTGCGAGCTCTCGGCAGAGCTTTGCTCCCTCGACGGCGATGTTCTGAACACCTGCCTTGTCGAGCCCGAACACGACGCGACGCTGCGTAGTGGAGGTGGAGTTATAGAGGTGCACTATCGCTCGAGGCAGGCCGTCGAGGCTCTCAAACGTGCGCGTGATCAACTCTGGGCGAGCCTGGGTGAGCACCATCACGGTGACATCGTCTGGGATCAGCCCTTCCGTCTCGGCGAGTAGCCTCATGAAGTCGAACTCGGCCAGCGCAGCGGATGGGAAGCCCACCTCGACCTCTTTGATGCCGACCTTGTTGACGAGCATCTCGAACATACGGCGCTTGCGAGCCACGTCCATCGGTGGATCTAGTGCCTGGTTGCCGTCGCGCAGATCGACGCTCGCCCAAATCGGCGCGGCGGTGATGCGGCGGTCTGGCCAGGTCCGGTCGGCCAACTCAACCGCCGGGTAGGGGCGGTACTTGTGGAATGGCATCGTCATGGTTTCCCCTTTCAGCTCGCCTTGGCCAAGACGAAGTTCACGAGCTTTCCTGGCACGAATACGACCTTCGTGACCTCGTGCCCGTCTAGATAGCTGCTTACGTTGGCTGTCCCGCGTGCAAGTGCCACGGCTTCCTGCTCGTCGCCATCGATTCGCATCTGTAGGCGATCGCGGATTCTGCCGTTGACCTGGCAGACGAGCTCGAATGTGTCTCGCTTGAGATACGCTTCGTCGGCGGTAGGCCATGGCTGTTCCCATACGCGCTGACCGGTCAGAAGGTGGTAGGCGTCGGCGGCGGTATGAGGGGCGAAGCCGAAAAGGATCGATGCCGCTGTGCTCAAGGCGAAGCGGACCGTTCCCGGCGCTGCATCGCCACGGTGAGCCGGAGAGCTCTCGTTGGTCAGCTCCATCACGGCGGCGATTGCTGTGTTGAAGGCAAAGCGGTCCCGAATGTCCGAAGTCGCCTTGTCGATCGCCCAGTGTGCCTTTTGCATCAGGCGAAGATCATCCGTGTGAGGGCTCTCGGGCAGAGCTTCGTCCTTGAGCTCCGCTGCGGCGTCGGCGCACATGCGCCAGAAGCGAGCGAGAAAGCGGCTCATGCCCTCGACACCGCTCTCCGACCAGTCGGCGTCCTGCTCGGGGGGTCCGATGAAGAGGATGTAGCAGCGCGCGGTATCTACGCCGTAGCGCTCGACGATTGTCGATGGAGATACCACGTTGCCCTTAGACTTGGACATCTTGGCGCCGTCGAGCGTGATCATTCCCTGCGTGAACAGGGCAGCGAAGGGCTCCTGTAGATCGGCGGGCAGGTGACCGAGATCAGCGAGCGCCTTGCAGAAGAAACGTGCGTAGAGCAGATGCAGGATCGCGTGCTCAACGCCGCCGATGTACTGTGCGACCGGCATCCACTTGGTGAGCGCTTCGACCGACCACGCAGCATCGTCGTTCGTCGGATCGCAGTAGCGCAGGAAGTACCAAGAAGAATCGACGAACGTGTCCATAGTGTCGGTCTCGCGTGCCGCAGTCTCGCCGCATTGCGGGCAGGGAACTCGCACCCAGTCCTCGGCTGCGGCAAGAGGCGAGCGGCCTCGGGGCTTGTAGTCATCGATGTCAGGAAGCAGCAGGGGCAGTTCCTCCTCGGGCACTGGCACTGGACCACAGCTCGGGCAGTGCACGATCGGAATCGGAGTGCCCCAGTAGCGCTGACGTGAGATCAGCCAGTCGCGCAGGCGGTAGTTGACTGCTGAGTTGCCCTTTCTCTCGCGGCTGAGCCACTCGACGATCGCCGTCAAGGCCTCGCGGTTGTGCAGGCCATCGAACTCCGGGGCAGAGCTGATCAACGGCCCATCACCGGTGTAGGGGATCTGATCGCCGCCTTCGATCACACGGCGGACGAGTAGACCGTACGCTTGGGCGAAGGCGAAGTCGCGCTCGTCATGTGCTGGGACGGCCATGATTGCGCCCGTGCCGTACTCAGCGAGCACGTAGTCGGCTACGTAGACCGGCAGCTTCTCGCCGTTGACGGGATTGATTACCGTGCGCCCTAGGTCGACGCCCGTCTTCGGCTTGTCCTTATCGCCGCGAAGCTGACGGTCAGCGGTCAGCGCGCGGGCCACATACTCGCGGACCTCGTCCTCGCGGCCACTACCCTCGGCAAGTCGTTCGACGTCTGGATGCTCTGGGGCCATGACAAAGAACGTCGCACCGAACAAGGTGTCTGGACGCGTGGTGAAGACTGGGTAGTCGATTCCCAATTCCTCGCAGCGAAAGACCACCTCGGCACCTTCGGATCGTCCGATCCAATTGCGCTGCATCGTCTTGACGTGCTCTGGCCAGCGAATGCCATCGAGATCCGCGAGCAACCGCTCGGCGTAGTCCGTGATGCGAAAGAACCACTGCTTGAGGCGACGTACCTCAACGAGCGCGCCGGATCGCTCACCGCGCCCGTCGACCACTTGCTCGTTCGCCAACACCGTTTCCTCGACAGGGTCCCAGTTGACGGTGGCCTCTCGTTGATAGGCAAGCCCATGCTTGTAGAACTGCAGAAAGATCCACTGTGTCCAGCGGTAGTAACGCGGTTCGTGAGTGCCGAACTCACGATTCCAGTCAATCGATATGCCCCACTCGTGGAACTGGCGCTGGAACTCGGCAATCGCCTCGTCGGTGGAGGCGCGAGGATGGCGACCAGTCTTGATCGCGTGGTTCTCGGCAGGCAGACCAAAGGCGTCATAGCCCATTGGATGCAGCACTGTTCTCCCGGTCCTTCGATGGAAATGGGCAACTGCATCCCCAACCGCATAGCACTTCAGGTGGCCGATGTGCGGCTCTCCCGAGGGGTAGGGGAGCATCTCGAGCACGTATGAGCTGGGCGTCCCGTCTGCAGCGTTCGAGACCTCCCAGGTGCCCTCATCTCGCCATACCTGCTGCCAGCGGGCCTCGATCGCCCTTGGATCGTACGTAGCATCGCCGCTCACAGCGCGCACACCTCCGCGTGTCGACGGCTCGCCCTGCGCCTTCGCGGTCCCCTGCCTTGAGATGTCGTGCTGCTCACGATGATGTCCTTTCGCCCTTCGCTGGCTCTTTGGTCCTCTTCTCCTGTCGCTGGTTTCGCGGCTTCAGCGGCCGCCACGCATCAATCCCCCCGGAGGGGGAGCTGGAGTCGAAGCTGGACCAAGGACATCATTGGGCGCCCAGTATACACGCTCCTATCGCCTCGTGGATCAGTCATGATGGTCTCGATGCAGCGAAACGCGGAGCAGGTGCGCATCGCCGACACGACGCTGCGCGACGAGCACCTCGTCGCCGCAGACCCACGGCTCGTGACTACCAGGACGCTGAGAGACATCTGGCGCTCAAACCCATTGTCGGTCGAGACGCGGCGCAAGCTGGCGCAACAGTTGTCGGCTCTCCACGTGGACGTGCTCGAGGCGGGCATCGGCGACACGGCAGCCGGACTCGACGCCATTCGCGAACTCGCACAGGAGCTCAGCGAAGGCGGACCAGTCGTGAGCGGCCTCGTACGAGCCCTCGCCGATCACGCCATGCTCGACACAACTGGGCAGGCTCTCGCGATCGCCGACAGATCCCGCATCCATCTTTACACCGCCACCTCGGACCTACTCGACGAGGACGGATACTTTCGCTCTCAGCCACTGCAGCTACTAGACGCAGCGTTGCGCAACATCGCACACGCCCATACCTATACCGCAGACGTGGAGTTCTCACCCCCACAGGTTGGGCCGGAGCACGTCGAGCTCATCGCGGAGTGGGCCGCCGCTGCGGTCAACGAGGGAGCGAGGACAATCAACATACGAACATTTAGTGCTGCCACCAATCCAAGCGAATATGGCGAGATACTCCAAGCGCTCAAAAGTCACGCACCTAGTGATGACGTCGTCTGGTCGGGTGACGTCTTCATCCCCCACCTTCGCGGCACCGAGGCGCTAAACGTTGCGGTTCGGTGCGCAGAGGAAGCCATCGAGGCTGGCTGTCGGCAAATCAAGTGTGCGATGCACGGCATTGCAGGTACCCCTGGTCATGTCCCACTTGAGTTGATCGCCTTTGGCATCTGGCTTCGCAACCACACCCAGACAAGCCAATTGTGGACGAGCATCTACATGCACGAGCTCATCAGCACGAGCGATCTGGTGGCAGACGCGAAGGGCACCGACATACCACCAACCCAGCCACTGGTTGGAAGCGATGTCATCGAGCCAAAGCGTGACCAATTCCCAGCCGAGCCAAAGGAGAGGGTAGAGTCAGCACGAGCCCACTCTCTCGTGCTGATTTGTTTGGGGCAGCCGATTCCCCAATGGCTCCACGAATGGGCGTCTGAGCCGGACATCGATACCTGACGGCTGTGGCGACAGCGACGATCGCCCCTATGACACGACTGGCGGCCAAACTGCATGAAGTTTGAGTTCCGCGAGTCCGCGGTGCTGAGGCTTGCGCTGGGACCTGTTCGCTTCGATCCGTGGGAGTTCTTCGACGAGGGTGCCCACCCGGCGCATCGCGCCGAGAAGGACGAGGTCGAGACTTTCGTACGTGAATACGTTGCTGGCCGCGATCGCTCTAGGCTTGAGGCCGCTGTTCGGCGGCATGCCAACTCCGCGATGCTCTCGGGTTACCGCGCGACCAGCATGTCGGCGACGCTCTCTGGGCGCTGCTTCGCGACGGTGACAAGAGTCTCGCTGGGGAGGTCATCGGGCAGCCGCGGCACCATCAGCTTCACGCCGTCGCCCTCGCTCAACACGGTCTCACGCGGGACCAGCTTGGCCCATCTCGGCCGGCCGAGTATGAACAGCTTGATCCACCAGCCCAGCCTTACATTCGCCAGGGGCATGACGTGCTCCTTCACACGACGATCCATAGACAATTACCGAATGTTGGCGAACCGCCAGCTCAAACGGTCCAGAAACTCCAAGTAAACGTTAGTCGCAGTCAATACGTTGAAGGCCAGGCTGCCAAGCCCCTGCGGCGCACGAACCATCGGTTCAAGCGTCGTCCGCCAGCCGCCGAAGTTTGCGGCATCCAGATCCGAGGCATTGAAGAAAACCAACGCGCGAGAGATCCCGTCATCTCGGAGGGCTGAGACGAGTTCTCGCGTCGCCTCAGTCTGCTGTGGCGCCGCGAGGAACCGAGAGTGCACGATGACGAGGACATCACCATGTGCCCAGTCTGGTGGCGCCTCAATACGGAAGTCGCTTTCAGGGCCGACCCCGAACTCCGTTTCGATGGGTGCAAGCCACTCGTAAGTGAGATATAGCCGGCCGACCGTTGCAGAGACAGTGCCGATGTCGGCATCGAGCAGCGACGCGGTGTCAATCTCTCGGACGACGCGGAACTCGTGAGCCTTGAGAAGGCGTGACACCAGCGCCTGAAAGCTCTGTGGCTCCAAGACGTCGAGCTCGCAACGCAACGGATCCATACGATGTCCAAGCGGGCGACCTCGGAACTCCGGTCCATCGAGTCGGAGGCTGCGGTGACTAGGCATCCGCTGCAGAGCGCCCTCGAGTGTCGACGCAGACGAGACATGAAGCGTCGTCGTGTCCTGTGAGCGCTGAACCTCAGCAAGCCAGCGAGGGCCTCCCTCACGCTCCACCAGATCGCGGACATCCTCCGCTAGGAAGTGATCGAGCGCCTCCAGGTACACCACGAGGTAGACAGGCTCGGGGTGCGCGAACCAGTAGCGAAGGTGCTCGATCGGAAGATCACGTACAGCGACACGCTCGGTGTTGGTCAGCTGGTCAGCAGCCATTGTCGCGCTGCGAATACCCTTCGCCTGGAACCAGACCCGCACCTGGCTCACATGGGCATCACCGACCACGGGCTGTTCGTACAGGTGTAGGCCAAGATCGAGCGCTGCACGGTCGCGCTCGTAGCCGACGAGCAGGCCGTACTGGGCCATCAAAGCCTTCAGCTTGCCGGTGTAGTCCTGCTCGAAGAGATCGTGCCTGCCAACGTTGGGCATGGCCACAGCATCTCATGCGGCGGAGAGAAGGCGCTGATCGCGAAGCCGCATCGAGTGGATCCGCTTCCGCGGATAGTGCGTTCGGGTACGGCCATCTGTTATCTGCCATCGTCTTGAGGGTGGAGCAAGAGCAGCCGGATCAACTGCTTGAGGAGTTGCGCCGGCTCGGCCCCGAGGGCGTGCGGGCGGCAGAGATGCTCATGGCTGCGGCGGAGCACATCGAGCGGCCTGGAATTCGTGCGGGCAACCAGATCGCCTACTGCGTTCGCGAGGCGTTGATGTCGTTGCTTGATATGAGTGGCAAGCGGGAACGGCTGGTGAGCGATACCGCGAGCCGTGTTGTGGGGATTGCGGACGAGTTGCGTCGCAAGCGAGCATCGCAGGAGTCGCTTCTGGATGCCGTCCAGGAGCTTGCCGCGGCGCTTGAGGGCCCGGGGCCTCACATCGCCCGGCTGCAGACGCTGATTGGCTCTCTTGCCCGGCGTCCCCCTGTTCGCGCGGAGGCGGACCTGCTCGACGCCTACAAGGATCTTCTCAGCGAGGTCAACGCACTGCACGCGGACGTCACAGCCGATTCGGCGGTCGAGCTCTACTCGCGCGCTCGGATCACGCTTGCTCGCTTGTTCGGCCCGATGACCGCGCGTATCGAGGAGATCGATCCGCTCACCCGCATCACCGAGCCTACGGCGGAGGACGGCTCGCGGCTGGCAAGCCTCGCTGGCGATCCGCGGACACTCAGCTACTTCTATAGCCGCCTCGATGGGCCTGGATGGCTTCACGTACTCGCGGATCACCCGCTCTTGCAGCCACCGGAGCACGGACCCTGGTTTGCATACCGCTACCTGATGACGCTAGCCAAGTCGCATCCCGAGGAGGTAAGTAGCTGGCTGAGCTCGCGTCCCAGCGGCCGCGAGCTCAGCGACCACCAGGCGCTCCTGCTGATCGCTATTGCACGCGCAGTCGCTGGGCCGGTGTCCGATACCGTGTTGCATCTGGCAATGGATCGAACCGGCGACGCTGGAGTGCTCCATCACATCGCTGGCTACCTCGAAGAACTGCCGGCGGGTGAGCACACCAGCGACGCGGTGATCAGCCTAGTCAAGCGCGCGCTTGGCGGGGTGACCCGCGAAGGCGCTCCCGCAGATGACTCGTATCTGTCAGCTGGGATGCTGAGCACAGCGCTGTCGGGCGCCCGTCAGGGCCAGTCCAATCGCTGGCTAGGGATCCTGACGGCCAAGCTCGCAGCTGCTTGCGATCACTACCCGACCGAGGTACGCAGTCTCCAGGCGATCGAGGGCCTGACCCTCACGCCGGACGTTCCGGTGTTCGACCAGCTCGTCGTGTCTGTGCGTGACGTAGCGCGTCTGGCCGCGAGCGCGGGCATGCCGACCGCGGAGCGGATCGAGCGCCTCGGCAAACTTCCCGCGCCGATTGCCGGCCGGCTGATCGCCTCCCACCTGATCGACACCGTCGACCTAGACGCCACCGCGGCACTGACTCTGATCACCGACGAGGTCACACACCACGACCCGATGCCGGAGACCCTCAAGCTGCTGCGCGAGCTCACCGAGCGGAAACTGCCAGGCCTCGATCAGCGCATGCTGCAAGCGCTCGGTGACCCGCCCAGTGCCGAGGAGGTAGCCGCACTCGATGACGCGGACGACTTCCCCCGCACATGGACACACGCCTTCGGCTGGCTGATCGCGATGCCAGCATCTGTCAAAGAGGTGTGGGCGGCAGCAAACGAGTGCGTCGAAGGCCGCTGGCGACAAGCTTCTCCGAACGGCTTCCTTTGGCCAGAGCCGTCCGTTATCAGCGTGCCTCCCGCCACTGCAATCGGGGTGGAAGAGCTCGCCGAGCTCGAGCCGCTCGAGGCTGCACATCGTATCGCCGCCTGGAAACCCACCGGGGACTACCACGGCGCCACCCGGCACGACACCGCGCGCGAACTCCAGCAGCTGATCAACAACGAGTCCCAGCGCTGGGTCGCACAAGCTCCCGCCCCGATTCTAGAGACACTGCGAGACCCGATGTATGCCGAGCGCTACCTCAACGCGCTCGCAGATCACGTAGATGAACTTCACGAGCGCGTTCCAGAGATACTCGAGGCAGTCGAGTTCGCAGAGCACAACCTGACCACAGAGTCAGCACCGGGCGAGTTCGACGGAGACGCCGGCTGGGGGAATGTGGTGAGCGCCGGGATCGACCTGATCGGCAAACTCGCAGCCGCCGGGGCAGCGTTCGGATCTGACACGAATCGGGGCTGGGAGCTGATCGAGCGCGCCGCCCGCCGCCGTGAGGAACCAGCCGCATTCAACGAGCAAGCCGGCGCCGGATCGTTTCAGCACGCAATCTACCGGCGCTCCATGCGCGCGCTCGGCGATGCCTTCGTCTACGCCGACGCGACCACTGACGGCGACAGCGAACCGGAACTATTGCTCGCGCTGCTAGACGAAGCACTCGATCTCGAGCCGTCCGACGGGCTCCACGCGCGCGCCATCATCGGCAGGAACCTGGCATGGCTCGCAAGTCGTGCCCCAGAGTGGACGCGCGCTCGGTGGAGCCGCCTCGTAGGTGATGACTCACCCTCCGGACTCGGCCCGCATACATTCGACCAGTACCTCGAGTGGGGCACTCCCGCGGCAGCGCTACTCACCGAGCATCGAGACCTTTATGAAGCCGCGGTGGCTCGCGTGCCCGACCACGCACGACGGCACCTCCTCCACGCACTGATCTGGGGATCGGACGGATATGGCCCCGCCGTCGTCCTCGAGATGCTCGCGGGGGTGGGCGATATTCAGGTATCGGAGGCGATCCAGTGGCTCGCGTTCGGCGCGTTCCACCAGCCGGAGATCCCGCTTGAGCACTCAATCGAGTTCTTGCGGCTCGCGCTCAAACGCGACCTGTGCGCCAGCACCTACGAAGCATTCGGCTGGCTCTCGCGAGTCGAACGAATCGACAGCGAGACCTGGCTCGACCTCACGCTCTCAGCAGCCCAGGCCGCACACGGACAACTCGACCAAGCCAATCACATCGCCGAGCGCGCCGCCAAGCACCCCCACGACCAACGCGCCATCCGCATCGTCGCCACGCTACTCGACGCAGACCTGAAGCTCTGGTACCTAGAGGATGTCGGACGCGCCGGCCTGCAACTTCTCAAAGACCACGACCCCGCCACACAAGCCGCTCGTGACGAATTGCGGGAGCAGCTATTGAAGCGCGAGTTCTTCGACGCCTACACAGACCACCAATGAGCGATTCGCGTTCGACCTGCGTCTGGCGATGGGCCGTGAATGGTTGGCGATGATCGAAGGGATCGGAGCTACCGAGACGAGTACATCGCCAAGTACGCGAATCGTCGAACGGATCCCGGTCCGGCTCACGGCCGAAGCGTGGGACGCCGACCGCTGTGCCGAACCACCGGTCGATGCGCTGTTCGCGGCGCTCGCCGGGTCGCGCGATGGAGGTAGGGGCGCTCTACGAACGCCTCACCGAAAGCAGCTACAACCACGCCACTGATGCGCCACGGGGCGAGGGGCAGCCTGGTACTTTCGCAAGCGATGTGTGCGCTGACAAACCCAGCGCACGCGCCCACGTTGAACGACGAAGGCCCCGGCGCTTGAAGCTGCCTGGGGCCTCCCTGAAACGGGGCGGGACTCGAACCCGCATCTCCCGGTCCTGACCCGGGGACTCTGCCGTTGAGCTACCCGCTGATGGTTATCAGTCTCAGGCAAGGGTAGCAGTCGTAACTCGGGTGTTCTAGAACTAGCCCAACCGTTGAAAGTGGGGTCTGTAAGTTTCTCGTGGCCCCGGCGACGGGAGGCGTGACAGCCGTCTTGTCCTCGTCTCCGTGCAGCGTCGCATTGACGAGTTGAGCGCACATTCGCGGACGTCCGGATTTCAAGACCCCTGTGCTCAGTGAGTGTCCGAAGGAGCCGAACCGGCGTAGACCACCAGCACGACGACGCGATCATCAGGCCCTCGCTTGTACCGGACCCGCGCGCCGCCGTCGACCTCGTACTCCCAGAAGCCCTTGAGCTTGCCCTTGAGCTGGTGGTGGCGGTTGGTCTGTATCGGAGGGAAGGGGTTGTCGGCGAGCTCGATGTAGCAGCGGCGCATCGGGCCGGGACGGTTCTGGCAGAGCTTGTTCCAGTCGCGATAGACGGTGCAGTAGACCTTGTGGCGTCCGGAGTAGCGTCCCTTCGGCGCGTAGACCTCCCGGGTCACGCTTGGGCCGCCCGGACCTGCCCCTCAGACGGAGGCAGAACCTCGACGATGCCCTCCAGATCGACCTGCGAAAGCAGCGCCCGCATCGCATCCGGCTGCCCGTAGGTGCCCGCGGTTGAGGCCCAGGCGCGCAGGTTGCCGTCCAGGTGCTCCAGGGTGCCCCGTTGGGCGGCGTCGAACGTATCGGCCACGAGCTCGCGTGCGAACTCCTCGACCTCATCGCTCGAGAACGCGGCGAGCCACGGGTAAGCGGTCTGCATCGCCCACTCCGGTGGCAGCACCTCGCGATGCTCGTTGAAGATCGCCACGAAGCGGGCCGTCTCGGCGACCTGCGCTTGCAGGTGCCGCTGAAAGTCCGCGACGCCCTTGGTCTGGATGACCAGCACCTCGCCATCGGAGTCGAGCACTTCCTGGGGTGCGGCCTTCGCCCGGTCGAGAAGCGTTCGGTAGTCGCGCTGGATCTCCGTCGGACCCCATGGCGCATCAGCGCTGCGCCCCGACGCACGGCCGCGTGCCGCTGATCCCGAAGTCTTTGTTGCTGTGCCCGGGCGAGCCATTGCCAACTCCTCTTACATAGGTTTCTATGTAGAGATTAGCATAGCTTGGTCGGTGCTTTCTTGAGACTTGCACGACCGCTTGGCGTAGAGCGCTCAGCGGCTGAACGGGCGCAGGTGATGCGAGCTTCTAGGAACCACCCGAGCGTCGCCTGCGGCTGAACCATGCGCGGACCTTGCTGCGGCTGGGGACCAGGTGGTGGCCAGCTTCGGCAGAAGGCGCCCGTTTGTTAGCGCACCCTCCGAGAAGGGCCACGCGAGCCGCCCTCCACTCGACATCGGCCGGACGTGGCGGCTGGTGCCGTAGATCCTCGAGGGCGTAGGCGTAGTGGATGTTGAGCATTTGCAGGCTGGTGCCGCACTCCCTTGCGACCGTTTGTGGGTCCTCGGTGCGCACGCGTAGCGAGATCCCGCCGCGGCGCAGGGCGTAGGGGGTGGCGCCGAGGATGCGGGCGAGCTCGGGGTGCTCAGCGGCCGCCACCCGTACTGCTGGCGCGAACGATCGTCGCCGCCATGACTTGGCCTGATCTTCGCTGAAGTGGCGTGCGCCCGTATCGGGCTCTCGGACTCCATAATTTGGTCCGGTGAGATCGCCGGGGATGATGAAGTCAATGTCGCGGGTGAGTCGTCCGCGGCGTTCAAGCGCTGTGCGCCAGTGGGCGAGATCCTCGATCAGCAGGCTGGGCAGTGTCGTGCGTCGGGTGCTGTTTTCGGTCTTGCCCCATTCCTCGACACGACCATCGCTCAGCACCTCGGTCACCAGTGCCCAGGAGTCGACTATCGACCCCCAACGGAGTGCCCATACCTCCTGGGAGCGGGCCGCCAGCCCGTAGTGCAGGCTCACGATCGTCGCGTCGCGGTGCCCGAGGAGCGGGTCGCGTTGTCGAATGTCGAGCAGCATCTGCTCGCGAATCGTCTCGACGGCGTGCGGAGAGAGCGCCCAGCGAGCGAGTGGCCGGCGACGAGTTGCAGGGGCGTAGCCGGTCCCGCCGCCGCGGCGAGCTGAGCGTCGTCGACTGGTCGTACGCTCGTTGGCACGCAAGCAGCCGTTGCTCTGGATCTCGGGCGTGGCTGGTGAGCGCGCAGCCCAGGTCAGGGCGGCCGACATTACGACCCACGCACGGCGACGTACCGACGGGGGCACACCTGCCTGCATCATCTCTTCGCGCCAAGCCCGCGGTGCCTGCGGTTCGTTGAAGCGCACCGCGGAAACGTTCACGACCGCCAGCGCGTGGCGAAGCGGTGGCCTGCGCTTGCCCTCCGGAGTTCGGGTTTCGTTCGCGAGGATGTGCCGCTCGGCGACCCACCGGTATTGGCGGTAGCTCTTGGGCGCCAAGCCGCCCTGGTTGCGCGGGTGGGCGTCCATATCGAAGTAGAGCTCGATCAGCTGCCCGATCGTGCGTGCCTCTGCTTCGTTGGCCTCTTTCGCGTCGAGGTCGAGCAGGAAGCGGCGCAGGCTGTCTCGGCCCCTACGCTCCGCGGTCACGTAGTCGTCCATCCACGCACGCGCGTGCCGCAGGGACGGGAACGAGCGGCTGCGCTCGCGTTTGTCGTGGTCGTAGAAGCCGACCGTGTAGGACTTGCGGCCGCTCTTGCAGACGTACGGCCAAGCGGATCGCTTCGGCCACGGCCTAGCCATGCGTCGAGCCTCCACAGCAGACCTCGGCGAGCGTGCCTTCCATGCAGGCTCCATCGGCAGCCGAGCGCAAGATCTCATCGGCGGTCAGCCGATCGATGTCGCCGGAAAATCCGCGGTGCCGCTGCGGTGATCGGCAAACGGGGTCACCCGTGAAACCGCCGATTTGCAGGTATTTAGTCCCTGGGGGCCTCCGCTTTACAAGAGCGGTGCTCTACCAGCTGAGCTACGTCGGCGTGCGCCCCGCATCGTACCGCCGCGGAGCCCGCCGGCCGAATCGACAGCGCGCGCTGAGGGGCCGAGAAGTGGGGGTTTTGCGCGCACGTGAACGCGGCTTAACCCGGATGGCCACCCACGGGCCGCGATTTAGCGTCAGGGCATGCTCTCTTCAGCTTCCACCGACACGCACACGGTCAAGCTCAGCCCCCAGCCCTGGCGCTGGAGTCACCCGCGGGTGCTCGTCGAGCATCCCGACGAGGCGACGGGCCTCGCGATCGCCTCGGGCCTGCGCTTCGCCGGCTACGCGGTCGCCATCTGTCCGGGCCCTGCAGGACACGGACGCTGTCCGCTGACCGGCCCCGCGGGGTGCGCCCCCGCACACGACGCCGACCTCGTCGTCAGCTCCCTTGGCTACGAGCACGAGTCCGCGCGGGAGGTTCTGCGCGAGCTGCGCACGCGCTACCCCGACACGCCGCTGCTGGTCGAGGCGCCGTCGGACATGGACGCGAGTCTGCGCGAGCTGCTCGACGGCTGCCACCAGCTGCCGGCGCCCGCGAGCACCGAGCAGATCGTCGCTGCCGTGCAGAGCATCGCAGGGCACCCCTCCGACGAGGGCAGCACCGATGCGTAGCCCGTTTCAGAGCGAGCAGGAGGCCTTTCGCTTCGTGCTGCTGGTGATAGTCGCCCTGCTCCCGGTCGTGCTCGCCGCGGTGCTCGGCCCGGCATGGCTCGCGCTCGTCGTGCTCGCCGTCGTGCTCCTCGCCGGCGCGGCGCGCGTGGCGCAACTGCGCATGCGCAAGCTCCGCGGCCTGGAGCTGCCGGTGAAGATGGCTCCCCCTCACGTCGGCTCGCCCGAGGAGCGCCGCGTGCTCGTCCTCGCCGGCGACACGCTCGGCGAGCAGGCGCTCCTGACCGAGGTCGAGCGGCTGGCCCGCGTGCCGCACACGCACGTGCTCGTGCTCGTGCCCGCGCTGATCTCGCCTGCGGCCCGCCTGACCGGAGGTGTCGACGGCCTGCTGGACCAGGCGCGCGTCCGCCTGAAGACCGCCCTCGATCGCGTCGGCCACGAGCTCGTCGTCGCGGGCGAGGTCTCAGACGCCGATCCGCTGGAGGCCGTCGAGGACGCGTTCGCGACGTTCACGCCCGACGAAGTCATCGTCTCCACCCGCTGGGAGCGGGGCGCGGGCGGGCTCGACCCCGCGCTCGCCGGACTCGTGCGCGAGCGCTTCGCCGTGCCCGTCCGTCACCTCGTCTTCGAGCACGGCAGCGGCGCGCAGGAGCCCGACGCGGCCACCGAGGCCAGATATCGCCACGAGTCCGGCGACGCGGCTGCGAGGCTGTTCGGGTTGAGGACGCTCGCCGGCGCGGCGGTCATGGCCGCGCTGCTGATCTCGCTCGTCGCGCTGGTCCGCAGCGGCGAAAGGAACGAAGCGCGCACCGTATCCCAGGCCGCCGCCGAGCAGGCCGCCGCGGCGCCGCACGTCGCGAGGCTGGTCGTCCTCAAGGTGATCCCCGAATACAAGCCCGGTCCGGAAGGCGAAAAGCACGATGCGTTCACCGTCACCGAATTCACCGTGAAGGTGGGCCAGCCCCAGGAGTTGAGGATCGACAACACCGATGAAGTGCCGCACAGCATCACCTCGCCGGGAGCCGGTGTGAACATCGTCGTGATGCCGGGCATTCACACCTACACGCTGCTCGTCAAGCACGCAGGCGCGTTCCTCTGGTTCTGCACATTCCAGTGCGACGAATGGGCTATGCAGCATCCGGGCTACATGTCGGGTTACATCACCGCCACGTAGGCAGGTCGGCGCGTCGGCTACAGCGCCACGCTGGCCGAAAGATGCTCCAGCACGTCGATGCGTTGCGCCAGACCGCTGCCGCCGGCGACGATCAGCCACGCGTCGCCTTTGCGAACCGCCGTCTCCGGGCCGTGGAACCCGTCTCCCGGGCCGTTGTAGATGGCGGGCGCCCCGCGCAGGCGCTCCAGGCCCGGGATCGCCGCGGGGATGACGCCGGGGTGCTGTGCGTCGAGCAGGATCGCCGCGTCGAGCGGCCAGTTGTGCAGGTAGTACTCGGTGTCGATGCACGAGAAGAACGCGCGGCCGATGATGGGCTCGGGGTATGGCGCGATCGACGCGGCCACGTGGCCCCACTCGGGCAGCAGTCCGGGGACGCCGTGCGCGTGGATCTGGCACGGACCCTTCGGGAGCGCGGTCGGGCCTTTCCACCAGATGGTCCTCACCGAGGGTTCGCCGGCGGAGGCGTGTGTCGAGCGCAGGATGTGTCCGTGCGCGTCGACGGCGAGCAGGGGCTGCGGCGTGGGCGGTCCGGGGGACGCGGGCGCCCCGTTGCCCGTGTGCCCGGCCGGTGCTCTCGGTCTGGAGATCGTGATCGTCGCCACCCGCAGGTGGTACGGCAGCGAGGCGATCGTGACCGCGGGCACGCGCCTGCCGTCCACGAGCACCGCGACCGCCTGCGGTCCGAGCAGGAGCGTCAGCACTTCCGCGTCCTTGCGCGGTTCGCTGCCCACCAGCCCTCCGTCCAGTTCGCTGCCGTCGGTCGGGACGATCGGACAGCTGCCACCGCCGTCGAGGGTCAGGCACCATCCGTACGCGCCCCCCGTGAGGTTGGGGGTCAGGCTGGCGCCGCGCGGCACGGGGGCTCGCCTCGCATGGGTTCCCGCCGTGAAGATGTGCTCGCCTCTCGGCCGCGGCGCCGTGCCCGAGCCCCCGCCGCCGAGGACGATCGCGGCGAGCGCCCCGATTCCCACCACCACCATCAACGCCGCGGTTCGCCGGCGTCTGGCGCGCTGGCGGCGGCGGGCGTCGTCGATCACCCCCTGCTCTGGCCCCGAGGGCGCCGGCGCCTCCGGGGGGTCGACAAGCAACGACATAGAAGATAATATAACTAGCATCATGATCGGGGTCAAGCTGGATCGCGGCGACCAGACCGCATTGCACGATCAGGTGGCCGCGCAGATCCGCCGGGCGATCGCCGACGGCGAGGCGCGGCCGGGCGAGCGCCTGCCGCCCGCCAAGGACCTGGCCGCGGTGATGGGCGTCAACGCCAACACCGTGCTGCGCGCGCTGCGCTCGCTGCGCGACGAAGGCCTGCTGGAGTTTCGCCGCGGGCTCGGCATCCGCGTCAGCGGCACGCCCGAGCGCAGCGCGGTCGCCGCGCGCGCACGCGACCTCGTCGCGTTCGCGCGCGAACAGGGCTACCAGCCCGAGGAGCTCGTGACGATCATCCAGGGGCTTCGCTGAGCGATGCCGTCGCTGCTCGATGAGCGGTCTCGCGGCGATGCGCCGCCGCCGTATCGCGCACCCGAGCGGGGGCTCGTCGGGCCGGAGCAGGGGGTGATCGAAGAGGCGAGGCGCCGTCGGCGCGCGCGGCGGGCCCGTCTCGGCGCGGCCGCGTTGCTGGCGCTGGCTGGCATCGGAGCGCTCGTGTGGGCGGTCTCCGGGCAGGGCGCTCCGGGCGAGCGTGGCGCCGTCGGCCACGCGAATGCGCGAGCGGGGGCGAGCCGGCGACCCGCCGCCCCCGGGTTCGGCATTCGCCTGTCGCCCGCCCTCGACGGCGGTCAGTACGGCTGGTGCGTGGGCCTCGAGGAACCCGGGTTCAGCGGCATCTCCGGCGGCGGCTGCTCTGCTATTCCCACCGAGTCGCAGCCGCTGTCGATGGTCCTCACCAGCGCCGACGGGAGGACGCGCAAGCAGTCGATCGTCGTGCTCACCACGCCGCAGGTCGCCGCCGTGCGCCTCGGCGCCCGTCGAGTGGTGGCCACCACCGGGCTCCCGGGATTGCCCTACGGGCTGCGCGCGGCGCGGATCGTCGTTCCCTTCACAGGCAGGCGCTCCGCAGGCGGGAGGATCGACTTCCCGGCTCCGGCCGAACCGTCGCTCACGCCGCTGGACGGCGCCGGCAGGCCGATCGCCGGCGCGCCCGTGCGACCGTCGGCGCAAACGCCGGCTCTCGCGGCGCGCGGGCCGTGCGCATTGAAGGCCGGCGGGGTCCCCGGGCTGTCGGCCAGATGGAGCCACATCGCGAGCGAGATCGCGCCGTACCGCGGCGCGCTCGTCGGCCGGGCGTTCTTCTCGTGCATCGACACCGAGTACTTCCTGCACGGCTGGCCGCTCGACGCGGCCATCCTGCTGGACGCCGCCCATCCCGGCAGCGCGCCGGCCGCGATCCCGGGCCTCTCGCCCGTCCCCGGCAGGGCCGCATACGTCAACGGGCCGGGCGACTTCAAAGGCCAGCTCACCGCGATCCGGCGCGGCGACGCGTGGCTCGTCGTCGCGGGAGGCAGCGGCCTCTCACAGCGCATCGACGTGCTGTCGCACCTCACCGCCACCGTCGGGCTCTGAGAGCCGCGAGCGCTCGCGCTGGTCCTCGGCGCTACGGACCGAGGCGCTCGATCAGCCAGCCGACGTCGCCGTCGCGGCGATATCGCAGGCGGTCGTGCAGGCGATCCTGGCGCTGCTGCCATATCTCGAAAGTCTCCGGGGCGAGGCGAAAGCCACCCCAGTCGCTCGGCAGCGGCAGCTCGCTGCCCCGGTAGCGCTCCTGCAGCTCGAGCACGCGGCGCTCGAGCGCCTGGCGGCTGTCGACGACCTGGCTCTGCGGCGAGGCGAGCGCGCTGAGCTGACTGGCGCGCGGGCGCTCGCGCACGTAGGCGGCGGACTCCTCGACGCTCGTGCGCGCGACCGGGCCCTCGATCCGCACCTGTCGACCCAGGGGGTCCCAGTGGAAGAGCAGCGCCGCACGCGGGTTGGCGGCGAGCTCGCGGCCCTTGCGACTGGCGTAGTTCGAATAGAACACGAAGCCGCGCTCGTCGAAGCCCTTGACGAGCACCATCCGCACCGAGGGGACGCCGTCGCTCGTCGCCGTCGCGAGGGCCGCGGCCTCGGGCATCCGCACACCGGCCGTCTCGGCCTCTCCAAACCAGGCCGTGAACTGGCGCAGCGGGTCGGGGTCGATGTCCTGCTCGCGCAGCGGTCTTCCGTGGTCGGTCATGCAGCGCATTGTGACCGCGCCGAGCGTCGCGCCGGCGCCTCCCGCCCGACACGCCCGGGTCCGCCGCCGGCGTCCACGGATCTATTGTCTTCAGATGCCGTCAGCGGACCTCGGTTGGTGGGGCTCCTCGACATGGAGGATCTAGGCCTGCCCGAGCGCATCGCGCTCGCGCTGATACGAGCGGTGCGCTGGCTAGGGCGCCTGGTGCGCGGGCAGGTCGTCGAGTTCGTGGGCGGTCCCGCGCGGGCGCGCGTGATCACGCTGTTCGCGTGCGTGCTCGCGCTCAGCAGCGCGCAAATCGCCACCGTCGGCGCGGTCGCGCCGCAGCTGGAGCGCTCGCTGCACATCGGCAACACGAAGATCGGGCTGCTCAACTCGGTGGCGCTGCTCATCGGCGCGGTCGCCGTCGTCCCGGTGGGGCTGCTGGTCGACCGCGCGCGGCGGATACCGCTGCTCGCCGCGAGCATCGTGCTGTGGAGCGTCGCCACGCTGCTCGCCGCCTTCGCACACTCCTACTCCAGCCTGCTGCTGACGCGCGTCGGGCTAGGGGCCGTCGCCGCCACCGCCGGCCCGGCGATCGCGTCGCTGACCGGCGACTACTTCCCCTCGCGCGAGCGCGGGCGCATCTACGGCTACATCCTCTCCGGCGAGATCGCCGGCACCGCCGCCGGGTTCATCGTCAGCGGCACCGTCGCCAGCGTGTTCTCCTGGCGCCTGGCCTTCGGGCTGCTCGCGCTCCCCGGCTTCTTCCTCGCCCGCGCGCTGTGGCGCACCGTGCCCGAGCCGCGCCGCGGCGGTCAGAGCCGCCTGCAGCCGGGGACGCAGGACCTGGCAAGCGCCCATCGCGCCGCCGAGGCGAGGGCGGACGCGGACGCGCAGGAGGGCGTGGAGCAGTCCGCGCGGGACCGCGATCTCGCCCACGATGTCGCCAGCGCGCGCGGCTTCGTCCCGGATCCCGCGCTCGTGCTCGACAGCGATCCCAACGGTCTGTCGCTCGCAGCCGCCGTCCGCTACATCCTGCGCATCCCCACCAACGTGCTGTTGATCATCGGCTCCTCGCTCGGGTACTTCTTCTTCGCCGGCCTGCAGACGTTCGCCGTCGTGTTCGTGCGCGGCCACTACCACGCCGGTCAGGCGACCGCCACGCTCGTGCTCGGGCTGCTCGTGCTCGGCGCGCTCGCCGGCACGCTCGTCAGCGGGCACATCACCGACGCGCTCGTACGCCGCGGCAGCCTGCAGGCGCGCGTGTGGGTGCCCGCGATCTGTTATCTGGGCGCCGCCGCGCTGCTGATCCCCGGCCTGCTCAGCAGCCACCTCGGCACCGCCGTCTGGTTCGACGTCGGCGGCGCCGGGCTCATCTCCGCGGCCAACCCGCCGCTCGACGCCGCCCGCCTGGACATCATGCCCTCCGGGCTGTGGGGGCGCGCCGAGAGCACCCGCACGTTCCTGCGCTCGGTGGCGCAGGCGCTCGCGCCGCTGCTGTTCGGCGCGGTCGCCGACCTCGTCACCGGCATCCTGCCCGCGCAGGCGCCGATCGGCACGCACACGCACGGCCTCGTCTCCGCCGCCACCGGCACCGGCCTGCAGGTCAGCTTCCTGATCATGCTGAGCACGCTCGCCGCCGCCGGCGTCTTCCTGCTGCGCGCGCGCACGACCTACCCCACGGACGTCGCCACCGCCGGGGCCGCATGGGTTCCGCCCGCGTCCGCCGCCGCCGCGCCCAGCGACCGCTAGCGGGGTGTCGTGGTCGTCTGGGGCGACCCCGCCCGATGGCTGTAACGGCGCGGTCGCACGCGGTGTATCTAGGACATGGCCCAGGTGCTCAACCATCGGAATCCCGACGAGCTCGAGCGCTCGCCCGAGTGCGCGCCGGTCGACCTCGGCGGCTTTCGCGAGCGCTCGCTGCAGCGGGGCGTCAACCCGTTCGTCTACTGGACGCTGCGGGCGATTCTGGTGCCGTTCTTCCTCGTCTACTTCCGCCTGCAGCGCGTCGGGCGCGAGCACCTGCCGCGCAGCGGGCCGCTGCTGCTCGCGTCCAACCACCGCAGCTTCCTCGACCCGTTCGTGATCGGCACGCTCGTCCGGCGCCCCGTCTACTACATGGCCAAGCGCGAGCTGTTCGAAAAGCGCGGGCAGGCGTGGATCCTGAACGCGCTCGGCGCCTTCCCCGTCGACCGCGGCGCCGGCGACGGCGACGCGATGGAGACCGCCCGCGCGATCCTCGCGCGCGGCGACTGCGTGGTCATCTTCCCCGAGGGCACGCGCGTGCGCCCCGGGCCGCTGGGAGAGCCGCGCCGCGGCATCGCACGCCTCGCGCTGGAGACGGGCGCGCCGGTGGCGCCCGTGGCGGTCATCGGCAGCGACGCCGTGCGCAGGGGCTGGCGCATCCGCCCGCGCAAGGTCCGCCTGCGCGTCGGCGCGCCGCTGCGTTACCCCACCGTCGAGCGCTGCTCGCCGGCGCTCGCCACGGGCGTGACCGAGCGGATCTGGGCATGCGTGAGCCTGCAATGGGATTGGCTCGGCGGCGCCAAGGCGGCGAGCCCGGCGCCCGCCGAGGAGGCTCGCCGGAGCGAGGTTTCGCGCGCCGCGTGAGCGGCTGCGCGGACTCGACTGCGACGCGGGGGTAGGGTGCAATGAGTGACCGAGCAGGCCAGCCAGAAGCCCAAGGCGCAGCTCGACGCGGAGTTCTCAGAGCTCTATCGGGCTCACCTGCGCGACGTGTACAGCTATGCCTACTACCGGGTCGGCGATCACCACGACGCCGAGGACCTCACCGAGCAGACCTTCCTGCAGGCCTACCGCCACTTCGAGCGCGCGCAGCGCGAATCCGACGGACGGCCGCTGCGCCCGTGGCTGATCCGCATCGCGCACAACCTCGCCGCCAACCTCTACCGCGACCGCTCGCGCAAGCCCGTCTCGCCGATCGACGACACGACCACGCTGAGCGCGATGCACACGACCGAGCAGCTGGTGGAGGGCCGCGACGAGCTCAGCCGCGTGCTCGACGGGGTGCAGAAGCTGCCCGACGACCGCCGCGAGGCGCTGATCATGCGCTTCGCGCTGGGCATGGACAACCGCGAGATCGCGCGCGCGCTGGGGCGCTCGGACGGTGCGACCAAGGTGCTGATCCATCGCGCGATCAAGCAGCTCGAGGAGATCGTCCATGACTGAGGCCGCGCCCAACTTCGAGGGACTGCTGCGCGAAGCGCTCGCGCCCGTCGAGCCGCCCGCCGATCTGGCCGAGCGCCTGGAGAGCACGCTGACGAGCATCACCGAGATGGCCGCCGACGAGCTCGAGGCGTGGGAGCTGTCGGCGATGCGCGATCCGCGCAACTGGGCGCGTCCGGCCGCGGCGCTGCTGGTCGGCACGAGCGCGGGCGCGGCGTTGGTGCTGCTGCGCGCGCGCAGGCGCGCGCACGGCTCTCCGGCGAGCCTCGACGGCGTGCGCGAAGCTGCCGAGCGCGCGGTCGCAGACCTCGGGCGCGAGGCGCGCAAGCTGCTCGGCGACCGCTGAGCGCAAACGGCCGGTCAGCCACCGGCGTGCGCCAGCCGTCGAGATAGGCTCTGAACGCGCACATGGCCACCTGCTATCGCCACCCCTCGCGCGAGACGGGGGTCTCCTGCTCCAACTGCGGACGGCCGATCTGCCCCGACTGCATGACCACCACGCCGGTCGGCATGCGCTGCCCGGAGTGCGCCAGCCAGCGCACGAAGGTCGTGCGCATGCGCGAACTGGGCAGGGTGCCGCAGGTCACCTACGCGCTGATCGTCATCAACGTCATCGCGTTCCTCGCCGAGGGCAACATCTCGATCAGCGGCCAGCCCACCAACAAGGTCTACGAAGAAGGCGCTCTGCTCGGCAGCTACCAAGGGTTCCCACACCTGGGCGTGGCCCACGGTCAGTGGTGGCGGATCGTCA
>Ga0181518_10000527_pt1 | contig 41612 bp, 33 predicted proteins | sample PEATcosm2014_Bin_28_FD_119751 | JGI IMG/M metagenome (GOLD analysis project Ga0181518, IMG submission 119751) | Peatland microbial communities from MTU Mesocosm Facility, Houghton, MI, USA - PEATcosm2014_Bin01_60_metaG | ecosystem: Environmental > Terrestrial > Soil > Wetlands > Peat | place...
ACCGCACAGGGGACGGTCCCTCCCAGGATTCCATTGCTGTAAAAACCAGGAAAGTGCAGGTGTTGGCTGCCCCCGAGACCCCCCGAGACGCCGGTACTGCGACCCATTAGCTCCGCAGCCAGCGCGTGCATGCTCCCGCCGTGCGCAAGATAATGGCCATGGCCGCGATGATTGGAAACAACGATGTCGGACCGTCGTAGTGCACCGACGACGCCCACAGCATCGGCTTCCTGTCCGATACAGGTGTGCGTTGTGCCAAACAGACGGCCTTTGCTGAACTCGTCGAGCACCCGCTCCTCGAACAAACGAATGCGAAGCATCTCGTGCATCAGTCTGGCCGGTGTAAAGTCACGCATAATTTTTCAACGGATCGCGGTAGAGTGCCAATCGCGTAGCATCCGGCACAGATCCGTACGGGCGCCCATTAGCGCAGACGCCCTTGTCTACGATATCTCACGGGCAAAGAGATTTTCTCAGTTGCTTTCCGTTTACCTGCTAATCCCTAAGATACTCATGCTCCGCTCTTCTTAAGCCCAAGATGTTGGCAGAATTCGTCGTAGCAGGATCACCGATAAACCCTGCCACGGAAATACCTCAAGTGAGCAGAATAACAGCCAAAACCTTTCCATGTCCGCTGGCGCCGTACACAAATATCGAACTGGGGTGTGGTGTCTCAATCATCGTCCTGGCGCCCCAAACTTCTCCGCGGTCACATGCCCTCGCTGACTTATCCCTTCGCGCGTAAGCACCTTCCAAGAAGTCAGGATCAAGATGCGAATATCAAGCCAGAAACTCCAGTGGTCCACGTACCACACATCAAGTGCGAACTTCCGTTCCCAGCTCACATCATTGCGGCCGTTTACCTGGGCCCACCCTGTGATACCGGGCTTTACGTCATGCCGACGAGCCTGCTCCGGTGTGTAGTATTGCAGATACTCCGTCAAAAGCGGCCGTGGACCAACCAAGCTCATCTGGCCTGTTAGCACATTCCACAATTGTGGCAGCTCATCGAGACTGAATCGGCGGAGAAAGGTGCCGAGCCGGGTCAAACGAACACCATCTGAAGCAGGGTCTGCCCGCGAACCATCTCCCATCATCGTGCGAAACTTGATGACTGTAAGCGGTCGCGTTTTGTAACCGGGACGAACTTGCCGAAAGAAAACTGGCGATCCCATGGTGACGCGAATTACGAAAGCAGTTATCAAAAGGAATGGAGATATCAGTATCAATCCCGCGGAAGCGATAGTGACATCCAACGCGCGTTTGCAGAAAGCGTTCATCGTTCTTCCACGCACATTGCCGAGTCCGAGTCTTCCTTCAGCGGAACTGGCAATCCCCGCTGATGCAATAGCTCGCGATACAACCCGGCGAGAGCTTCCCATACCGTCTCATCACGGAACTCGCGAATCACGCGCTCGCGGCCGGCACGGCCCATCCGCTGCGCCAACCCTCGATCGGACAGCAATTTCATCAACGCATCCGCCAAGGCGGCGGTATTGCCAGCCGGAACCAACAGCCCCGTAACACCATCGCAAACTGAATCCACGGCTCCCGTCGTGCGCGTCGTTACCACTGGACGTGACGCCGCTTGCGCCTCCAGCACCACATTTGGGAACCCTTCGCGATACGTCGGCAGCACTAACATGTCCATGACAAAGTAGTAAGTCGCAATCTCGGAAGAGAAATCAACTCGAATTATGCCTAAATCGGACTCGATAGCCGCACGCGTCTCAGACGGCACCGGATCCCCCTGTTCATAGCCGCCGACTAATAGTAAAGCTGCGCTAGGGAAATTCTGGCGCACCAGCCGAAAAGCGGCTATCAATTCAGCTACCCCTTTGTCACTCGTGAAACGCCCAACATAGCCTATTACAGCATGATGAGGTTCTATGCCATGCCGTCGGCGGACCTCGGCGGCTTTCGCCAATCTCTCGGCTGTGGGCAAGAAACGGGAAGGATCAACTCCATTGCTGCTGCCCGATGCCAGAATGATGGCTTTTTCTGGTGGAACCACCCGCAATTCCACCGCGCGTTGCCGCAAGCTGGGACTTACGCAAATGACACGATGAGCACAAGCGCACGCAATTCGCTCCGTGAGCCACAAAAGCCACCGTTTCGTTCCCGTCGCAGTTTCCACCCGGAGTCCCCGCAACGTGTATATGCGGCATGGGACCCGGTTAAACCATGCGGCCAGTCCAACTAGCAGTCCAGCCTTGGGTGTACCGGAGTTCGAAACAGTCGGCTGCAAGCGTCGCAGCAGCTGACTTACTCGCACCAGCGAAACCAAGTCCTTCAAAGGAGAGATTTCCCTTTCCATCTCGACTGTAAACACTGGTATCGACTCCGTTGCGCTCATTTCCTCCGACTGGGGCCCAAAGCCGCAAACGACGGCAGGATGAAAACCGGCGGCGCGCAGATAGCTCAATTGGCCGCGCAGAAGGAGCAGACTCAGTGACGACGTGACCGCGTGCAGAACGTCAACGCGATTGCCGGTCATGCTCCTCCTACGCCCGCGGCCGGACTCGCGTAAGCTCCACTCTCCAGGCCGCGATTGTGTTCGTCCAACCAAGCCTGGAACATCAACACATCCCACAGGTGATACTGCCAACTTCGCCGTCCAGAAAGATGTTCCTGCCAAGCACACCGGATAGGTTCGGGATTAAGCAAGCCTTCGCGGCGAAGACGCCCCTCATCCAGCAGTGCTTCAGCCCAGTCGCGCAGCGGACCGCGAAGCCAGGAGTCTAACGGTATGCCAAAGCCGAACTTTGGACGCTCCACCAGTTCGCGCGGGACATACCGATACAGCACCTGGCGTAGGATCCATTTCCCTTGCCGCCCTCGCACTCGCAGCCGTAGCGGAAGTCGCCATGCGAACTCCGCCACGCGATGGTCGAGCAATGGGACACGACCCTCCAAGCTGACCGCCATTGTCGCGCGATCCAGTTTGACCAAAATGTCATCGGGCAAATAAGTAACCGAATCGAGGTACATCATCTGTTCGGTGGCAGACGGGAAAAGAAGGCCGCTACCCTTGGTTAGCTCCGTTGTCGGCTCTCTCCCTCCGGACACGATCGTCTCTGGAGCCACCCAGTGCGACGTTAACCGGTAGTACACTTGGTACGCATCGGAGCTTCCCATGACGGACGCGAGCTTGTGTAACTTGTAGCCTGGCACCCGCTGTCGCCACTCCCGTGGAAGAATAGTGCTCGAGGCCCGGAACAGCCAATCCCAAGCCTCGGCGGACAGGCACAGGATGCCGGCGGCGCCGAGTCTGCGCAGCGGAAGGGGGATGGGCTCTAGCTTGCGCCACAGTGGGCCGACCCAGGTGTGACGGTTGTAACCGCCGAAGACTTCATCCCCGCCATCACCGGATAGGCTGACGATCACATGCTGGCGCGCTAACCGAGCCACCAGGAATGTTGGGATTTGAGACGAATCGCCAAAAGGCTCATCGTATATCTGCGGGAGCTGGGGCACCAACTCCATCACTTCTTGTGGGGTCGCGCACAGCTCGCTATGGTCGGTATGCAGATGGCGTGCGACCTGCGCCGCCTCAGAGGCTTCGTTGTATTCGTCTTCTTTTAGTGCAATCGAAAAAGTCTTTACCGGAAGGCTGGTCTGCGCTTGCATCAACGAGACCACGGTGGAGGAATCTATGCCGCCCGAAAGAAAAGCGCCCAGCGGTACATCGGAGTACATCCGTATTTTGACCGCGTCTCGCAACAGCGCGTCGAGCTCGTCGACGGCGTCGCTTTCCGTTCCGGTGAACGGGTTGGCCAAGCCGGTTTCGGCGATCTCGCGCATCGACCAGTAGGACCGGGGGCTTGTGGCGAAATCAGTAGAGGAAACCGTCAGCAGACTCGCCGGCGGCAGCTTGCGCGTGTTGGTATAAATGGAATACGGCGCCGGGATGCAATTGTGGCGCAAGTAAAGCGCGATGGCATCGGGGTCGATCTGCCCCACAAACGCCGGATGGGCCCGCAACGCCTTCAACTCCGAGGCAAACAAGAAAGTGCCACCGACAACGCTGTAGAAAAGTGGCTTCTCCCCGAAGCGATCGCGCGCCAGCGTCAGCGTGCGCTGCCAACGGTCCCATACGCCGAAGGCGAACATTCCGTTGAAGCGCTGTACCGAGTTTAGTATGCCCCAGCTTTCAAAAGCAGCTAGCATTACTTCAGTATCTGAGTGGCCGTGAAAAGCCGGCGCCTCACCCAGCGTTACTAGTTCGCGTCGCAGGTCTTCGCAGTTGTAGATCTCTCCATTAAAAACAATGACATACCGTCCGGAGGCAGACTGCATGGGCTGACGGCCCGCCTCTGACAAGTCTAGTATGGCAAGCCGCCTCATGCTGAGCACGATGCCAGCCTCCGCGTCCACCCAAGCCCCACGGTCATCCGGACCGCGATGACGCAAGGTGTCGGCCATGCGCAGCGAAATTTCTTTGAGAACTTCAGTTGAACTGCGGGAACTCGATTCGAAGAAGCCGGCGATGCCGCACATTCTGACTCCCAGTGACCTCAGGAGGTCGATCTGCCCAACTGAGGAGTTGGTATGCGATTCCGCAACCAGGTGCCCGGCTGCAAAGAGGAAGATCCGAGCACACCCCTGGCCGGAAGCTTCGCGCAGAACAACATCAGAACAATAGGTATGAGCATAATCCTTTGTCGAACGAGTATGCCAAAATTGCTTGTTGCAGCCGCAAAAATGACGGAAAACTGCAGTGCAAACGCCAAGAGGAAGCCAACGTACGGATCGCGCCATTCGCGAATCAGCGCCCAAAACTCACGGCGCCTGCGCCACGCCCAGAAAAACAACCCGAGGCCTTCCAGTGCCGCAGCAGCCCCCATGAGATTATGTACTTCCCAGGGAAAAGGGCGAAATGGAAGAAATGGGCCTAGCGCAATCCGACTACTCAATGACTGCCCCTGATTGAACGTCGAACCACCCTGCTGGGTGTCGATGTTGCGCTGTTCGAGAACCTGTATGCCACCTTTGAGATCGGCGTTTTCTGCTCCTACGAAGCTCTGCGCTTGCCTCAACAGTAAGTAGGTGCAGGCTAGAAGCACCGGTAGTAACAAAATCTTGGTCGACACTGCCATCCATCCGCCCTTTATCTTGCCAAGGGTGATGGGCAGCAACATACTGATGGCCAGCATCGCCCCTACGTGGGGTCTGAAAGCGGCGGCGCCTGTAGCGCCGATGACGCAGATGAGGACTGCGCGGACTTCCAGCCTCCTGGCGATTCTCGCAACTCCATAGGCTGACATTCCGATGAAAAGTTGCTCCATGGCATCTTTGCCGATGGCGCTGGACCAGTATAGGATCGAAGGCAGAAAGATGACTAACAACCCGTATAGACGCCGATTCCCATTAGGAAAAGCGATACAGAATGCACGGTAGAAGAAATATCCGCCAAACAGTGCGGCAAAAGAAAAAATGACAAACAGGGTCGGCAAGGCATTGCCCACGACCAATGTCATGATCCCGCAAATGTTGAGGACGAGATTGCTGCTCCAGAAAGGCGGCGGAAAAGCGGCCCAGCCGACGAAGGAGTATTGCTCTGCGAGGACCAGTCCCTTGGTCCAATAGTGAAAAGCATCCACTGACGAATCGAACAAGAAAAAGCCCGTCCACACGTAAGCGCCTGCAGCAGCTATCCGCATGGCCATCCCAGCTCCAAACAGCACCTTTACGAACCGGTCTCCGCGCCACAAAGGAGTAAACAACAGAACACAGCCGCAAACCACCAAGGGAACCCAAAACATCGATGACAGGAAGGGATAGTCCCGCGGACTAGTCCAGAACAAAACCCAAAGCGAGAACGGCGAGCACAGGATTCCAACCATCGCCATCAGCTTGGCGATGTTGTAGTATCGTGTCCAAGCTCGCATTTCGAGCAACTTGGAGGCGTCCAAGACTCGGACCGTAGTGATGCTCATTTCCCAGTCTCAACTCGCAAGAACGATGTACATGAGCACGTAGTTTAACATGTGCACGAAAAATCGACTTGATGATCAGCGGCGATCAGCGCCTTACGCCGAAATGGATCATATGCGTGTTCTGCAGGTGATCGACTCTCTCCCACTCGCTGGAGCGGAGGTCCTCGTTAAGGACGTTGCCCCGCGGCTTCGCAATCGGGGTATCGATTGCGAGGTAGCTGTGCTTTGCTCGCTTTCCGGCCCCCTGGAATCGGAGTTAAAGGCAGCGGGAGTACCCTTGCATACCACCGGCGTAAGAAAGCTGTATTCGCTCAGGCAGGTCCGTCCCCTGGCCAAATTGATTCGAAACTATGACATCGTGCATGTGCACCTGTTTCCCGCACAACTCTGGGCGGTCCTGGCGCTGAAACGCCTAGGAGAGCGCATCCCTCTAGTTACGACCGAGCACGGAACTTCAAATTCACGCAGACGCAATTGGTTGCGGCCTTTCGACGCATGGATGTACCCACACTATGAATGCATCGCCTGCAACAGCGAAGCCACCGCCGAGGAGCTGATCCGCTGGTGTCCGAGAATCGCGCTAAAAGTCCGCGTAGTGCCCAACGGAATTCGGCTCGATGTACTCGAAACAGCTGATCCTGCTGACCTGCCGCGCACCGCGCAAAACATGGTTCGACTGGTGTTTGTTGGTCGCTTTGAACCGCCAAAGGACCATGGAACGATTCTGCGCGCATTGAGCACGGTACCCAATGCCCAGCTTCTCCTCGTCGGCGATGGTCGGTTACGCCCACAGATCGAGACCCTGGCTCGTTCACTGGGGGTTGCTGAACGCGTCATCTTCCTCGGTAGGAGAAACGATGTGCCCGGCATCTTGAAGGCGTCGGACATCTATGTCCATTCCACGACATCCGATGGGTTCGGAATCGCAGTCTGTGAAGCTATGGCAGCAGGGCTACCTGTGATCACGAGTAACGTCCCCGGATTGGCACAGGTTGTGGAAGGAGCAGGAATACTGTTCCCAACTGGAGACGACCACGCATTGGCACATGCAATAAAGACTCTGATAGCATCGCCAGACCGCCGTCGCCAGATGAGTGAAGCCAGTCGTAAACGCGCGCGGTGCTTCAGCATCGAAAAGACGGCTGACGGCTGTGTCGAGATGTATGAGTCGGTGCTGCGGCAACAGGCGGTCAAGGCTGATGACGCACAATGAGAAATGCAGACAAGACGGTAATCGAGGCCTTCGGCCAGGAATGGAGCAAGTTTGACCAAAGCGCGGTCGCCATTACTGAACTTCAGGCCATATTCAGGGAGTACTTCGCGGTCTTTCCCTGGGCCCAGTTGCCGTCGCGAGCGACGGGATTCGATCTCGGCTGCGGCAGTGGACGCTGGGCGCGGTTTGTGGCACCACAAGTCGGGCGGTTGCATTGCATTGATGCGAGTCCGGCGGCGTTGGAAGTCGCCCGCCGAAACCTGAGCGGGCACGACAATTGCCAGTTCCATTCCGCTTCGGTGGGTGCCATCCCCTTAGCTGACGCTTCCGCCGATTTCGGGTACTCCCTCGGCGTCCTCCACCACGTGCCCGATACACAGAAAGGCATAGCAGAATGTGTCCGCAAGTTAAAGCCCGGCGCGCCCTTTCTCCTCTATTTGTATTACGCTTTCGACAACCGGCCCTGGTGGTTCAGGACGCTGTGGAGGATTTCTGACCTGTTTCGCCGCGTGATCAGCAGGCTGCCATTCGGAATCAAATCTGTACTCTGCGACGTCATTGCCGCGATTGTCTATCTCCCATTAGCACTGACGGCGAAAACATTGGACAGACTCAACATAAACGTGGATCGTTTTCCTCTCTCTGCATATCGCGACCGAGGCTTCTACTCCATGCGTAATGACGCCCTGGACCGCTTTGGTACGCGCCTGGAACAGCGCTTCACCCGCAAACAGATGCAAAGCATGATGGAGCGGGCAGGTCTAGAGAGGATTGCTTTCAGCGATCGCGTGTTTTGGTGCGCTGTCGGCTATCGAAGTCCGCAACCTTCATCTACTTAAATACGGTACTCAGAGATGGTCCACTGCGGGAGCAACTTCAACATCTGGCCCAATCACTAAGGAATTGCTGAACACGTAACCTTTCTCGGCAGGAGAAACGACGTGCCCGGCATCTTGAAAGCGTCGGACATCTATGTCCATTCCACCGTCAGATGAATTCGGAATCGCAGCCTGCGAAGCTGTGACAGCAGCGCTGCCGGTAATAGCAAGCGACTGTCCCCGCATTAGCGCAGTTTGGTGTGCGACATCCGAGCGAACCCGGCATTGGATCATCGTTTCATATGCGTCGTGGCCGGTGGTGCAACGAACGATCCGTGAATAAAGAAAACCTGCAATGGACTGCCTCCTGCCGTGTAGTTGAAGTCGTGCCACCAGCATGACCAACTGCTATTGCCGCCGATAACGCATTGTGGGTAGCCACCTAAATCCTGCGAGGTCGTTTCCAGATAAATATACTGCGGTGTAGGCCAAGCGTAGCCGTTCAGGTTGGCTATCAATGCATCTGGGTCAATAAATATTGAGGCGAGATGGCCACCAGCGAGCGTCAGGCTATTCCTTTCATAGTACATTAGCCAAGCACTGGTTGTAGAACCGACCGTAACCATCTGCATACTCGGGCCTATAAGCCGATCAATGCGACCTCCCAGCATCGGGAAGTTATTCGATGCCGTGCATGTCCATGTCGGGGAACTTCCGCCCGAGATAAAATTCGTGGTGTAGCACCACATGTAGGGACACACATTTCCTATCCCGTCGGCGCAATAGATATCGTCGATTCGGGTTGCCATTAAGACTTTGTTACCGTCGCTGGAGAAGCTAACGCCGCTAGATTCGTTCTCCGGCATGAGGTTATGAATTGTGCCGATATTGGACTTTACGCGCTTGACTGAATCCGTGCATCCTGACTGGCCCCAAGTGTGCCCGTTATCACAAGTACTGTACCAGTATTGCCAGTCATTAGTGCAGCAGGGGTACTTCGTAGTCGCACCGGTCACCACGACGTAGTATTTCCCGTTGCCTTGGTTGTACATCGCGTGGCCATAGACGCCAATGTTGTAGTAGTTGCCGCTCTGGTCGCGTGGTACTGCGTCAAGCGGAAGGCCGGGAATGCCGGTTTGCGGAGCGGCGCTTACGTTTGACCAGTTTGATACCGGATTGTTTGGATCGGGATTATCCACATAAGCGTATTGCGCCTGCTTGAACCTGCCCGGACAGAGCTGCATCCAAAACAGGACTAGAGTGCCGTTGCCGTCATGCGGGATGAAGGCCATCGAATAGTTGCGCAAATCAGGATGGTTCGTACCTCCGCAGAGTGTGGTGTCTGTAGACTTCAACAAAACCTGCGGCGCACTCCACAAAGGAACGCCCGCCGTACCCCCGCACCCGGCATAACTGGGTGCAACGCGAATAACCGTCTGCGCATTGCTATCGTATGATCCGGTGGTCTTGCCTTGGTTGAGAACTTGCCAGAGATTCCCGACCCCGTCGCAGGCCGCGTATGGTGACTGAAACTGTGAGTAGGTTCTGGCTACGTAGGAAGCTGTCGAGGACGTAGCGTAGGTCATGGGAATGCCTGTAGTCAACAGCACGCGGTTCGTCTCCAGCAGCGTATTGTCAATAATCCCCGCGCCGTTGTTTTCCATAGCTACGACGTTTACGTGGTCGCCAACATGATAATTACACTGCTGCTGGTTAGGGCAGAAACAGTCAGCCGTCGCCGTGCCGGAAGATGTTGTTATCTGCCCAACGTAGCAAGTTTTCCCCGATTGCGTAATGTTCTGAATCTCAACATGGTACTCAGACGTAGGGCTACTGACACCTGTGAATACATTTTGTGCCCATCCGGTCGAGCAGAAGAGCAGCGCAAATAGAAGTCCTTTAATCATTGCTTGAGAGTTGGCAAATAAGCCGCAGGTAAGCTTTGACACTTGCCTCTCGCGAAAACCGAGTCAGGGCTTCAGCCGGTGGGACGCAATGAGGTTCGCTGAGTGCATTGTTGATCGCGCGTGCCAGGGCATCATGGTCTCCCACTGGCACGAGAGTACCGTAGGCACCGGCTGCCAGGATTTCCCGTGGTCCAAACCGGCAGTCAGTCGCAACAATGGCAGCACCGGCTGCCAGTGCCTCAACCAGAACATTGCCAAACGATTCGGTGCTCGACGACAGTGCAAAAACCGCAGCACGTTTCATGAACGGCAGAGGATTTGCAACATTTCCGGGCAGTGCAACATCGGCTTCGACGTTCAACTCTCGAATCATGGATTCGAGCAAGCCACGTTGGTCGCCTTCTCCAAGTATCAGAAGGCGGGCCGTGGTGGTTTCTCGCAATTTCGCAAACGCGCGTAGTAGGGTCGGATAGTCCTTGAAGTAGTCCAGCCTGCCCACAGCTAGGACTACCGGCGGATCACCGTCGCCAAACCACGGATGTTCAAGCGGTTCCGCCGCTTGCATGAACAATTCTGGACTGACGACCGGATTGTGAATAACGTGAATCTTAGCCAGTGGAATACCCGTCACAGCGGCAAGGTCTTCAGCCGCACCCTGAGAAACGGCAACCAGCGCGTCGGCCCACGGATAGAATCGGCGAATGAAGAACGGGCTAATTCGTGTCCGCACCGAAGTGGAGAGACGAGCCGCGCTCTCGATGACTGCCGAAAGCATGCTGTGCTCCGTCAGGACAAGCCGAGTCTCGACATTAGCGGCTCGACGGGCCCAAGCTGCCACTACGTTGGTCTGAACGGCACCGGAGATGAGCACGTCCGGGCGCTCCTGCCGCAAGTAGCGAACTAGCGGCACAAAGCTGGTAAGTGCCCTGCGCGCATTGAGATCGATAACACGAGCGGCGCTTGGAAGCTGGCCAATAAAATCACTTTCGCGCGTCGCTTGCACTATGTCCACTGCCAGACCGGCTTGCAAGAACCCGCGCGCAAGATCGGCAAATACTCGCGGGATCCCTCCGTGGATCAGACAAGGATGGAACAGCGCAACGTGCCTTACTTTGGATCCTGGACCCTTCATAGACAACCTGGAGAGTTGGGAGCCAGACCTTCGAACAGGCTGGACGGAGCCTGTGGGATTCGCGGAAACAAAGACGAGCTTGGATTCTCAACGAAGAGCTCGATGCCGGCGGGATCGAGCACTTCATCTTTGAAATGATAGACTGCTTCCTGCGCTGGGAGCCGCCACTGCAGCCGCAGCGTAGTAACTTGAGCTTGAGACCGTGGCATGAACTCCCAGTTACATACGTCTGGATAACGTGCAGCGTCATGATAGAAGTACTCTGCCCTGCCTAGATCGATGCCGCAAAGCACGATTTGGCGGTAGTTCATGCGCGCAGCCAGGCTCATGGCGGCAATCACCGAGCTGCCGTACTTGAAATGCCAAGCGACGTGGTTCCCCGGCGTAAAGATTCCCCGCCGGCGTTGGTAGCGTATTCCCGCAATGAACTCCCCCTCATTTCGCGCGACTACACCGGTCGAATAGCCAATATACAGATTGGGACGGAAGTCTTGGGGTATCTCGAACACCAGTTGACGGGGACCGAGTGGCTGCAGTTCGCTGATAACCTTAACGACGTTCCGATAGTCGCCAGCGCGTTGGCACAAGAGCTGTTGCAGAACGTCGAAGATGAATTCCTTGCCTTCCACCCGATCGAGATTTTCGAATAAATAGATCCGGGGTACAAACGGATGCAACGGCCAGAAGTTAAGCGCGATCGTATCGTGACGACCAATGATCTCCCATTGTCGATCGGGGATTTCATTGATAGACCAGCCGCTACCGAGCACGAAAGCCGTATCGCTGGTCTTGACTTGTGACAAATCGAGAGTCTCGAGCAACGGCAACCCAGTGCGCTCCGAAACTGCATGCGCCAGCGTCGACTTGCGGTGCAGGTCGTAGTAATGGTGAATGCGCAGCAGGAGTGGATTAGGAAGATTCTTCGCCAGCGACTTAAGCATTGTGAGCTGAAACTCGACGTTACGGCAGAACCCTTGCTTCTGCAGTTGACGACGTTTGGCACGCTCGGGTCAAGCTGTCGGCCAGCTCCATCTCAGCCGAAATTTCTTCCAAGCTGGCCATCGGCCACGCCCAATAGCTGTGGTCACGGACCATTTCCAGGAATGCCGCGGCTTGACCGTAAAACCCGGGCTTGAACTGCTGGTCCTCAACGGACGCCTCAATGGCCTCCGGGGCTTTACCGCGAGCGTACAGCACGGCCGTTTCCAGAGGTGCACTAACCATACGAACATTCGGAACATCCACCACGACCCGCCACCGTCCGGGCACATCCCAGCTAGATTCGAAACGAGCATACGCTCCGCGCTCGGTCTGTCCATGGAGGCACATCTGCCACTGAAACGAATCTCCCGAACCGTCGAGATTGCGTCCCCACAGCCTGGGATTTCTCGGAATGCCAGCGAAAAAAACCAGCAGATCCAACCCATGAATGCTGGTGGAGAAGTTCAAGAGCGGAATCATTTCCGCCGGATGGCCAAGCCCTAACATTTTTTCTGGGTCCTCTGACCATTCCACGCTCACCGAGGTCACAGCCTCGACTCCCCCCATGCGTTGAAGTGCGCGGTCGTAAACCGAGTAGTAGCGGCGGTTCATGGCGACCATAAACGGAAGACGTCGCGCCTCGATCTGGCCCCGTAACGAATTCCAGCCATCCAAACTGACTGCAGGTGGCTTTTCAACCAGCAGTGGAATGTCGTGAGGAATCAGCTTGCGAATCACTTCAAACTGCGAGAGCACGCTGGCTGTCACCAGGACGCCATCGGGGCGTTCACGTTCCACCATGGTTTGCGCATCGGGATAGGTACGCTCAATGCCCCCATCTTGTTCGGCTTTCCGTCGTCCTTCTGGCGAACGGTTCGCAGCCGCAACAACGTTCGCACCCAGGGCGCGAAACGCAGCCAGGTGTTTCTTCGCAATATCGCCAAATCCCACAACCGCAAGCCGGATATCCGAATTGTTCATGTGATAGCCAACCATTTGGCCTTAGACTCAGGGTTATTAAGGGGCAGAGTAACGGATGCATGCCCGCGATCGTGGGAAAGGTAAGCCGCGACTACCACCTCCAAAGAGCGTAGGCCGTGCTCCGCAGCACAAGTCAGGTCGCGCTCTTCCACTAGCTCGCGCAGAGCCTCTGCCGAATGACGGACGATATCGACCGCTAACAGCGCCCCGGCGGGCAGCGAAACCGGATCGTATTTCGGCGGCCGACCCGGACCTGGCTTGACCGAGAGATCCCGTACGAGTATGTCAACCGACCGGGCGTATTCGTCCACTACGATCTGCGCCTTGGTGGTTTCGATTATCAACGTGCCTGGTCCTGCACCATCCTCTGTCTGCTCGTGAACGTAACGTGTTCCCGATGCAGATGTTGCAACGATCATCCCGCCCGGGTCGGAAAACTCAGCTCCCCGGGGATTCGGTCCGCGGACGCAATCGATCCAGCCAAAAACCGTGTTTAGTTCCTCGCCGCCTAAGAAGCGCCAAAGGTCGATCATATGCGTCGCCGTGCAACCTAGGCCGACTCCGGGCCAGCCGGACCGCATCGAGCGCAACTGCCCCCATTCTCCCGACTGCAACTGCTCCGCCAGCCAACAATAGGATAAGACATGGCGGCGCGGGAAATTGACCCCCAAGGCGCAGCCCTCCTCGCGGGCAGCGACAATCATCTCTTCCGCCTCGGTCACCGAGCACGCGATCGGTTTCTCGCAAAGAATGCCGCGGGCGCCCGCCGCTATGGCAGCCAAGACCAGCGGATGATGGCTTGGTCCGTTAGTTGCTACGATTACGACATCGGGCTTTACCTCGCCTAGCATGGTATGCGCGTCGGTATAGGAGCGAACGCCGTTCAAATCTGCTACGGTCAAGGCTTGGGCGCGAGCATCCGCCACGGCAACCAACTCGGCATTTTCCACGGCGCGCAGCGCTTGGAGATGCCTCCGGCCCATGGGCCCCATCCCGATGATTGCCACTCGCTTGCTATTGGTCAAAGTGCTCTTTCCATTCCCTGTGGTCTTAGTGAGGATTTTTCTTGAACACCCTGGCTGTGCAGTTCTCCAGACCATCGGCGGCCAACTCGGGGAGCTTCGCGCACTCAATTTCTTCGATCTGCTGCATTCCGGCGCTTTCGAACACGTTCTTGTAATTTCTTGGGAACCACCGCCAGCCGAAGCTTTTTTCGTGCTCGATAGTGATTACCGTTGCAGCCCGCTTGGCCAGTTCCGGAAACACCCACTCGCTACTCGGATGAATGTGCTGCAGCACTCCCATGGCAAACGCGCACTCGAAATTTCCGAGGGAACGAACAAAGTTCTCAATTAGGCCAAAGTGAACGTCAGCCACCTTCGCCATCTCGGGAAAATACTTTTTAATTAACTCGATGGCATTGCTATTGAGTTCGATACCTTCGAGATTCCGATATCCGGCTTGGAATGCTGCATTAAGGTTGCGACCGACATTACAGCCCACCTCCAGAACACGGCCTTCCGTTGGCACATGGCGACGCAGCAGTTTTACCAGAAATTCACTTCGCGCCTGATACCGGGTCGCATAATCGTGAAGATCGTTATCCGAATCTGGATTCTTCCAGTACCGATAAATGTCCTCAATTGGGGTGGGGTGGAGATGGTACCAGTAACGCAGCACAGCGTAATACGCCGGTCGCAAGGCATGGCGTGCGGGGGCAGGAACCAATTCTCGTACCTTCATTAGCTGTGGTTTCCTCTCGATAGATATGAATTTGGGCATTTACAACCAGGCTCAGGACGCTCGCAGCTCCCACCAAGTACGGCCCCGGCGATACTAAACAGGCAGGTCGCTTGCTTGGCGTAGCGGACCACACAGCTAGCTATAGCTGGCTGGCACACCAACTTATATCATGCCCGAATCAAAATCATGGTTGTTATCTTGCGTTCCGGCCATGGAATCTCCAGTAGCGGGTAATCCGTGCGAATCCCAAAGCCGCGATCAACCCGAAGGATGTGACCCAGGTACCGCTCATAACAAGCGGCTTAAACGAAGAGCTCCAGTGAATTTGGGTGATGGCCAGCACGGCTGCGAAAATTGCCATCGCCGCAAACGTGCGGGGCAAGTCGTAGTGCAGGCGATAAACCCGCTGGGCCAGGAAGAACATGCACAGTGCCTCTGCAACATAAGCAACCAGCGTCGCGTACGCCGCTCCGTACATACCCCAATGGGGAATGAGGGCAAAGTTAAGAATTGTGTTCACCAACAGAGCTGCAAAGCTGGCACCCATGATGAGCTTCGTGCGCCGAGCGTGCAGGACGGCCAATGAGAACAATCCGAACAACGAGTGCACAAGATATGCACCGATAATCCACGGTACAACACGGCCTGCGGAAGTGTAGCGGCGATCCAAAAAATGGGACATGAAGTCTTGAGCGATAAGGGCACCAAAGCAGGCAATTGCAGTCAGAGCGATTACCAGTCCCGCACACATCTTGCTCAGCACTTGACGTCCTTCTTCGCCTTTGCGGGCTATGTCATAGTACACGGGCGCCCACGCTTGGTTCAGGGACATGGTCACCAGAGACATGATCATGCCGAAAGTGTAAGCAATAGCGTACAGGCCGACTTCACGCAGGTCGCGATAATGTGCCAGGATAAAGCGATCTGCCGTGATCAGACCTAGTGCCATGATCAGGTGAGGGACCAGGGGCAAACCCATGCTCACAGTTTCCCGAACATATGTCCAGTGGAAGCGAGAACGGAGCGCGTGCCGCGCCAGAAAAACGGCGAGGATCAGGCACATCGTCGCGGCGATCAGCTTGCCGCCCAACATCCCCACGACGCCGCGCCGAGCAAAAACCACGAGCGCAATACTAATGGACGCAGTCAGCGCAAATGACAGGAAGGAAAGAATGGCATAAGCCCAAGGCCGATGCTCAGCCTGATAGAGGACAAGGCGGTAACTAAAGAACTGAGCGGCCGCCACCGTGATCATCGCCATGGCAAGATAACGGTAAGGCACCGATGAACTAGGCGCGATTGTGTGCTGCAGCCGAGGGCCGGCGCTAAGCGCCAGCACGACGACCATGCCTTCCAGGGCTAAAGCGAACTTCAAGGCGCTCCCGATATAGCTGGAGAGCACCTCGCGTTCGTCGACGTGTAGAAAATAGAGGCGCTGGATGGAAGCATCGAAGCCCATTCCGACGACCTGGATGAGAAACGCTGCCATGGTCTCGGCCAGCGCAATCATGCCGTAATCGGCCGGCGTGAGAAACCGAGTGTAGATCGGCAGGAGCAGAAAATTGAGGGCGCGGATACCCAGATTGGCAAGTCCGTAGACGGTGGACGCCCGTAGAATGCGGGCAGCGACAACCCTCGCACTTGGCGCCGGCGAGACTCCGGGTGCTGCTCCGGTCAACCAGGATTCGCTTATGCCGCCCACAATTGACTCCAGTCAGTAATCCACTAGTCAGGCAAGAATCCCATGATTAGCGGGTCAGCATAGTCTTCGAGACCAGCAGATGCTTTACTCACAGTTTTCATCGTAACCCGGAAATCCATAAACCGCGGACACAGACACTGAGAGGATTGTAATGCGGGCGCGACGCCTAATACGAATCAGGTCAACGAGAAACGGTAGGTGTGTTGTCTCTAAGAATGTTGCAGTACAGGCGAGGAACATTCGGGATTGCTTGACGGTGCCGTCGCTGGCATACTGAAGATCAGATGCTGCCCACGCGTGAGGCGATGCCTGCAGAGACGTTGATCGGCTCGACAGTGGCTACACCCACTACCCAGCCGAGCTTTTACCGCCCCGAACTGGATGCTCTGCGATTCTTCGGATTCTTTGCCATTTATCTTTTGGATTCGCTGCCTCACGATCCGAATGATTACGCGCGCTATCATCTGCCGCAATTGGCCGGTGACCTGATGGCGGCCATTGCGATCTCGGGGCGATTCGGTATCACTTTGTTATTTCTGCTCAGCGGTTATCTCATCACTTCATCACTACTGCGGGAAAGATGGGTCAGTGGCCACGTTAGTGTCCGCTCATTCTACATGCGTCGAATTCTGCGGATCTGGCCGCTGTACTTCTTCGTTTTGTTGATCGCCGTTGTCTGGCGATGGGCTGGGCGGCTGCCGATCCCCTATTTTGTCGCGTATGTGTTTCTGGTAGGTAACTGGATGACCGCACTGCTGGGCCCTCCGCCATCCTGGGCGCGCATTCTTTGGAGCGTGTCGCTGGTGCAGCAGTTTTATCTATTTTGGCCGGTGGTTATCAAACTCTTCTCGCGTAACGGTCGCATGTACTTTGCGCTCGGCCTTGTGGTGCTTGCCAACATCGCACGTTACTACCTCTCTGTAGGCTCGCTTCATCCTTATTCCGTGTTCCCTAACACGTTCGCTGAGTTCGATCCCATTGCAGTGGGCGCTTTGTGCGCGATCGCTCTCAAAGGATCGGTGCCGCGGCTTTCGACGGGAAAGCGCCTACTGCTGGTTTACTCTGGACTTACGCTGCTGCTCGGGTGCGGATACGTTGGTAGAGTTGAGACTCCGACGTTTATCGTCGTCGGCTATCCTTGCGCTGTCGCCGGATGTCTGGCGCTGTTTCTTGCTGTCTGCGGGATGTCCTTTACATTTCGGCCACTGATCTATCTCGGCAAAATTTCGTACGGACTTTACGTCTATCACGTGCTCGCATTGCTGCTCGTCGGCCTCGCGTTGGGCGGGAAAGCCGGAACGCCCGCCAGATTTCTGGTGTATTGGTTTGGTGGGCTGATCCTCACGATAGTACTTGCCACCGCTTCCTATCGCTGGCTGGAATCACCGTTCCTGCGGCTCAAGGCAAAGTTTGCTGCGGTGAACTCTTAACCGGTGTAGCTGACTCCGCGTTGCCAACCGCCATATCTGCTAGAACGGCAGCAAGAACGACGGATACTATGCGCAGCATCACCACTTATCTAGACCAATTGCTGAGAGCGTGCCGATGCGAAAAACAAGGTGCATGCGTTTGCCACGGCCGCAATCACCCGGTCCTGCTCCGCTTCAGTCATCTGGTGATAGAGGGGCAGCACAATGGTGCGGTCCTGTACGATTTCGCTCTCCGTCAGCGGAAATCGAACACATTGCGACATATCAGCATAGGGAGCTTCGCGATGCGCGCACATCACGCCGCGCCGCGTGGAAATCCCTTCATCCAGAAGCTTCTGCATAAATCGGCGTTGGTCGCACCGCTCGGGCAAGCGGACACAATAGCTCTGCCAATTGCTGTGCGCCCAGCACGGCTGTTTGGGCAAGCCGATTCCAGGTATTTCAGATAGCAGCTTGTCGTAACGCGTCGCCAGCATGCGCCTGCGTTCCAACATCGCGGGCAGACGCTTTAACTGTTCCCGACCGACCGCTGCCTGGATGTCAGTCAGGCGATAGTTGTAACCGAGTTCGACATACTCTTCGAATACCACCTGCTGCGCGTTGTGCCTGGCGGCGTCCGACACATTCATCGAGTGTTGCCGCCATAGCCGGAACTTCCGGTCCCAATCGGCATTGGCCGTTGTCAGCATGCCGCCGTCGCCGGTCGTGACCAGCTTGCGGGGGTGAAAGGAAAAACATGCAATGTCGCCGTGTGGCTTGCCGATCCTCTCCCAGCGGCCATTCCAGAGGATTTCGCTGCCCATAGCGCAGGCAGCGTCCTCGACCAACGGGAGCCCGTGCTTGCGTGCGATCTCCAAGATGCTTTTCACATCGCACGGCATGCCAACCTGGTGAACGCAGAGAATGGCGCGCGTTAGGGACGTAATCGCTTGTTCAATCTTTTCGGGATCAATGTTGTGGTAGCAAGGATCGACATCAACAAAAACTGGTAATGCCCCGGTGTAGCAAACAGCGTTCGCGGTGGCGATAAACGAATTGCTCACAGTGATGACTTCATCGCCGTCGCCGACACCGAGTGCCCGTAAAGCCAGATGTAGTGCAGTCGTGCAACTGGAAACCGCACAGGCGTGAGGCACCCCAACATACTCAGCGAATTCCTTCTCAAAGGCGGCAACTTCGGGTCCTTGCGTCACCCAGCCGGAGAGGATCACACGGCGCGCGGCAGCGGCTTCTTTCTCGCCTAACCACGGGTTGGCAACGGGAATCACCTTCCTATCCACCGGCGGAACTCCTGTGTGTTTCCCAATTATGAACTACTTCGCTCTCCAGCAGCCGTTCCGGTGACTCGCCGCGCTCTAGGTACCACTGTCGCAGCCGGCATAGACCGTCCTCCAGCGAGACGGTTGGCTGAAATCCCAGGACATCTCGAGCCAGTGCACAACCTGCATACAAACGCAAAACATCACCCGGCCTAGGATTGTCGCGGACGACCTTCGTTGGTCTGCCTGCCACTGCCGCTACTTGCTGGGCTAGCTCGTCAATACGAATCTCGCGTCCGCTTCCCAGGTTAATCGTCTGGCCCACCGCTGCCGCAACCGTGCCGGCGAGCCGGATGCCCGCTGCCGTGTCGCTGACAAAGGTAAAATCTCGCGTTTGTGTTCCATCCCCAAACACAACCATCGGCAGATCAGCCATGCAGCGCAACAAGAACTTCGGAATTACTTCGCCACTGTCACCCTCATGATGGCAACGCGGGCCATAGGCATTGAACGGGCGAACTATAGCCGTCGGGAAACCATCGGTCCGCCAGAATGCTCGGGCATAACATTCGCCTGCAAGCTTGGACGAGCCGTAGACCGTTGTGGGAGAGGTGGGATGCTCTTCTGTCATCGGAACAGTCCGAGCAGTCCCATAAACCTCGGAGCTGGACACATACACAAACCGCTTAACCCCCGCTTCCCGTGCTGCGATCAGCAGGCTGAGTGTGCCAGTAGCGTTGACTTCGTGGTTTTCTAACGGAGAATGAATCGAGTGCCGCACCCCCAAGCACGCAAGGTGAAACACAACATCTACGCCGCAGAGTAATCGCCGCATGCGCTCCTGATCACGAATGTCGGCCACTTCCAACTCCACTAACTCAGGCGCCGACCCTTCCAGGTTCTCGCGTCGACCGTTGACCAAGTTGTCCACGACTAACACCTGGCAGTCAGTCGCCGCCAGTTGCCTGACCAGTTCAGAGCCAATGAAACCCGCGCCCCCAGTCACCATTGCCTTAGCGCCGATCATTCGTGTTCCTTCCACCTTTGGCTCCTGCTCGCCACCTGTATGCCCTCACCACTGGGTTCGCTAGGCCGACGTGCGTTACGGCACAACTGGAGTCACTTGCCCGAGAACTGAAGGCGCCCAACAGTCGCCTCCCCACTCTTAGGCACGTATACTAACCGCATGTAACCGCCGCGAGTCGCTGCATCACGCTCCCGTAGATACAAAGAGAGGCGTTCGGGGCGAAACAACGGGTGATCGACCGAGTCGATGAGTATCACGCGCTTGAATTGGGCGAAGAATGCATGGGCTTCCGCCCCACCCTGCTCGACCTCCATCATTGCCGGCGAAAGTCGCGAACGCAAGGACGTCAAGGCGGCCTCCGAGTGGGGCCCGAAGGCCTCCGGCCGCTCCTGCACAGGCACAATCCGAAGCTGCTGCTTGGCCGCTCCGCCTAAAGACAATATCTCTCTGAGAGTTACGTCATCCATTCCTGTCGCATATAGGTAAATCGCCTGGCGCAACCGTGATTGCTTCTCATATTCGGAGGGGACCATCAGTTCTGCGTTTTTGTAGTAGAGGACGTTTGCCCCGGAAAGAGAGGGTACCAAGGCCGCTGGGCTGTCCACCCGTTCCGCATTGGCAATGACAAGATCGCCCGCGACCAGATCAGCAGGCGACATCGCCTGTATAGCACCAAAGGTCTCGCGGTTCAGTTCGAGAAACGTGCGGGCGAACACTGGTAACGATATGGCCGCGTTCACAAACAAAGCGACTGTCATCACCGCGACAACAAACTGGACACTCCGGTGTGCCGCGAACATATGCAGGACCGCCGCTACCATCATGATGGTGAGCAAGGCCATCGCAGTATGAAAGAAATAAAGGAAGTGCTGCGAGCACTGGGCAATGGGCGAAATTACGGCATCGGCAAGGCTCAACAGAGATACCGCAGCGCCGAAGGCAACTACAGTCCACCTACTCTCCTTGGGCACTCCGCGGCGGCATGCTACGGCGGCTGTCAGAGTGGCAAACAACAACGTCAGCACGGTCTTGCTGAACAACATCTGTTTGAGAACCTGTGGGTCCAGTGCGATCAACGACGATCCTTGGTTTGCTACCGGCAACGATCCACCGGAAAACAGCAGCCAGCCGAGATCAGCCGCGGCGCAGACGGCTCCGAAGACCACGAATTGCAGAGTCGAGCCCGGAATGCGCCCTGCCAGAAGCAACAACAGCAGCACACCTGTGGTTGCTGCCATAACGGCCGTTGCGTAAGGAAAGGAACAGAGGACGAGAAACTGAAGGAGCGCCATCCCCAACCAGGCGATCCACCCTTTGTGTTTCCGCCCTTGTCGCAAGGCGACGACCTGCAGGCCAAGATAGGCCAGCACCAGCGGAATGCTCACTTGCGGGAAAAAGGCGCGGATGAACGGTGCGAGACCGGCGGACGTCTCTGCCCAAGGCCGTAGCTTGAGCCACTTCAGCAAAATCACTTGGGCGAAATCGAAGTCGAACAACATCAACAGCGCCAGCGCAAACACCAACACGACAGTGGTGCTGCCGGGCAACGCCTTCCGCACCAGCCACAGCGCGGCCGCGCATATCAGCGCCGTCCACCCCAGCATCCAGAGAAGAAATGCGGCCGTCTCGCTTCCCACGATTGAGCGCAAGAAAGCATAAGCGGAGAATGCCAGGTGAAATCTTCCATAGGCAAACTGGGCCGTCGGCACCTCCACGCCGTACCAGCCATTGTGCATGAATCCGCCCACAGGCGCGGCGAGGTGACTCACGCCGATGTAAAAATAGAGATCGGGAGCAAAAATAGGAGGCACAGCCGCGGCTCCAAGCCGCGCATATGCCATCCAGAAGGGATAGGCGTACAGCAGCAGGATGCAGACGATGCAAGCCACAACAATCGAACGCGACCACGACCGGCGTGCTCGGTCGGACACGGTCGTAACTTCCAAGGGGGGTTGTGCGATGACGGGTTGCATTACGTCTCCGACGACCTGCGACTGGCTAACCGATCCCCTTGGGACGGCTCATTTCGTATTACTTGGCTTCTCGTATTACTTAGCTTCTTTCGTCGGCAGCGCTCGCGGCTCGAGCCACCCAGGATTCTTCTTCCCGCGCAAGTTGCTTCAGAGTCAGACCCGCCCAGGCCAAACACGCCAGACCCACAAGTGAGGTGGTGACGAAAACCCACGCGTGCAACAGCACGGCATAAGCCAGGGCGGTCCCCGACGCAATTCCGGCCAAACCCATCGCCGCCACCACGAAGAACTCGTATGTACCAATCGACGCGGGACCCGCCGGAACCATGAGACCAAGCCCGAGGACCGCCGCAACCACAACCGAATAAGGCAGTGAAAGGGGCAATCTAAGTGGCCTTGCGATGGCCCATACCAACCCCGCCTCGGTAATCCAGATTAAGACCGTTATCGCGGTCAAGCATACCATCTGGGTGATCGAGGTTACGGCATGCAAGCCTTCACTAAAGGAGGCAAACAGGGCCGTCACTTTCTTAGCCAGGGAGCTAAGGCGTACCGCCGACAAAATCGCGTACACGCGAGTAAGAAACCACTCCGTCTTGAACCGAACTGCATACATGACGGCCAGTGCGCCGCCGAACACAATCATCCCAGCTAGCGCAAGCTTCGTTAGCCAGTTCGGAGGGCTGATGTAAACGCACGCCAGGAGGACGATCGCAAGCAGCGCCAGGCCGTCCAACACCTTTTCGATAGCAAGCGTCGCCAGCGCCAGGCTGCTGCCCGCCAACGACGAGTCATGCGAAATGAGCACGCAACGGGCCACGTCGCCCGCCCTTCCGGGGACGAAGTTGTTCGACCCTGTTCCGATAGCGAAGGTGCGGAATGTCAGCCAATAGCCGGGCCGCGCTTGCCGGGGAAAGATCAGCTGCCATCGAAGTGCCCGCAGAAGATAGTTCGGCGCCCCGATAAGAAGCGGCAATATCAAAAGGCGCGCGTCGATACCGCGCAGCGTCACCCACGTGTCATGCACGTTTGTGCGCTTCAGCAGCAGACCAACAAAACACAGGCTGATTAACCCGCCCAGCACCGCGCTGCAAATTCGTCGGTTACTCACTGCCGTCCGCCGCCCTCAACTCGGATTCGTGCCGTGACTGCTCCGCCCCTGTAAGAACGCGGCTGCCGCAGAGCTGCTCAATGATGTAACGGGGACGTCGTCGTGATTCGTCAAAGGCTCGCCACAAGTATTCGCCTAGCACCCCCAGCATCAACATTTGCGCGCCTCCGAGCACTAGCACGACTACCATCAATGAGGCCCAACCTTGCACAAGGTGATGGCGCAACGTGTTGATAATTACGAGAACGGCATATAAAAATCCGCAGACCGCAACACAGATTCCCAAATACGTCATCGCACGAATGGGCAGGTAAGTGAATGACGTGACCGAGTCGACTGCCAGCTTCAGCTTTTTCTCAAGCGACCAGCCAGATTTGCCACGGGAACGGGCATCCTTCGCGTAGTCCACCTGATCCTGCCGAAATCCCATCCACGTGATCAGCGCCATTAGGCTGACGTTGCGTTCAGGAAACTGATTCAACGCATCGATGACGGCCCTGTCAATCAAGAAGAAGTCGGCCCCCGTCGGAGCCATGTTCTTCAATCCTGCTACGCGCCGCATGATGAAATAGAACAAATTGGCGGAGCCCACCTTGCTGGCCTTCTCGCCCTTGCGCTCACTGCGGACAGCCCATACGACTTGCGCGCCTTTGCGCCACTTATCAATCAGCTCCGGCAAAAGTTCTGGTGGATCCTGAAGGTCCGCCGCCATGACGGCAGCACAGCGGCCTTGGGCGTTTTCCAGGCCGCAGGTCAGCGCCAGGTGTGACCCGAAGTTGCGCGAGAAACGGTAACCACGAACGCGTCTATGTGTCGCTGAGAGCCCCAATATGGTTTCGAAGGTCGTATCGGTCGAGTGGTCGTCAACCACAATCCATTCCCACTCGACGCCGGCAGACTCCATCGAAACACAGAGTCTTGCCCAAAGTTCCGGCAGGTTCGAGGCCTCATTGAATGCCGGTGTGACGACGCTAAGCAATGGCATCTGAATCTGCCCTGTCATTGTTCACCTTAGTTAGTTCTCCTCTGATGAGCGGGAATGTCGTCAGGGGGAATCATCTCTTGCGTTCGAGCACCAGAAAAAGAACGCGGCTAAGGTTATTGCACGCCTGCATTTTGTTCGCCACGCGGGCGGCAACTTCGTTGATCCCGGCTTCGTACTGCGGCTTGTCGGGCGCTACCAACAACGGGTGCACGATGCGAGCTATTAGGTCATAGAGGCCAAATCCAAGCTCCTCCACGATAGCGTAGTACTGCTCAAGAAAAGCAATGGTTCGCTCGCGCTCGAAGTCAACGTTGTGCCAGACGGGTGGCATAGCTTCGAGCCCCACATCGACGCGGGCTCGGTTCAACCCAGCACGACCCTCTTTAGAGCCCTCGACGAAGATGTATCGGCCATGTGGCTTGACGACGGACGCTATGTTCGCAATGGCGGCTTTCTGAGCCTCCCAATCAGGGAGATTGATGAGACAACGCAGCGTCAGCGCGACGTCGAAAATACCGGAGGTGCTTGGCGAAAGTTCAAGAACGTTGCCAACTTGGAAGGTTGCGTTCGCCGCGACGCTACCGTCGCGCTTTGCGCGCTCGATCATTCCCTCACTGAAGTCGACGCCCTTAATGGAAGAGACAAGGGGCGCAAACACCTTTGTGGCATAGCCTGATCCGCAGCCAACGTCTATCGCATGGTCGCTACTCCGTAGGAAGGGCTTTACCGCTCCGATCTCAAGCCACCTCTGCCAAATGTCCGGATGAGTGACTTGCGCCTGATCCAATGACGGATCGCCCGCGCGATCGTCCCAGAACGACTTTACGGATTCTATGGGGTCCGGGCGCTCAAACATGTTGTACCGCGTGCCTAGCGACGGTCGAAGCAGGCTCCATCTTGCACATTGTGTCAATCACTTCCGTGATGTGCGCTTTAGTCATTTCCGCATACATCGGCAGCGAGAGCACGGTATTCGCCAGCTCTTCTGAGACTGGGAAGTCGCCTGCTGTATAGCCGAGGTGCGCAAACGATTTCTGCAGGTGCACCGGGATGGGATAGTGGATCGCGGTTCCTATACCGGCCGCTTGCAATTGCTGCTGCACTTGATCGCGTTCCAGCACTCGAACGGCATAGACGTGGAAGACGTGACGTGTATTAGGCGCCTCGCGCGGGGTTTCAATGCCGAGGTTGGCAAGCAGGTCATGGTAACGGCGAGCATGCGCGCGGCGAGCCTCGGTCCACTGCTCCAGGTATTTAAGCTTTACGCCCAAAATCGCGCCCTGAAAACCTTCCATTCGGTAGTTGAAGCCCTTGACGACGTGGTGGTACTTCGTCTCCTGTCCCCAGTCGCGCATCATCCGCATGGTCTTTGCGTACTGATCGTTGTTGGTAACGATGGCACCGCCCTCCCCGTATGCGCCTAGATTCTTGCCAGGATAGAAGCTGAAACAGGCGAGATCGCCAAGCGAGCCGCAGCGGCGACCCTTGTATTCGGCGCCGTGGGCTTGGGCGGCGTCCTCGATGACCATGAGATTGTACTTGCGGGCGATCTCTAGAATCGGGTCCATGTCTGCTGGCTGCCCATGCAAATGGACAGGAAGAATCGCTTTGGTGCGCGTTGTGATGGCCCGCTCGATCTGCGCCGGGTTCATCGTGGCTGTCTTGGGGTTCACATCGACCAATACGGCGCGTGCGCCGGTGTAGTCGATGGCGGCAAGAGTAGCGACAAACGTGAAAGGCACGGAAATGACTTCATCGCCGGGACCGACGCCAATTGCCAATAAAGCCAAGTGTAGGGCACTGGTGCCCGAATTCACGCCCACACAGTGCTTGGTGCCGCCGCAATAGCCCGCGAACGCCTGCTCGAAGTCGGCGACTTCACTCCCGAGCACGAATTGCGAGGAGTCGAGCACACGCTGAATGGCCGCGTCGATCTCCGGCTTGATGCTGAGATATTGTGCCTTCAAATCTAGGAATGGGACCATGCAGCGGTTAAGCTCCTTGTTAGTTCAACCGGCCGACCGCGCTCCGCCATCGACCTCGATGCGGCTTCCAGGATTTGTACGACGCGCAGACCAGCCGAACCGTCGGTGATCGGCTTCTCGCGTCCTTCAATGCAACTAACAAAATGTTCCGTTTCGACCTGAAGCGCCTCGGCTGTGTCGAGCTTCGGCGACCACATATCGCCGGTGCGATAGCCCACGAGCTCCTTGTAAACCGCGTCGGGATTTTCCGCCAATGAAAGCGTGATCCCCTTGTCGTACACCTTCAGCTTTTCACTGGTCTCAAGATCATCGAAGACCACCATCTTCTGCGACGCGCCGATCAGCGTCTTGCGAACCTTTACCGGAGAGAGCCAGTTGACGTGCAGATGCGCGATCAGGTTGGAATGGAAGAAAAGTGTGATGAAAGCCATGTCTTCGGGCCGGCCAGGAACGTGACTCATGCCTGTCGCCGAAACCGCCTCCGGCTGGCTCTCCAGCAGAAAATCCAGAATGGACAAATCGTGTACCGCGAGGTCCCATATAACATTGATGTCATGCTGGAAAAGGCCGAGGTTCACGCGTACGGAATCATAGTAGTAGATCTGGCCGAGGGAACCGGAGCGAACCAATTCGTGAATCTTGCGCACGGCTCCGGTGTAAACAAACGTGTGGTCAACGTGGAGTAGCAGGTTGCGCCTTTCTGCCTGATTTATCAGTTCTTCGCCCTCGGCGGTGGTTCGCGTCAGGGGCTTCTCCACCCAGACGTGCTTGCCCGCGCGAATCGCTTCCATGGCGATGTTGAAGTGCGTGAAAACAGGCGTGGCGATGGCGACGGCGTCGATTTCGTTGTCGCGAAGTATTTCTCGGTAATCAGTCATTGTGCGCACGGCAGGGTAGCGGGCACATAGCGTCTGCAGCCGCCGCGGATCAAGGTCGCTGACCGCAACTACCGTTGTGTCTGCACAATCGCAAAAATTGCGGACGAGGTTTGGTCCCCAGTAGCCGTAACCGATTACCCCGATTTTGATCATCACCTCTACCTGAATTCTGCGAAAGTCTTAGCGGAACCAACGCCGTTACCATGATCGATTCTCGGCTGGTGTTCTCATTTCGGCTGCCGCCGAAGACGGGCAGGAACGCCGTACACGACCGCCCCACGTTCGACGTCATGGGTCACTACTGCTCCCGCGCCGATCATGGCCCCGGCTCCGATGGTTACGCCGCACATGATAACAGCTCCGCTGCCGATGGAGGCGCCTCTTTTAACCCGTGTAGGAATCACCATCCAGTCAGCCTCGCTCTGCAACTTACCGTCAGTGGTCGCGCGGGGCCTGGGGTCGTTAATAAAAATCACTCCATGGCCGACAAAAACTTCCTCTTCGATGGTGACACCTTCGCAAATGAAAGTGTGTGAAGAGATCTTGCAGCGAGCGGCGACGGATGCGTTATTTTGGATCTCGACGAATGCCCCGATCCTCGTCTCATCACCGATCGTGCACCCGTAAAGATTCACGAGATCAGGCTGGAAGATCCGAACGTCCTTGCCGAGCACCACGTCGTCCTTGATAGGCATATTAGATCCCAATCGGTCTAGAACGACATCCCTCACCCAAGGAGCCGCTCAATCGCATCCTGGCACTCCGCAACGGACGGCACTAACGACATCTCGTTGTCTGACTAAGCGCCGCTCGTCGACCGCTGCTTCGGTGGGATACTGGCTCTCACCTGAGGCTCATTATCGGTCCATGGCCGTTGTTTAGGGGACGCATCACTAGCCAACGGTAAGGCTTTCGTACAATATATATAGCATCTTTTGGGTGGCTCAGGTTAGACTTGAGCACCAGTGAATCGATTTGGCACAACCACCGAATTGCCGCTGAGGGCCCAGCCCAGTCTGATTGCAGTGGGAGTGCCTGATCTGACGGAGCCCGCTAGTCGGACGGAGAAAGTTTTCAAGACTGGTTTAGCGGTCGGGCTTTGCCTGCTGCTGACGTTTGGTCCCTTGGCGCTCGGCGCTGTGGATAAGTGGGCCATATGTGTGCTTGAACTAGGCGCCGCTCTGCTGCTGATCCTTTGGGCCGCAGGGGAAATCGCCCTGGGACGATTTGACATAACTTTCAATCCGCTGTTCGTTCCGGCATCTTTGTTCGGCGGCCTGATTGCTGCCCAGTTGCTGCTGAAGCGGTCGGCTTATTGGTACGCCACATGGCAAAAGGGGCTCCTGTGGTGCGCCTTTGGAATATTGCTCTTTCTCACAACCCAATGCCTTCGCCAGAGAGTCTGGCGGAGGAATGTGGGACTCTTTTTCACCGCCTTCGGGTTCACCGTAGCCCTGTTCGCGATCGTCCAGCAATTCATGCCGAACGGGAAGATTTACTGGGTGATACCGAACCAAAGTGGCTGGCCTTTTTTTGGGCCCTATATTAATCACTCACATTACGCTGGTCTGATGGAGATGCTGGTTCCATTTCCCTTGGTTTTCGCGATGGGCCACGGCTGGCGGAGTCCGGTGCGAGTGCTTTTTGGGTTCGCAGCGTTGATAATGGCGAGCACGATTTTTCTGTCGCAGTCCCTGGGAGGCATTGTCGCCTTCGGCGGAGAAATGTTGCTCTTTACAGCTCTACTGGCGCGTGGGCAGCGCTCTCGCCTGGGTCTTGTGTGGCTTGCCCTGCTGCTTATATTTCTGGCCGTGTGGCTGATTGCGCTACGCCCCGTGGGGCTGGTCGAGAGGCTGACGGCGCTGAAAAATCCCATGGACAAAGCTGATGCCGGTGTGCGGGCGGTCATCGTCAAGGATAGTTTCAAAATGGTGCGACAGCGTCCGTTCTTGGGATGGGGACTAGGCACCTTCTCGACAGTTTACCCTTCGTTTCGCAGCTTCTATAGCGAGTACGAAGTGAATGAGGCGCACAACGATTTTATGCAGTTGCTGGTCGAAACCGGTGTCACCGGTTTCGGGTTGCTGGTGGTCTTCCTGATTGTCGTTTACCGCAGTGGAATACGCAGTATCGAGCACTGGAGGCACGATCCTCGAGCTGGGATAACGATTGGCGCGCTAATTGGTTGTACAGGTCTGCTGATACATAGCCTGTCTGACTTTAACCTGCAGGTTCCTGCCAATGCGGCCTTGTTCTTTGCATTGACGGCAATTGCAACAACTGGCGAAAGTCTCGGTCGTCATCGGCTAAGTGGGAGATAGTGTCTGACAAAGCAGAATGTTGGCTATGGACATCTGGGCGAATTGGAACGAATGATTGTCAATTCAAACGCTTCCGCCGGGCATGTGAACGTCACCGATTGTGGAAGGTAAGGGGAAATGAGTTCTACTAAATTGCTCGAAGGCACGACGGAACTTGCGCCACCTGATTGGACGACAATAAACACCGTTCAGGATGTGTATGGGCTTTCGTCGCGGGAGCGCACACTAGGTGACTATTGGCGCATCCTGCGGAAACGCAAGTGGACTATTATTGTGTCGCTGGTTGTAGTGGTGACTGCTGCGGCATTAATTTCCCTTCGCATGACTCCCATCTATGATGCGGTCGCGCGTGTCTCGATATCGAGCCAGGCGCCCACCAGCATTCTCAACTTCAAAGACAACCAACAATACAGCGAGCCGATTGACCAGGAGTCGTTAATCGGCACGCAAGTAAATATTCTGCAGTCAAACACCCTGGCACTGCTGGTCATCCGCAACCTAGGACTCAACAACCGGCCTGAGTTTGCCGGCAAGGAGCAGCCAACCACTACCGGCGGCGTACCTATGTCCGGATCGTCGGCCCAAACTTTAGGACGTGAAGACCAGCTGATCAATACATTTCATTCCAGTTTGAACGTGTTGCCCGTTCCAAACACCGCAATTATTGAAATCAAGTATTCCAGTCCAGACCCTCGGCTCGCAGCCGAGATCGCCAACGCCACCGCCAACACGTTCATTGAACAGAACGTCAAGGCCAGGTTCGACAGCACCATGCAAGCCGCCGATTGGCTCTCCAAACAATTGGCCGACTTGCAGATTAAAGTGGAAACTTCGCAGGCCCGGTTGATTGAGTACCAGAAGGGGCATGGAATCGTTGGCACAGATGACAAGCAGAACCTGACCTTCGAAAAGCTGAACGAGTTGGGTAAACAGTTGACCCAAGCGCAGGCGGACCGCATCCAAAAGGAATCGTTATACCAGATCGCAAAGGGCACAAACCCGGATGCCCTCGCCAGCGTTTTGCAGGACCCCGCTCTCGCTGCCCTGCACCAACAGCAAACGCAACTGCAAACCCAGTATGCGCTGTTGAGGACCCAGTTTGGCTCCGAGTACCCGAAGGTCCTTGAGGTTCAGAATCAACTCAACCAGATAAACAAAGCCTTTCAGGAAGAACTGCAAAGTGGCATACTCCGGGTACAAAACGAATATTACACGGCAGTAAAGCGGGAGCAGATGCTGAAAGCGGCCCTCGATGAGCAAACGGCCGTCGCAAACCAACTCGACGAAAATGCCATTGAATACAGGATCCTCAAGCAGGAAGCGGATTCCAACCGGCAACTGTATGATGGCCTGCTCGAAAAGCTGAAAGAAGCCAGTCTGGCAGCCGGCCTAAACTCGAGCAACATCAGCATTGTGGACAAAGCTCGCATTCCCCTCTTTCCCGCACGGCCCAACGTGCCGCGTAATATGCTGTTCGCGGTGCTGCTGGGGTTAGTTGGTGGGGTCGCTATAGCGTTCGCGTTGGAGGCGGTAGATACTACGGTGCGCACGCCTGATCAGGCCCAGTCTTTATCGGGTCTGCCCGTGATGGCAGTCATTCCGTTTAAAGCTGATATCGGCGGAGCAAAAGCCCAAGGCGCGAGCTCCCGGCTACTTTTGACGGCGAAGCAGAGCAGTACGCGCGCCGGCGCGCTGGTTAGTTACCTTGAACCGCAGTCGGAAATCGCAGAGGCGTACCGCACCTTACGCACCTCAATCCTGCTGTCGAGCGCTGGAAAACCGCCGCAAGTCGTCGTTTTCACGAGTGCTCTGCCGCAGGACGGCAAGACCATGACCAGCGTTAACACTGCTTTTGTCATGGCGAAACAGGGGAAACGCGTACTCTTGATCGACGCCGACTTGCGCAGACCGAGCATCCATAAGGCTTTTGACCTGCGTCCCGAAATAGGTCTTTCTAATGTTCTGAGTGGCTTGGCCAAGTGGAAGGACGCGGTTCAGCCTACCATGGAATCGACCCTTTTCCTTCTGCCATCGGGACCGCTGCCGCCACACCCGTCCGAATTGCTGGGCTGCGGCTTGATGCAGGACCTGATTCTTGAGTGGCGCAAGGAGTATGATCACATCCTTCTCGACTCACCCCCAGTGCTGTCGGTTACTGATGCGGTGCTGTTGGCAGTACAGGCGGACATGGTGACCCTTGTGGTTCGTTCCGGCCAAACCACGATGGGAGCCGTTCGTAATGCCCGCGACCTTCTGCTGCATTTGAAGGCGCCCTTGCGAGGCATCGTGCTGAATGCGTTTGATCTTCAGTCGCCTGATTACTACTACTACTATTACTCGGGTTCGAAATACGGTGGTTACTACACCGATAAGAATGCTCCGAAACTTAAGGAAGGCCGGAACGGCAATGCCCAAGGTACAGATGAGGACGAACAGCAAAAACCGAGTGCCACTAACTCTTAAATCTGACGGCAGGAGAGTCTCAGTATCGCCATCGCATCAGCACAACGCGGAAGCATACAAATCGCGCTCGCCGTGGGATGCGTCGCGGCTGCTGCGATCTATGGCTGGTTTGCCGTGCGAGACTACCGAGCATCCCGGCTTTCGTCCAGTCTCGACGCGGTTTCTCTGCAACGCGCTATCGCGCTGGAACCTCGAGATGCCGCGTCCCAGGATTTGCTTTGTCGGTTCTTGCTGTTCGACAGACAAGAAGCCGGTGCGGCAGTTCCGCTCTGCAAACGCGCGACCGAGCTAAGCCCCTACCAGTCTGCATACTGGCTGCATCTTGCACTGGCATACTACAGAACCGGGGCGGAACACGAACAGCAAGCTGCGATACTTAAAGCCATTTCAGTCGATCCGACTACGCCGGATGTGGCGTGGGAAGCCGCCAATTTCTTCCTCCTGCAGGGCAAAATTGCCGAGGCGCTGCGTCAATTCTCGGTAGTAATCCGAGGTGACCCAAGCATGGTAACGCCATCGCTCGAGCTGTGCTGGCGTGCGGTGCACGACGTCGGTGCTATCGAGGCCATTCTCCCACCCGATCCAGACGTGTACCTGCAATTCGTCAGCCTGCTGACTACGAAAAATGAATGGGAAGCTGCTCATCACGTATGGTCCGCGCTGTTACGACTCAATCAAGGATTTGATTATCACCGTGCCTTATTTTATGTGGATAGTCTATTGCGCAATCGCGACGTCGCCGGCGCCAATGAGGCATGGGAGCAGCTAGCCTCTCGGTCGGCGACCCTGGATCATTACAGCCGCCCCAACAATCTGGTTCTGAATGGCGATTTTGCGGAAGAAATCCTCAATGCCGGTTTCGATTGGCGTTACTCACCGCAGCCAGGCATGGCGGTGTCGCTAGACACTACTGAATCTCATAGTGGCAGCCAGTCGCTCTTGATCACCTACTCAGATACCGGCAGCGACTCAGGGATGTATGAATACGTGGCCGTGAAACCCGATACGCAGTATGCGGTTTCGGCTTGGGCAAAAAGTGAAGAGTTGCAGACTGCGAATGGACCTTGCATATCGGTGTCGGACGCGTACGACAACACCGGTTATGCTCTCACCCAGGAGACTGTTGGCACAACCGCATGGCACCTCGTAGAAAGTCACTTCCAAACAGGACCGGCGACGGATTTATTGGCCATACGTTTCACGCGCGATCCCGGCAACACGCACATAAACGGGAAATTCTGGGTCGACGAGGTCAGCCTGCGAGCCGACCGTTAAGTCTCTTCACCCACAGGAGTGATTGCCTTACGGTACTAAGCTTTTTGTTCGCGACTCTAGTTCCGCTTTAAATACGGCAACCGCCAATTCTCGGGATGGCGGTTGCCGTAAGCTTGACTAAAGTTTTTGGCTTTAAGTCAGACGAAGTCCCCTTCTTACGGCCTCACTTTGACATGCTGCTTCCCGTTCACTGGACTCAGTGGAGTTCCGCATGTCGTTGATAGGTTGTCAATGGTGTAGGTAACAGTATTGAAAAAGTTTCCTGTGATCGTATTGGTGGTTGTGGGATCCTCCAGAATTCCTGCACAAGCGGCGGCGAGCACATTTGACTGGACGGCGTTGCCGTTGCCTGAGCTAGCGCACCCAGAGTCCAAGTGGATGCCGGACTCGTCGCTCCCGGTGACGACATTGGAATTCACAGTGTTGTTGCTGCTGCACACATCGATACCGTCATACACGTGCGTGGCATAGACATGGTTGGAATTGATCGTTCCGCCGTTAGCGGCACCAGCCGTGACGGAGGCGTAATAAATTCCCACCAGGTCATTGCCTATGACATTGTTATTGGACACGATATTCGCTGAGTCATCGACCAGGATACCGGTAGAGGCCGCAGTGGCAGGATTTTGCCACAGATTATCCATTACGGTATTGAACTTTGCTGATCCCGCCGCACCCCCATAGAACTCGATGCCGTTTTCCGCGTCTCCGGCGGTCAGACCTAGTCCGAACACCGCATTGGTAGTGAAGGTAGCGGTGGTCCCTGGGTAACGAGCGACGATCCCATTTTTCGAATATGCGGCGACATAGCTGTTCGCCACGGTTACGGTTGAACTACCCGAATCGCCGCTTTCCACAAAGATGCCAAAACCAAGCGAACAGCCACCGTTGGGGCCGACATTCTGGTTGATGGCATTTACGTAACTCGCCGTTCCGGAGGCGTTGCGATAGTAAATGCCAACCAGATTAGGACCGCAGCCGGGGAGTTGGTTATTGTTGCCATCGACCGTGAGATTGTAGATGTTTACGTCTCCGGTTGTTACAGTATTGATCAGCAACTGGGCGGCGATGGGGCCGCTGCCGTCCAGATCTGGAACGGTGGCCCATCCGAGCGTCGGCGGAGCTGCGATCACTACGGAGGCGTGGGTGGAAGGGGGATTGTTTGTTGTATCAACTCCATTAAGGGTGAGGGGTTGCGTGATTACCACCTGCTCATTGTAAATCCCGGGGCAAACATATAACACACCACCTGGCGACATTTGGTTCACTGCGCCCTGGATGGTGGGTCCGAGGTTGGTGTAAAACTTGAGGCAAGTACCCACTTGACCGCTAGTGTAGGTAATTGCCATGAGGTTAGTGGCGAGAACTACTACGCACAACAACCCTAAGATTAGGGCTCGAATCCTTGTCATGAACTTTCTCCTATTCACAGAACTTCCGTCAGGATAGCATTAAATCCCTGCATGGATAGCCTGTCTGTGATCTGCATCACACATCAAGATATTTTCACCCTATAAAATCATCTGCTTTTCAACGCTCTCAATCGCATACGGGCGACACGGGTTTTGATGGCGGGCCGGGACAACCTTAGAACCGCCAGACACTGTGCCCAGCGTGATTGGTGCGGGATGGGCGTGGGGCTGTGGCAAGACTGCTTTGAGGCGATATCCAGAGCGCTTCGTCCATCGAAAGTCCAGCTCGCCACCTCTAGTTCCGCTTTAAAAAGGGCAACCGCCAACTCTCGGGATGGCGGTTGCCTTAAGCTTGACTAAAGTTTTTGCCTTTAAGTCAGACGAAGCCCTCTTCTTACGGACGCACTGGCACTGCTTTGCCTTGCTGCTTCCCGTTCGCTGGACTCAGTGGAGGCCCGCATGTCGGTCCTGTGGCAATGGTGTTGGTAACAGTATTGAAAAAGTTTCCTGTGACCGTATTGTGGGTGATTCCGAGATCCTCCAGAATTCCTGCACAAGCGTTGGCGATCACATTTGACTCGACGGTGTTGTTGTTGCCTGTGCCAGTGCACGAAGCGTCCAAGTGGATGGCGGACTGGTCGCTCCCGGTAACGACATTGGAATTCACAGTGTTGGTGTTGTTGCACAGATCGATACCGTCATTCAAGTGCGTGGCATAGACATGGTTGGAATTGATCGTTCCGTTGTCAGCGGCACCAGCCGTGTCTTCGACATATACAATTCCATACTGGTCGTTGCCTACGACATTGTTACTGGACGTGATATTCGCTGCGTCATAGACCAGGATACCGGCAGAGCCCGCATCGGACGGAGTATACACATTATCCATTACGGTATTGAACTTTGCTGATCCCGCCGCACCATAACCGAACTGGATGCCGTTTTGCGCGGCTCCGGTGGTCGGACCTACTCCGAACACCGTATTGGTAGTGAACGTAGCGGTGGTCCCTGCCTCATTAGCGGTCATCCCATTTTTCTGATAGTTGGCGACATAGCTGTTGGCCACGGTTACGGTTGAAGTACCCGAATTTCCGCTTTGCACAAAGATGCCCAGACCACTCTGACAGCCATTAAGGCTGGGGATGAGGCTCTGGTTGATGGTATTCACATAACTCGCCGTTCCGGAGCCGTTGCGATAGTAAATGCCAATCAGGTCAGGGAGGCAGCCGCTGATCAGGTTATTGTTGCCGTCGACCGTGAGATTGTAGATGTCTACGCCTGTTGCTTCCACCAGCAACTGGGCGGCGATGGGGTTGCCGGTGCTCAGACTTGTAGTGTTGGCGACTATGCCCGTCATCGGAGCTGCGATCACTACGGAGGCGTGGGTGGAAGGGGGATTGTTTGTTGTATCAACTCCATTAAGGGTGAGGGGTTGCGTGATTACCACCTGCTCTTGGTAAACCCCAGGGCAAACGTATAACACACCACCTGGCGACATTTGGTTCACCGCGCCCTGGATGGTGGGTCCGAGGTTGGTGTAAAACTTGAGGCAAGTACCCACTTGACCGCTAGTGTAGGTAACCGCCATGAGGTTGGTGGCAAGAACTACTACACAAAACATCCCGAAGAGTAGGGGTCGAATCTTTGTCATGATTTTCTCCTGATTTAACCAGAATTTTCGTTTTAGGTCCCAACCGCTTGATGCGACACTTGAGTCTCTGTCGTTGAAGTCCCCACGGGAGCGTTGATTAAAATGCAGGGGCTATCTTACACGGCTCGGTTATACACGGGGCAAGTGGTGAATGCAAGAACTATCTGACATAAGATCGGCAGTGCATGGATGGGTTGATGGAGGTTACAATCTACGACTATCGGGGTATGCGGCGGCGCTCAAATAATTCCAGCAGGGAGCCGGTTTCGCGGCTGTCCCGGTCGGCGATTTCCGTGTCGGAGAACGGGCAGTTGCGGCTAAATAGCGAGATCATGGAGCCCACGATGGCCCGACTCAATACGACTGCGTCTATGCCGCCCAAGGCTGAGCCTTGTTTCTGCAAGCGGGAGACATACTCGGCAATGGGAATCAGCAGGTGGTTGCGCTCTTTGCTGTCTTCCCAGGCCCGCAGGATCCCGACTGTGCCAGGGCGAGTCCCGCAACTGCTGACTGCGGCCTTCCCATCCGGTTTTGTCAGACACCCCTGCGTCTCCTTTTGGCCCTGATAGAATCATCTTGACTGGGGCGCGTCTTCAGGGCTAAGGTTGGCGGGTTGAGGTTCGCCTTCGTGGAGCCGATATGGAGGTCGATATGTCGCACCGCAGGCTCAGGGTCGTACTTCCTTTGCTCGTGGTTCTTTTCACTGTGAGCCTCTTGTCGGCTCAAACCGACGGCGCGATGCTCTATGCCAACGGCAATGTGAAGGTGAACGGACAAGCCGCCGGGATTTCAACCAGCATTTTCCCCGGAGACAAGGTTGAGGTTACCGAATCGTCGTCGGTTTCGATCAATCGCAGTGGGGCGTCGGTGGTCGTGAGCCCGAACTCCTTAATCCAATACGCCCCGTCGTCCGTCGAGGTCATCCAGGGTAGGGCGCGGGTCAGTACGAGCAACGGCATGTCTGCCAGCGTGGGCCAGATTGTGGTCTCCCCCAAAGACGCGGTAGTGAAGTTTGATGTAGTACGAACTGACAACAAGGTTGTCGTCGTTAGCCGAGAAGGCGCCCTAACGGTGAAAGACGGTAGTCGCACCTTGGTTGTTCAGTCGGGATCCAGCACCGAGTTGGCTGTGGGGCCAACGATGGGCCAAGCCACGCCACAGGAACCAGGATCGAAAGCAGTTCCCGCGACCTTCCTGTCAGATCGTCTCTCGGAACATCCATTCTACGGTGTCCTCAAAGGGATTGACGATACCCCTGCTACTCTTCCTATCTGTCCAAGCTTACAGACGTGTATACGCCCAAACATATCGATGATTACCCCTTGTTGTTGCCCACCCCGTGTTCCATGTAACTGACGCCCGCGAACTAATGCCCAGGTAATTCCGGGTGGGAAAAGTGAACCTGAGACCACCCATTCATCCTGCATCCCTTGAGTAAATTGCTTATTGCGGAAGCGTTGCTTATTGCTGAGCGACTTTGACGCAACCTTTCGCACGCAATATGCATTCTCGGTATTCTACTTTAGTGGTAGTTAATTAATGGATTTTTAGCTTGAAGATGGTGGCGTCTCAATATAGAATTCGCTTACTTTAAAGTCCCCCCAGGAACCGGCTGTGCCATTTCGCAAGGCTAAGGATCTACCGGTGTTAAATTCGGACGGTAAAGGAAGATTGACGATCTTCCTGATGGAACTGGGACGTGCCATCGACCGCCTGCCGCGACCACTGTTCAGTCGCTGGGGACAGGTGGGGATCGATTCCGTGCTGTCCATAGCTGCTATTTGGTTTTCCTACCAGCTTCGATTCGACTTTGCAGTCCCCCGTGAGCATCAGGTGGTCTTGTGGACTTGGGCAGTATCGTTTTCGCTTCTGCGCCCATTTTGCATATGGATCCTAGGAGGCTATAAAGGCATTTGGCGCCACTTTAATCTCAATGACGCTCTTCTGTTCGCGCTGGGGGCCATTCCTCCCACTGTCATTGTGTTGTGCGTGCGCCTGGGTTGGGCTGGGGCGGTCGGGAAAGCAGGTCTACCGCTCACGATTGTAGTAGCTGATTATGGCGTTTTCCTCGTGTTCGGGTTGAGTGTAAGAAGCCTGCGAAGAATCCTGTATGAGGCATCGCTGCGGGGCGGCAAGCGAAAGCGGACTCTGCTGGTTGGCTCCGAGGCAGGACTGGCATCGGCCCTACGGCAAGTGGCACTCCATCCCGAGGTTTACGTTGTCGCACTGTTGACACCCGACGTGAAACTGCATGGGACCCGGATCAGTGGGTTCGAGGTGTTAGATGGCCCCATGGCGCTGTCGAAGCAGCTGGCCAGGGGGGAAATCGATCTTGTTCTTGTCGCGGATGCGGATCCGGATTCGATCGGCGAGATGATTGAAACTGCGATGCAGTTCGGCGTGGAAGTGCGGCTGCTACCCTCCGCGGCGAACATCATCAGCGGCGACGTCCGCGTGTCAACAACCCCCCGGCCGGAATTGGCGGTTGGACACACTGTTGCACTTACCGATGAGACTCATCCCGCCGTAGTTGAGACATTCCGCGGCCGTTCGGTGCTCATCACCGGAGCGGGCGGATCGATTGGCTCCGAGTTGAGCCGCCAAGTATCACGACTTCCCGTAGCGCGAGTCCTGCTGTTGGACCAAGATGAAAATGCAATCTTTCACATTCATGGCGAACTGAGCCAGAGCGGTAAAAGCAAGGTAGTTCCACTGGTCGCCGATATTCGCGACCGCGATCGAATCCGGAGCGTGTTTGCCAAGTACAGGCCGCAAGTCGTGCTGCATGCCGCCGCGTACAAGCATGTCCCCATGATGGAGAACAACTGCACGGAGGCCGTACTCAACAATGTGATGGGTACGCGGACGGTTGCCGAGGCGGCGGTAGAGTTCGCAGCTGAACGGTTCCTCATGATCTCGACCGACAAGGCGGTAAATCCCACCAGCATGATGGGCGCTACCAAGCGTATAGCGGAGCTGCTGGTACAACACTTGGCAGGGCGCCAGAACGGCCATACGAACCCGACTCGCTGTACCTGTGTGCGGTTCGGGAACGTCGTGGGCAGCAGCGGCAGCGTTGTCCCAATCTTTCTGCGACAGATTGCGAGCGGTGGACCGTTAACGATCACTGATGCCGACATGACCCGATATTTCATGACGATCCCCGAGGCGGTGCAATTGGTGCTTCAGGCAGCCACGCTCGGCTCCAACGGTGAGATCTATATGCTTGAAATGGGGGATCCAGTCAAAATAACCACGGTGGCTCGGCGATTGATCGAAATGTCCGGACTGCGTCCCGGTGACGATATTGAAATTCGTTTCGTAGGCATACGCCCCGGCGAGAAACTGCACGAGCAACTCTGGACAGATTCAGCGAACGTAACTCCCACATCGTTCTCGCGTGTACTGAGCATCCAGCCGCCTCCTCCGACCGAGGATTTCGAGAGATATCTGCAGTCGCTCGAAGCGGCGGCCCTTACCTTTGACGATGAATCGGCGCGGAAGGCGATGATGGAGATGCCGGTCGTCAACTATGCTTGGGAGCAGCCGACGCGTGCTTATAGCAATCCTTCCGCCACAGTTAAGCCCTTAGCAATGCCTTATCCCACTTTCCCGAGGTTGCAGCAGGTGGTGGCCATGACTGACGAAGCGAGCTAATGTCTATCCTCCGAGACCACGCCTGTGCACATGAATCGACGAATGGACTGGAGCATGGGTCCTGCCCCTACGCGATTCACCTCGTGGCCGCTGACCTGAATGACAGGAGATTACACTGATTGGGAGAGCGGAGATCCTCAGTCAGCACGACGCTACAGCCAGGACCTTGGCCACAGCGTCGGCGGTGTCGTGCATGTCGTCGTCCGACAGTGTGGGATGTACCAGAAACATCAGCGCCGTCTCTCCTAACTGCTTGGCTATCGGCAAGCGCTGCCTGGGACGTGCTGCGTCAGAGAAAGCTTTCTCCAGATAAATCTCACTGCAGCTTCCGCTGTAGCATGGAATCCCCTCAGCGTTGATCGCGTCCATAATCTGCTGCCGCGACCAGTTGTTTCGCAAACGCTCAAGGCGCAGAAAGACATAGTATTTGTAATACGAGTGTTCGATGGACGAAGGTGGAACCGTAACTCGCAGCGCCGGCATCTCCGCAAAACGTTGGGTGAGCACCGCCGCCAGACGGCGACGTTTGTTTACCATCTCCGGGAGCTTACCTAAGAGCACCCGCCCCATCGCGCTCTGCATCTCGGTGAGCCGCCAGTTCGTGCCGAAGGATTCGTGAAGCCAGCGAAACCCTGGCGGATGCTCGCGATTGTAAACAGCGTCATAGCTCTTGCCATGATCCTTGAAGGCCCAGGCGCGGCTCCAAACCTCGGCATCATTGGTTGTCAGCAGTCCGCCTTCGCCGCAGGTGGTCATGATTTTGTCCTGACAGAAAGAGAAGGCATTGACATCGCCCATCGACCCCACTGGCCGCCCCTTGTAGGTAGCGCCGTGCGCTTGCGCGCAATCCTCGATGACCTTCAGCCCATGTTCCCTGGCAATCTCCAAAATCGGATCCATATCACAGGGCCAACCGGCAAGGTGTACCGCAATGATGGCGCGAGTACGTGGAGTTAACGCCGCGCGGACTGTCTCTGCGGTGATGTTCTGGGAATCGGGGTCGACATCCGCCAGAACCGGACTGGCCCCTCGCATCACCGCGCAACTTGCCGAGGCGATAAAGGTTCGACTGGCGACTACTACCTCGTCACCGGGACCAATACCCGCCGCGTGTAATGCCAGCTCTAAGGCAACGGTTCCATTGGCCAACGCAATGGCGTACTTGCAATTCGTGAAGGCGGCAAATTCCGCCTCGAATTGTCGGCCTTCCTCGCCAGTCCAGTAGTTGACCTTGCCGGATTGCAAGACCCGCGTAGCGGCGTCAATTTCGTCATTGGCGAACGATGGCCACGGCGCCAATGGGCTCGTGCGCAGCCGTGGTCCACCATCAATCGCGAGTTTGGAAGACAGCTGAATGGCTGAAGCAGTCACTCAACAATTATGCCATGGCGTCGGCAGTTGGTGGAGAGAGTTCGTCCAGAAGGGAGCAGCAGGCCGGCCCACACGCTCTTCGATCTCCGCGAACGCTGCGAATAGCTGGGCGCCGCCTCAGGAAAGAAATTTTCGCACGCCGCCTTGAAATCCGGCATTCCCCGGCGCGTTTACGTAATGCCCAGGGTGAGACAAGTTCCGTCCTTCGAAGGCTGGCGATTACGCAGGGAAAGCCTCTATCACTGCCATACACTTGTTCAGGACCGCGTCATTGACCAGCACTTGCCATTTGTGCCGCACCGCGACCGCGCAGATCAGGATATCGATGGGACCGCACTCCAGCCCTCGGTTTCTGCACAAGTTATAAAGCCGCGCCGCTTCTTCATAGTCATAACTAT
>Ga0181518_10000529_pt1 | contig 41525 bp, 37 predicted proteins | sample PEATcosm2014_Bin_28_FD_119751 | JGI IMG/M metagenome (GOLD analysis project Ga0181518, IMG submission 119751) | Peatland microbial communities from MTU Mesocosm Facility, Houghton, MI, USA - PEATcosm2014_Bin01_60_metaG | ecosystem: Environmental > Terrestrial > Soil > Wetlands > Peat | place...
ACTAGGAGATTTGTAGACGGATGCTTTAAAGACCCATCGGCCAGCAACTGGATCACAGAAATCGCGGACCTGTTGGACTTGAATGCCATGACAGCGACTGCGCGCTGCTAGCCGCAGAAGGCCGGCGTGTGTGACATACCACTTGCCTTCGAGGAGGAGCAAATCGCCGAGTGCAACTGCAAATCCGTAGTTTTCGGTAAGAGACCTGAGGATTTGTAAGTGCTGCTTTCCTAACTCATCGAGCCATTTTCCTTTAGCAAGCTTTACATTTCTCCGCGCTAATAGACCAAAGTTCCTTTTCATAAGGACTCCCCATGTACCGCAATTGTAACGCTATTAGCGTTACACGTCAAGGGAATTTCCTGGCGGTTCCGCCACTTGACGCCCCGGATGCGCTTCGCTAGCATCGCGCTCAGACTTGCCTGAGGGTCGAATGCCGAAGACTGAAACGCTAAACCTACGTGTATCTGTGGAATTCAAACGACGGCTCATTGAGGAAGCAAGAAAGGAGAAGAGATCCGTTACGAACTACATCGAGGCGAGCATAACTGAGTTTTGGAGCCAGAAGGCTCCCGGTACCCTTCGAAGGAAAACAAGGAAAGGAGAGTGAAAAACCGAGTCCTGGGTAGATTAGGGGCCTACGAGGAGTCAATCGTAGTCAGGCAGCCTTTGCTAGTCGGATTGGTGTTAGCCAGAGTTACTTGTCCACTGACGAGCGCGGGCGCAATGAGGTCGGGGCGGAAGCGGGAGGCAAAGGTCACGCAATTCTAAAGTGGAGTTTCGTCCAGCGAATCAATGATTGGTGCACCCGGGTGCGCTCCCAGAAGAAACACGATCGAAAGGCCAACGCCCGGCGAGCGTTGACTCGGAATTTAGAAGGAGCCCTGCAGTTACAGTGGAGCTCGAAAAAAGGGCAGGCGCTCGTGCGCCTGCCCTTTTTGTTGTGGAAAGATGGACAGATTACAGATCAGGAAGCAACTGCGTTCGGCGGCTTGACCACAACCGCCGCGTCCTGACACCAACGATTTCTTGGTTGGTCACTTAGGCTTATCCTCTCAATCTTTTTCCGTGCTCTTCTTCCCGATCAGCTGGTCATAGCCCTTCAGGTTCCTTTCTTTTATTACCTTTTCTACGGCAGGCCAGCCCTCCTCAAGAAGCGGCATTTCGTAGGCGAGATGACGTTCGACGGAGCCCTTCATAAGCGCCAGGGCAATCCTGTGGATTGCGGACTCTTCATCTTCTGGTGGAGACATCGCCTGCCGTTGAGTCGCTATCTCTGCTGGCGAGGGGAGCACTCCGATGCTGGCGAGAAGCTGGAAAGCGAGGCGACCGTCCTTCTGGTTCGTCAATGCATCCTCAACGGCGTCGATGGCGTCGGAACCCAAACCGTACAAGCGCTCACGCAGGGCCTGCACATGCGCTGCCATTTCAGGACCGTGCACAATCTTTCCGACCGTTTCACGGTTGCGTTTTTCCTGTTTGCTAATGTCGGTAATGCTTTTCCCGGAAGCGTACGACTGCATGATACGCTCCCGCTGCGGCGGTGGAACACGATTCCGGGTCCGTTTTGCTGGTTTATGCTGGGTTGTGCTGGTTTTAGACGCCGAATCGCCATTCGCTGCGCCTGTTGGTTTGGGGGCCTCGGTGTTGCGCGAAACGCCCGAGTTTTGCGATCGCGCAACAGTTGAAGCCGATGAAACTGTTTTTGCGCGTAGTGATTTGCGCAATGATTTAGAGCCCATAGAAGAATGGAACCTCTTGATGAATGTGGAAAACTTTCCAGCGTTCTGATCGGTAGGCGTTCTAGAGGATCTGCGGCGTTCTGCTCTATCCAAAATTATGCGCGAGGGAATCGATGGATGTCAATTCTTCGATTCGTGGGCGCGCGGACGGGCAGATCGGCAAAAACCACTTCAGGCTAGGGGCAATATAAGGCATGTACCTGAATACCGCGAAGCGCTGCATATTCTGCGAGTTGATGCCGCGGTGAGCCTCTCATTATTTGCACAGCGTTTCGATCAGCAATTCTTTCTTCGTTTCCGCCAAGCGGCTCAGCGCGCCCAGCGACGCCACATAGCCCCCCACTGCGGCCGCCGTCAGCCCAATAAAAGCCATTGCTGGTATCCACGGATTCCCCAGCAATCTGCCGCCAAGGATGATCACCGTGCAGACTCCTGCCACCACAACCTGGACACCAAGGGCCGTCCATACAGCGACGCCCGAATTTCGCTGGCCCTTCATCTTCCCGATTTCCATTTTTTTCGGGAAGCTCAGCGACGACCAGTTCGCAATCGTCAACTGTCCAATCACCGCGAACGCGCCCGCCCCAACCGTCGCCGCGAACATTGCTGTACTGGGCCAACCTACGCGCCACACCAGCAGCGCCAGCGACAAGCTCAACTCAAACGTGACCAGCGCCGCCAAAAACAGATTCTTCCCTAGCAGCACATCCTGGAACCGTAGCGGCGCCATGAAGTACGTCTGTATGCCCTTGCCTTCAAACGCAAACGCGTTATACGCGGGCGAAATCAGAATCAAGATCAGGTACGCCATGATGGCCGGAAAAAACATTTCCGGCTTGAGCGAATGTTCCCGCAGCGGCGAGCCTTTCCCGAATTGCATGGTGAAAAACACCACCATGATCGGCGGCAGCAGCAGCGTAAAAAATGCTATGCCGTTGCGTGTCAAATACCGGAACTCCTTCAGCACCACGGCGGCAACCGTTGCTGGCACCAGCGGCAGCCATTCTCCATTTGCGCTTTGCCCTTTGGACTTTTCCGCTGAAGCGGCGATGGCATTGTTTTTTTTCGCCGGTGCGGGCGCCGCACTCTCGCTAATTTCCTCTCCGCGGTATTGCGCCGCAAATCGTCGCCACAATAATCCGCTCGTCACACCCAGCCATACAAACAACCCCGCCGTGCCCAACAGGATTGCGTGCACATCGCCACGCACGGAGCCCGCCACCGCGTTGCCCGCCAGCGATCCCGGCAGCCAAGCCAGATACGGGAGGTACTCCGGAATTTTGGGCCGCGCGGTGTTGCCGTACCGCTGCAGCACGGGGTTCAGGAAATTCAGCGACACCATGGACAGCACGAACAACCCGATGAACAGCTCTCGGGTCTTACGCTTCGCCAGTATCTTTTCCAGCCACGACCCGATCAGCCGCTCCAGCGTGACGTTCATCAGCACAAACAGCAGGCTCACACCCGCCATCACCGGCAGCACTTCCGGCCGCGCCATCGCTGCTCCCAGGACCATCGCCGCCACCCAGCAGACGGCCGCCACGGCCGCAAAATCCGCGAATCCGTACCCCAATCCCAACAAATAAAAGGTGCGCCGGCTCAACGGAAAGCGCAGCAGCGTCTTAAACTCAAAATTCGCCCCGAATCCCGCCACAAAGATCGGAAACACCTGCCACCACAGAAAAATGGCCCAGAAGAGCAGCCCGATCCAACTCGCCCGGTTTTTCGCCAGAAATGCATACGCCCCGGCAAAAAAAGCGATGCTCAATCCCGCTACCAGCGCCGCGCCGAACACCCCTGCAAAAATGACCCCCACCAGGTCCCAGCGGTTGTTCTTGCGCTGCATACCATTTTTCAGCAAGCTCCAGCGCAAGCCTGCAATCAACCGCAATTGCGCCAGCACTCCTGGAATCCGCGCTACGTCAGCCACGTGAGTTCCTCAAGACGCGCCTGTTCCGCGCCGCTTTGCCCCACGATCGAGAGGAAAATCTGCTCCAGTGTCTTCGTATCGCCCTCGCTGCCGGCAACTCCCGCGCGCAACTCTTCCAGCGATCCCTGCGCCACCAGGCGCCCCTGGTGAATGATGGCCACGTGGCTGCACAACCGCTCCACAATCTCCAGCACGTGCGAGGTCAGGAAAATCGTCACGCCGCGCTCCGTCATCCTTCCCAGCAGAGTCTTCAACGCCCCCGCCGCCAGCGCGTCCACGCCCTCAAACGGTTCATCCAGAAATAAAATACGCGGCCCGTGAATTACTGCCGCGGCCAGCGCCAGTTTCTTCTGCATCCCGTGCGAATAATCCGCAATCAGCGTCTTTTCCCGATCGGCCAATTGCATGAATTCCAGCAATTCTTCCGCGCGCTTTTCCGTCGTCGCGCGATCCAGCCCGTACATTCTCCCCACGAAACGCAGGTGCTCCGCTCCGGTTAATCGCTCGAACAGCCCCATCCCTTCCGGCACCACGCCGATCTGGCGCTTGACTTCTACGGGATGCTTTTGAAAATCGAGCCCCAGCAATTCCATGCGCCCCGAGGTCGGCGTCAGCAGCCCCGTCAGCATCTTGATCGTCGTGGATTTCCCCGCTCCGTTCGGCCCAAGAAACCCGAAGAAATGGCCCGCCTGTACCTTCAGGTCGATGGCGTCCACCGCCGTGAGCGCCCCAAACGTCCTGGTCAACTTTTCAGTCGCAATCGCGATCTCGCCCATGATTTCCGCCTGTCCTGGTACACCCGAGCACGCCACTCTAGCACTGTTTTATACGCAGCCCAGCACCGGAATTTTCATTGCATCGGAAGAAGCAGAAGCTTTGCGGTTAGCTGCTGGGAACCGGCGTCGCTCCTGACACCTGTGGTCCGCGTCCCGGCAATGCCGCCAGCACCGCCGGAAGCTCCACGCGAAACACCGCGCCGCCGGTTTGCCCGTTGTAGCAGAGAATCCTTCCGCCATGCTCTTGCAGGATGCCGTAGCAGATGCTCAGTCCGAGCCCCGTTCCCTTGCCCACGGGTTTCGTGGTGTAGAACGGGTCAAACACTCGGTGCGGCTCACGGATTCCCGGTCCAGTATCCGAGAACAGGATCACCACATTGCCGCGATCCCGCAGCGTCCGGATGGTCAGCACGCCGCCACCCGCTTCGTTCATGGCATCCACGGCATTGCTAATGATGTTGAAGAAGACCTGCATCAATTGGTTGTTGTCGCCGCGCACGCCCGGGAGAACCGATTCCAGTTGCATGTCAATGCGTGACCTGCCGCTGTGCAGGTCGAGCGCGCGCAATTGCACCGCGTTCGTCACCACCGAGTTGATGTCGAGCAGCGTGCGCTCCGGCGGCACCTGTCGCGCAAAACTCAGCAAGTTCTGCACTAGGTTCTTTGTCCGCCGCGCCTGTTCGCGAATTTTCGCCGCCGTGCCCCGCGTGCGGTCCGGCAGCGCCGGGTCGTCCGCAAGCAAATCGGAATATCCCAGAATCGCCGTAAGTGGATTGTTGATTTCGTGCGCAGCTCCTGCCGCCAGTTGCCCCAGCGACACCAGCTTTTCCGATTGCACCAACTGCGCCTGCAGCCGCTGCAGGTTCTCGATCGACGACTCCGATTTCGCCAGCAGTCGCGCGCGGTCGGCGTCTGCCAGGTGCGTGCGCAGAAATACAATTAGGGCCAGGGGCAGGGAGGCAACCAGAGTCACGGTAAGCCGGAATTCTCTGACCGCTTGCGTGTCATGCTCCATCCATAGCGCATAGAGCGCAAACACAGGCAGCGACAATACTGCCGCCATCGCGAATCGGCTGGCCCACACGCTATCGCCCACCACTGTTTCCAGTTCGCCGACAGGGCTGCTCTCCGTCGGCGCGTCCAGTTCATCGCGCCTTTTGTACGCCACCCAGCCGGCGTACGCATACCAGAAGAAGACCGTCATTAGCGGCAAGTCGTACAGACTCCCCGTGTAGTACTCCTTGTGACTGATCGCCACGTTCACCGCCAGCGACGTCAGCATATACAGCGCTGAGGCCCCGAACAGGTTCGCGTACACGCTCCGCCATGCCCCTTGCGTCCGCAACCACAACCACGCGAATCCCCCCATGATCATCAGGTGCTGGATATAGTCCAGCACGACGTAATTGTAGCTGTACACCGCCGCAGTTGGCGTCGCATACATCCACGGCAAAACCACGAACACGTACAGGAACGTCCACCACGACAGCAGCATCGCAAAATCCATGTACCCGAGGCCGATGCGTATTTCACCGCGCTTCAGGTGCGGCCGCATCGCCAGCGCCGCGATCAGCGGAATATTCCGCAGGAAGAAAATAATGTCGCCTGCAAACAGGTCGGGCACCGGCTTGTGCAGGTACACTTCGTAATACGTCCATTCAAATTGTCCGACCATCCACAGCGTGCAGCTCAGCGCCACCAGCATCCAAAACATGTTTCGCCGCCAGTGCGGTGTGCCGGCATTCAGCAACAAGCCCGCGTTCGCCAGCAGCGGCACAAAGCACTGCGTGATGTCCCCAAAATTGCTGAGTTTCGTCCCGGGTCCCAGGAGATGAGACACCAGGGCGTAGAAGCCAAGGAACACAACCCAGGCCCCCACGAACCACGCGGTTGTGCGGGAAGTCGTCACAATTGTTCTTCTACCTATTTTAGATGTTTTCCGGGGAGCCCCCGCTCGCCGCGTGCCTCAAGGATGGCGTAAGTATCACCGCGCCAAACGCAATGAACTCCCGGTTTTCCCATGCCCTCGGCGAAATAGTTGTCAGGCGCATGAGGCTCTTCATCGCAGGAAATATGCGGCGCATGCGCAGACGCAAAGAACCTGATTTAACTTGCGAGTATTGTTGAAGGAAAAATTGCCAACGCGCGCGCAGAGTCTTGCTCTGTTCTGCTGGCGCGCTGCCAGCGGAGAGACCAGTACCGCTGTTCTCTGGCAAGCTGGCGGAGGAGGAGGGATTCGAACCCCCGAGGCCCTTTCGAGCCCAACGGTTTTCAAGACCGCCGGTTTCAACCGCTCACCCACTCCTCCGTTTCTAATTCTAGCGTATTCCTTGAGTTAGCGGCCACTTTGTGCCATTTTCGCCACCAATTCGCGGAAAACAAGGAGACAGATTACTTGCGGTAGATGGCGCCGTTTTTCATTACGAAGGAAACCTTTTGCAGGGCCGTGATGTCGTCGAGGGGATTGCCGGGGACGGCGACTAAATCGGCGGCGTAGCCGGGCTTGAGGACGCCGATTTTATCTTGCCAGCCCAATAATTTTGCGCCATTCACGGTGCCGGCCTGGATGGCAGCCAGCGGCGACATTCCAAATTTCACCATCAAGACAAACTCGCGGGCCTGCGTGCCGTGCGGAAATGGGCCGACGTCGGAGCCCATCGCGATGGGAACGCCGGCAGCGAGTTGTTTCTTAAACTCGCTGGCATGCAGATCGATCAACTGACGTTCGCGTTTGGCGGCTTCGGGGGTGGCGGCGTGGTCCGCGAAATATTCGGAGATGGCAAAAGTGGGGACGGCAAAGATCTGTTTTTCGCGCATGATGCGCATGGTCTCATCGCTCAGTTGATAGGCATGGTCGACGGATTCGACGCCAGCGCGAGCTGCGTAGAGTGTTCCGGGTTCACCGGTGGCGTGGACCGCGACGCGATTGCCCGTGCGCGCGGCCTCGCGCACGGCGGCGACGAGTTCGTCCTCGCTGTACTGGAATGGAGTGGAGAGGCGGCCGTTCACGAGCGTGTCCGCGCCGGTCTCGTAAATCTTGATGAAGTCCGCGCCTTCCTTGATTTGCTCGCGGATGACCGTAACGAGCTCGGCGGCATTGTTGGCGTAAGTAGCGTTGGGAAGCACGTGCTGCTCAGGGTTGTAGCCGACGGCGTCTTCGTGGCCGCCGAGAATGTTGACGGCGTTGCCGCTGATGCGCAGCCGTGGGCCGGGAATCTGGCCCTGATTGATAGCGTTGCGGACGGCCGTGTCGGCGGAGCCAGCGCCTTCGGTGCCCATGTCGCGCTCAGCAGTGAATCCGGCCATGAGGTCGGCGCGAGCGGCGAGGGTGGCCATGATGGTGCGTTGGGGGACGGATTCCTGGACGGTTTGAAGATCTTCCGCACCGGGGTGAAGGAAGAGGTGGACGTGCGCGTCGATAAGGCCGGGAAGGAGAGTGGCGTCACCCAGATCAATGATTTCGGCGCCGGAGGGGCGGGTGACTTTCGATCCGACTTCGGCTATGGCGTCGCCAATGACCAGGATTTCGCCGGGGGTAGTGACGCGGCCGGACTCGACGTCCAGCAGGCGCGCGGCATGGAGGACGATTGCGTGCCCTGTTGGCGCAGTTTGGGGCTGCGTTGATTGCGCGGCGAGTGGCGCGCAGGAGAGAAGCGTGAGCACAAAGGCTGGGAAGGTGCGCGGCGTTTTCATGGGTTCGCGATGATAGTAGCATGCGGCGCGAAAACGTGGGAGCCCGCGTATGAGGAACGAGGTGAAGGTTGACAAGCCGGTCGCGAAGTAACAGAACCAGAATTTGCCAGGCGATCCCAGGAAGTCGTGATAATATGCGTTACAGTAAACGGTTCTTTTACGGCATTTTATTTCCCGATCGCGTTTCCACTCTAATGATACCAGTCGCAAGCTAAAGGGGAGCATATATGGCTTTTGGCTCACGGCGTGAATTCCTGAAACAAGCTTCGGCTGCCGGTATTGCCATTTCAGCCAATCATCTGTTGGCGCCCTTCCTCCGAGCTCAGACTGGCGGCTCGGCTAGTCCCGTCTTTCGTTTTGATATTGACTCTCGCCGCGCTCTCCCGGCGCTCGATCGCAACATCTTCGGCTCCTTTCTGGAGCATCTTGGACGGGCCATCTACGAAGGAATTTACGACCCCAATTCCAAATTCGCCGATGCCAATGGCTTCCGCAAGGATGTGCTGGAGGAAATTCAGAAGCTGCAAGTCCCCATTATCCGCTATCCCGGCGGGAATTTCGTCTCAGGATACCACTGGCTGGATGGTGTGGGCCCCAAGCAGGACCGTCCCAAAGTGCTGGATAAGGCCTGGAACTCGCTTGAAACCAATCAATTCGGGACCAATGAGTTTCTTTTGTGGTGCAAGACTGTCGGGACGCAGCCGCTGCTTGGCCTGAATCTCGGCACGGGGACACCAGAGTCAGCGGCCGCCCTCGTGGAGTATTGCAATGTCGAAAAGGGCACGAAGTGGAGTGACCTTCGGCGGAAGCACGGCATCGCCGATCCCTACAAGGTCACGCACTGGTGTCTCGGCAACGAAATGGATGGTCCCTGGCAGATCGGCCACATGTCCGCCGTGGAGTATGGCGAAAAGGCCGCCGATGCCGCCCGGCAAATGCGCTATGTAGATCCAGATCCCTCTCTCAAACTCGTCGCCTGCGGTTCCAGCGGACCGACAATGCCCACCTACTTGGAATGGGACCGCGAAGTTCTCGAACAGTGCTACGACTATGTGGATGCCATCTCGCTGCATCGCTACTTCGATAACACTTCCGAAACCGGCGGAGACAGCGCGAAATTCCTGGCCCTTAATCTCAGCATGGAACGGCAAATCGCGGAAGTTGCTGCTGTTTGCGACTACGTGCAAGGCCGCAAGCGTTCGCCGAAAAAGCTCTGGCTGTCCTTCGACGAATGGAATGTCTGGTACCGTGCCCGCAGCGGCCCTGCCATGGACGGCGACCGCAAGGAAGCTCCGCACCTGCTCGAGGAGGTGTACAACCTCGAAGACGCACTCCTGGTTGGCGGCTTGATCAATTCGTTGCTGCGGAACTCCAACCGCGTGCGCGTCGGGTGCCTCGCGCAACTGGTCAACGTCATCGCGCCGATCATGACGAATTCAACAGGCTTCTACCGTCAGACCATCTACTACCCTTATAACTGGGCGCTGCAATACGCTCGCGGCGCCGCGCTGGACGTTTTGGTGGAACCCGGACCTTCCTACGAAGTGCCCGGCTATGGACAAGTTCCCTATTTGGACGTGGCCGGAACGATCAACCCGGACGACGGCACGGTTTCCCTTTTCGTCCTCAACCGCGACCTCTCCAAATCGCATCAGCTTGAAGTGAATTGGGAAGCCAAAGCAGGGAGCCGCTTGCTGACTTCGTATGTGCTGACGGGCAGTGACTTGAAAGCGGTGAACGGATTCGATGCACCACAGAGAGTTGCTCCGCAGGCCGCGGAGAAACCGCTAACGGGCGGCAGTGTGACAAAGATTGAGCTGCCTCCGTGTTCGTATTCCGTGTACCAGTGGGGAATTTAGTTTTTCCCGAAGAGAGGACAATGGCCGCTCTTCATTCAAGCCAGCAACAGCCTCGGCATGGAAGGATTTCCTCCAAGATGAGAACCCGAATTTACGTTTCGGCTTTGCTAATCGCTTCCCTTTTATGCATGGCTCGCGGGGCCGGTGTCGCTTCACATGCTGGGGATAAAGACCCATCCGGCCCTGTTAGAGTGGCCGAACAAACACCGCCCGGGGCCAAGTTGCCAGACGCGAATCCCGTCCTCGCCGCCACTCCTCCGATTGGCTGGAATAGTTGGGATGGCTATGGCACGACAATCAACGAAGATCAGGTGAAGGCCAACGCCGCCTGGTTCGCGGAACATCTGAAACCTTTCGGTTGGGAATACGTCGTCATTGACATGGAGTGGTTCGTCACCAATCCCACGGCGGAAGGCAATTCGAAAAACTCTCTCTATGCACTCGATCCCAATGGCCGGTACATTCCCGCGGAAAACCGGTTTCCCTCTTCGGCTGGAGGAAAAGGTTTCAAGCCCATCGGCGAGTACATCCATTCGCTTGGCTTGAAGTTCGGCATCCATATCCTGCGGGGCATCCCCAAAAAGGCGGTTGCATCCAACGCCCCCATCGCGGGCTCTTCCTACCACGCTTCCGATGCGGCAGACACAGGGGAGACCTGTCCTTGGAACCCGGACAACTTCGGCGCGGACGCCACAAAGCCTGCCGCGCAGGCATATTACGATTCCATCGCCTCACTTTACGCCAGTTGGGGAGTTGATCTGATCAAGGTCGATTGCATCAGCAGCCGGCCGTACCGCGGTGAGGAAATTCGCATGTTGAGTGCCGCACTGGCGAAGACGGGCCGCCCCATTGTGCTGAGCCTCTCGCCCGGGCCAGCCCCGATCGAAAAAGCGGAAGAGTTGCGCAAGTATGCACAAATGTGGCGCATCTCCGACGACATCTGGGATATATGGCACAGCGATATGCAGTATCCGCAAGGCCTTGGCGATCAATTTCAAAATGTCCTGAAATGGGCGAGGCTCTCGCAACCCGGCCATTGGCCCGATGCGGACATGCTGCCGTTTGGCTATCTTGGCCCCGCTCCCGGCTGGGGCCAACCGCGCCAGTCGCGGCTGACTCATGATGAGCAGCGTACCCTTTTGACTTTGTGGTCCATTTTTCCCTCGCCTTTGATGATTGGTGGAGACCTGACCAAAGCAGATGCCTGGACCGTTTCCTTGCTCACGAACCCGGAAGTCCTCGCGGTGAATCAGCATTCTTCCGAAAGTCATCCGGTGATTGCCACCGGTACGGCTGTCGTCTGGCTCGCCGAGCCTTCCTCGCATGACGGCTATTACATCGCCGCATTCAACCGCGGGGAATCCGCGTTGGCTCTCCGCTATTCCTGGAAAGAAGTCGGTCTTAAGGACAGCGAATATGTCCAGAGAGATCTTTGGGAGCGCAAGGATCTGCCCTCCGCGAAATCTTTTGCCGTTAATCTGCCGGCGCACGCCAGCATGCTTTACAAGCTGAAGCCGCTGCGTATACCGGCGCACTGATTCACCGATGCTTGGCAGTGCACGGCACGCAACTTTTTGGCCGCACAAACGCGCGATGAAAAGCATTCGGCTTTGGAGCGAGTGAAAGTGAAATCATGCCTGCCACGATGAAGAGTATCGCGCGAGACCTGGGCGTCTCTGTCGTTACCGTCTCGAAAGTCCTGCACAATCATGCGGACATCAGCCAGGAAACGCGAAAACGCGTTCTGCGCCGCATGAAGGAAGTCAATTACCAGCCGAATCTCTCCGCCCGCGCGCTTTCCACCGGTCGCACCAGCCTCGTCGGCCTGATTGTGCCTGACCTCGTTCATCCATTCTTCGCCCAGGTCGCCAAGGGAATTTCGGCGCGCCTGGGTGCGCAGGGGTACAGCCTGATCATCGCGTCTTCCGAGGAAAATCCTCAACTAGAACGCCGCGAAGTGGACCAAATGATGGCGCGTGGCGTGGATGCCCTGATTCTGGCGTCCACGGAATCCGGTTCCACCAGCCTCGTGAAGCTGACGGAGCGCGGCGTTCCCTTCGTTCTGCTCGACCGGAAGATTCCAGGCTTCCCGGCGCATTTCGTTGGTATTGATGACGTGATGGCTGGCTCGCTTGCAACCCAGCATCTGATTGATATCGGCTGCAAAACGATTGCCCACATCGCCGGTTCCGAGGTCAGCACTGCAATTGATCGCCAGGCTGGCTACGCCGCCACACTCGCGAAACATGGCCTGAGCCTTCCACAATGCTATATCGTCAGGCATGGAGGCGGCGACGACGCGGGAGACACAAGCGGATGCGGTGCCATGAAGCAGCTTTTGCAGATGAATCCCCGGCCCGACGGCGTATTTTGCTGCAACGACCCATTGGCCATGGGTGCTTTCCGCGCCATTCTCGAAGCGGGATTGGATGTACCCAAGGACATCGCCGTGGTCGGCTGCGGAAACGTCCATTATGACGATCTCCTTCGCGTTCCTCTCACCAGCCTCGACCAGGATGCTGCCGGCCTCGGTGAAAGCGTCGCCCGCTTGGCCTTGAACATCATCAAGAAGAAAAACGGCAGTCCGCCGGTGAGCGTTCTTCTCCCCACAAGGTTGGTCGTCCGCGCATCCACACAAAGATAGAGTGTTGATCGAACTCTGGAAGAAATCCTGCGCCCCCCAGACGCCATTAGGAGCCCAAAGGTCTCTTTTTTTTGCAGTGGAAAATCGTTTACTGTATCTTCTAAACTCTAGCCGTGATTCTTCTCTCTTCCTTTCACGAAAGGCCCCCCTTTTCCCATGACTCTTTCTCCTTTTAGCCTCGCTGACAGGGTTGCAGTTGTACTCGGCGGCACCAGTGGATTGGGTCGTACGCTGGCTCTGGGACTGGCCGACGCCGGTGCCGATGTGGTTGTTTCCGCGCGCAGGCAGGCCCTCGTCGATGCGACGGCCTCGGAAATTGCAGCCAAAGGCCGCAAGACACTCCGTGTTCTGTCTGACGTGCGAAACAAAGAATCGCTTGTCCGACTCCGCGATGCCGTTTTAGGCGCTTTCGGTAAGGTGGACATTCTCGTGAACGCGGCGGGCGTCACCCGCAAGCTCCCTACACTGGAAATGTCTGAAGGCGACTGGAATGACATCCTGGACACCAATCTCACGGGCACGTTGCGGGGTTGCCAGGTTTTCGGCGAACCCATGCTGAAGCGCGGTTACGGCCGCGTGATCAACATCGCCTCTCTCGGAACGAATCTGGGGTTGTACCAGGTGGCCGCCTACTGTGCCAGCAAGGCGGGGGTCGGTTCGCTCACAAAATCCCTGGCTGTCGAGTGGTCGCGCCATGGCGTGCTGGTCAACGCGATTGTTCCTGGAGTTTTCCGTACAGACTTGAATGCCGCTCTGCTGGATGGTTCCGAGCGCGGACGAGAATTCCTAATGCGCACCCCCATGGGGCGTTACGGCAAAGCTGAAGAACTCGTTGGCGCCGCCGTGTTTCTTGCCTCTGACGCCTGCACCTTTGTTACCGGAGAACTTCTCGTTGTGGATGGCGGGTTCCTCGCCAGCGGTGTGAACCAGTGAGTGCACCCAGCGGCGAAAAAGTGGCGACCGTTCCTAGGCAGCAGGGAGGAACACCAACCTGTGCCGCTGCCGCGTTCTATATGGATTGGCCCTCCGGGAAGCCTGGAAGCCATGCTCGAGCGAATTGACGCTCACCACCACCTCTGGCGTTACGCGAAAGAGGAGTACGCCTGGATTGCCGACGACATGGGCGTGCTGGCGCGGGATTTCCTTCCTGAAGATCTGCGGCGAGAGCTCTTAGTTTCCGGAATTCATGGTAGCGTCGCTGTTCAGTCAAGGCAGACTCTTGCGGAGACATATTTGCTGCTGCGCTGCGCCGATGAATTTGACTTTATTCGTGGAGTCGTGGGTTGGGCGCCTATTGCCAGCCCGGAGTTCCCCGCGGTTATCGAGCGCTTGCAGGACTCTGAAAAACTAAAGGGCCTCCGCCATGCGATTCAGGATGAACCGGACGGTGACTTCATGCATCGGCCGGACTTTAACGCGGGTGTTGCGCTGCTAAAGCAATATGGACTCGTCTACGACATCTTGATCTTTGAGCGTCATCTTCCGGCAGCTATTTCCTTCGTGGATCGTCATCCTGCGCAGGTATTTGTTTTGGACCACATTGCCAAACCGCGCATTCGTGACCACGAAGTCGAACCCTGGCGAACGAACATTCGCGAGCTGGCGCGCCGGGAAAACGTCTATTGCAAGGTGTCCGGCATGGTAACGGAGGCCAACTGGAATAACTGGGGCCCAGCGGACCTGCAGCCCTATTTCGATGTTGTCCTTCAAGCCTTTGGTCCCAAGCGTTTGATGACCGGTTCGGACTGGCCCGTTTGCCTTCTGGCCACGACCTATCAAACATGGATTTCCACGGTTGAGGAATTAATACGTCCCCTCTCCCTTGCGGAACGGGAGATGATTCTCGGTGGTGTGGCCAGTGAAGTGTACTCTCTAGCGCGCGGAAGTTCCGCAATCCAGAAAGGGTAGACGATGGCGAATCAGCAAGTTGGGAGCGCCCCGGGCGTAACGGTATCGCCTGCAAGGCATTCATTGTTTCCTGCAGGGCAGATCGTTCCCTTCATTCTCGTCACCGCGCTTTTCTTCCTCTGGGGAATCCCCAATAACCTGAATGATGTATTGATCCGGCACTTCATGAAGTCCTTCGAGATTTCCCGTTTTCAGGCCGGTTTGGTGCAATCCGCCTTCTACCTGGGTTATTTCCTTCTGGCGATTCCTGCGGCCCTGATGATGAAGCGCGCTGGCTACAAAGCAGGGTTCGTCGTGGGCTTGCTGCTCTATGCCGCAGGCGCATTCTTGTTTTGGCCGGCCGCCCTCACCGGCAGTTACGCTTTCTTTCTCTTCGCACTCTTTGTCATCGCCCGTGGGCTTTCCTTTCTGGAGACGGCTTCCAATCCTTTTATTGCCCAGCTCGGCGATCCGGACAGTTCGGAGCGCCGCCTGAATTTCTCGCAGGCATTCAATCCTCTGGGCTCCATTACCGGGGCGCTGATCGGCACGATATTCATCTTTTCCGGTGTCGAGTTGAATCCCCAGGAAATTGCAACTCGCCAGGCGGCGCATACCTACGAAGCGTATCTTCGCTTCGAAACGTTGCGCGTTATTCGTCCTTATCTGGTAATCGGCGTCGTCGCCGTGGTTTGGGCTCTGCTCATCATCCGCACAAAGTTTCCCGTGATTACCAGCGAAGATGAGGCCGACCACAGCGAGCATGGCAGCTTCCGCCAGCTTCTCAGCCAAAGGCATTTCCTCCTTGCCGTGGTCGCGCAGTTTTTTTACGTAGGAGCGCAGGTCGGCACGTGGAGCTACTTCATCACCTACGTTCAGGAGTACGGCCAGCGGCCCGAGAAAATCGCCGGATATTTTCTTACGGGCACGCTGGCCGCGTTTGGCGTGGGTCGTTTTGCCTCTGCCTATTTGATGCGTTTCGTTTCACCTAGCCGCCTGATGGGGGCGTACGCCACGGCGAATATTGTCCTGGTCTCCGTCGCGGTCCTCCACCCGAGTTGGGTCGGAATCTGGTGTATCTTTCTCACCAGTTTCTTCATGTCCCTGATGTTCCCGACGATTTTTGCTCTCGGCCTGAAGGGTCTCGGCCCAAACACCAAAATCGGCGGCTCATTTCTCGTCATGGCAATTATCGGCGGTGCGGTTCTTACTCCGCTCATGGGCCTGATCGCGGAGAAGTTCCACAGTTTGGCTCTGGGCTACTCAATTCCCCTGATCGCTTACATCTATATTTGTGTTTATTCGTTTTTGGGCTCGCGGCGAGTGAATATCTCTGCAACCGTCAGCGAAAGCGCGAGGTAAAGCTATGAAATCTCCATTTGGTTTATCCTGCAGAAAAACCACTGGGGTCCGAGGAGGACAAATGAAAGCACGTCGAATGCGAAATAACGTCTGGCGTACTCTTGGCTACGCGGCGTGCCTGGGTCTTCTGCTTCCAGGTCCGGTCCAGGTCCTGGCACAAGACTCGTCCTCAAGTACGAAGCCAACTGCGTCGCAATCCCCGCAGGAGATGGATCAAGCCTGGCAGAAGGCCAGCGCTAAATACGACGCCGCGCGCAAAGCTCTCTTGACAGACGTAGATCGGACCGTGAACGCCGGCCCTTATCGTCCTGATTGGGAATCACTTCGCCATTACGAAACTCCAGATTGGTACAAGGACGCCAAGTTTGGCATCTTCATTCATTGGGGCGTCTATTCGGTCCCGGCCTTTGGCAGCGAGTGGTATCCGCGCATGATGTACCAGGAGGGGTCCGCAGAATACAAACACCACCTCGCCACGTATGGCCCACCCTCGACGTTCGGTTACAAGGATTTCATTCCGCGTTTCAAAGCCGAGCATTTCGATCCCGTACAGTGGGCTGAGCTCTTTAAGGCCTCAGGCGCCAGGTACGTCGTCCCTGTTTTCGAACACCACGATGGCTTCGCCATGTACGACAGCGGCATTTCTGATTGGACCACAGTAAAGATGGGCCCGCACCGCGATATGTATGGCGAGCTCGCCAAAGCCTTACGGGAAAGGGGCCTCCGCTTGGGCGCTTCCTCCCACCGGATCGAACACAATTTCTTCCTCGAGGGCGGCCGCAAGATCGATTCGGACGTGAATGATCCCAGGTACCTCGCATTCTACGGTCCCGCGCATACCTGGTTGGACGGAAAGAAGACCCTGCTCCAGGATTGGACCTACCTGAGCAGCGAATACCTCGACGATTGGCTCGCTCGCGATGCGGAAATTGTGGAAAAGTACGAGCCGGACGTTATGTACTTCGATTGGTGGATCGGGCAGCCCGATGCGCGCAGGCATGTCGCGAGGTTTGCCTCCTTCTACTACAACCACGCCGCAAGTCAGGGCAAAGTGCCTGTCATCAACTACAAGGACAGCGCCCTCGAGGATCACTCCGGCGTCCTGGACATTGAACGCGGCCAATTGTCGGGCATTCGCCCGCTCTATTGGCAGACGGACACCTCCATTAGCAACAAATCCTGGGGCTACATCGAGAATGACAATTTCAAATCGGCCGAAACAGTGATTCATCAGCTCATTGACATCGTCAGCAAGAATGGCAATCTCCTCGTCAATGTTGGCCCGCGTTCCGACGGCACCATCCCGGAGGAAGCCCAAGCGATCCTCCGCGACATCGGTGCCTGGCTCAAAGTTAACGGGGAGGCCATTTACGATACCCGTGCCTGGAGCAAGTTCGGCGAAGGCCCCACAGCGATCGTCGAGGGCGCTTTTCACGATACGGACGCGAAGCCTTTCACCGCCCAGGATTTCCGCTTCACCACCAAGGGCAATTCCCTCTACGCCATCGAATTGGCCTGGCCTGAATCCGGCGAAGCTGTCATTCACTCTCTGAACGAGACCGCGCTCTCCGGCCAGAACATTGTCTCGATCTCTCTTTTGGGTCAGGGATCTCCGCTGACATATCAACTCAAATCTGACGGCTTGCACATTCAGTTGCCGCCGCCAAAGGCAGGTAAATACGCCTACTCGTTCAAGATAGAATTCCAGGGGCCCCCGTCGGTGCGAGTTCCCTAGGGCTAATGAGAGCAAGAATTGCCCAACTCGTTCAAACGGCTCCGCAGGTCGGTAATCTTGATTTTTCTAAGGAAGGGCGTTACAGTAAGCGGTAACTTTAGCGATTATTGGAGAATCCACATGCCTCATGACGATCTCGTCCTTGTCACCGGCGCCGGCGGCTTTATCGGCGGCAATCTCATTGCTTCCCTGCGCGCGCAGGGCTACAAGCGCATTCGCGCGGTTGATATCAAGCCCTTGCATCATTGGTACCAGCGATTCGGGGATGTTGAGAATCTCTCTCTGGATCTGAATGAAAAGCAAAACTGCGAAACGTCGGCCAAGGGCGCCCGTGATATCTACAATCTGGCAGCCAACATGGGCGGCATGGGGTTCATCGAGAAAAACAAAGCGCTTTGCATGCTCTCGGTGCTGATCAACACACATATGCTCCAAGCGGCCCTGAAGTACGGCGTGGCTCGCTACTTCTATTCATCGTCGGCCTGCGTATACAACGGCGACAAGCAGACGAGCTTTGAAGCTCCGCTGCTGAAGGAAGCAGATGCCTATCCGGCGCTGGCCGAAGACGGCTACGGCTGGGAAAAGCTGTTTTCCGAACGCATGTGCCGTCATTTCCGCGAGGACTTCGGCCTCTACACGCGAGTGGCGCGCTTCCACAATGTCTACGGCCCGTGGGGAACGTGGTTCGGCGGGCGAGAGAAAGCCCCGGCTGCCATCTGCCGTAAAGTGATTGCAGCCAAACTGACAAAGAACCATGAAATCGAAATTTGGGGCTCGGGCATCCAAACCCGCAGCTTCATGTATATCGATGATTGCTTAGAGGGCATCCAGAAGATCATGAATTCGGAGATTTTGGAGCCGATCAACCTGGGCTCGAGTGAAGCCGTCAGTATCAACCGTCTGGCAGACCTTGTGGAAGGGATTGCCGGTATCCATCTGGAGCGCAAATACAACCTCAACGCACCGCTGGGGGTCAACGGACGAAACAGCGACAACACGCTGATCAAGAAATACCTGAATTGGGAGCCGAGTATCGCTTTGCAGACTGGCCTGGAAAAGACCTACGCCTGGATCTACGACCAGTATCTTGCTCGCGAGAAGGGTGCGGCTGGGGTTGTACAGGAATTTACCAACACGTCCTCCTGAGCTCGGAAGAGAGCGTGATGTTCATGCCCAACATGACGAGCATGTGGGACTATCTGATCGTTACGGCCGCAAATGATCAGCAAGCCGAGGCTTACGACCACCAACTCCAGCAGCGCCAGAAAGCCGGCGAAATTCCCCAGGTTCGCAATTGTCTTGCAATTCCCGATATGGATGGCAAGCGCATTGGTAGTGGGGGAAGCACGCTGCACGCTTTAGCTTACGTCTTGCACCGCGAGCGGCCCGGCGCTGGCCCCGCCAGTTTCGAGGAAGCCGAGGCGATTCTGAGTGGCCTTCGTATCCTGATTGTCCATGCCGGCGGCGACTCCCGCCGCCTGCCGGCATACTCCCATTGCGGCAAGATGTTCGTTCCCATCCCAGCCAAGGGACAACCCTCCGTTGCTTCGACACTTTTTGACCGGCTCGTGCCGGCATTTCTCATGCTTCCGCAAGCGTCTCGGGGGCAGATCGTGGTTGCCTCCGGCGATGCGCTGATTCTGTTCGACGCTTCAGCGGTGCAGTTTGCTCGCCCAGGTATCACGGCGCTGGGATCCTTCGCTCGCTCGAAAGATGCAGCCCATCACGGAGTTTTTTGCATCGCCAAGGATGGTTCGGTACGGCGCTATTTGCAAAAGCCGTCGCCTTACGCGCAACTCGCCGCCGGGGCAGTCAACGCGTGGGGAGAATCCGTCCTCGATCTCGGCGTGATGAGTTTTGACGCCAGCGCTGCCATTCAATTGCTACGGGCCTTCTTCGCAAAAGCTACTCGGGAACATGGCGAGCCTGCGGTGGATTGGAAAGCGGAGGTGCGCGCGGCTCTTTATTCCCACGGTATCGACCTGTATCGGGAAATTTGTTGTGCCCTCGGGACCGATACGACTTTCAACCAATATGCAGACAACGTGCGAGCAAGCGGCTCAACCCTTGATCGCACGCTTCTCGCGGAATGGTTCCGGTTCCTGCGACCAATCCCCTTCAATCTCGACATACTTCCGCGCTGCAAGTTCCTCCATTTCGGCACGACTCGTCAGTTGATTACGAGCGGAATGGCCCTGTTTACAGAAGACTCAGGCAAGCCTGCGCCGGCCACTTTGCTCCTGAATAGCGGCATTCAGTCTGAAATCACCGCGGATCACGCGTGGATTGAAGGTTGTTCTGTTCGTGGCGCCTTGACCCTCGAAGGTTTCAATGCCATCGTCGGTGTCGACATTGTGGAACCCCTCAGCCTCCCCAAAGGCGCCTGCTTGGATATCTCCGCTGGCATCAGCTGCAAAGGCAAAAAGGTTTGGTTCCTCCGGTACTACGGCATCGATGATACGTTTAAACACTCAGCCGAAGAGGGAGGCACATTCTGTGGCCAGCCTCTTCAGAATTGGCTGCGCGCAATCGGCGCGATCACTTCCGATATCTGGCTACCCGAGGTGCCGGAGCGCGAACGGACTCTATGGAACGCTCGATTGTTTCCGGCGTTGCAGGAACACCAGGGCTTCCGTAACTGGTTGTGGCTGTTGAATGTCGCGTCCGCGACCGCGGAACAAAAGAGAAGCTTCCTGGCCGCGGACCGGTACAGTTCTTCCGAAATTGCAGTCCGGGTTGACCAAGCCCAGTTTTATCTGCGGCGTTCGCGGATTCGATCGGCCCGGATGTCGCATGATGATCGAAAACGCACTTAGGCCCAGACTCAACGGTCGATGGTTAACAAGAGTTGAAGTGAACGCTGTAGCGAGCTATTACAGGGACGGTGACTATGCTGAAAAATGGAATTCTCAATCCCGCCATCAATTCGTTGTTGAGCCGCGTTCGCCACACCAACACGCTGGTTATCGCGGACCGCGGTTTTCCGTACTGGCCGCAAATCGAAACTGCCGATATTTCCCTCGTCGATAACGTTCCGCGTGTTTTGGACGTTTTGAAAGCAATTCGAGCCAATTTTGTGATTGGGAAAATCGTAATGGCCGAAGAATTCCGCCGCGTCAACGATCTGCAGACGGTGCAGAGCTTCGAGCAGTGTTTCGGCGAGATTCCAGTGACTTTTGAGCCACACACGCAATTCAAGCTGCGCGTCCCCTTGGCCATCGGCTTGATCCGGACCGGCGACACTGTGCAGTACGCGAATATGATTTTGGAGTCGGCATAATTCTGCACTTGGCAAATGCTCTGGAAAAGGATGCCGCCCTTGCAGTGGTACAACAAAAGAACCAGGCGACGTTCATGGTCTGGGAAAGAGCCCCAAAGATGAGCAACCCTATCGGAAAGATTCCCTATCGAATGGCGCTGGCTGGTGGTTGGATCGATCAACCCTTCGTGTCCAGGCTCAACCCTGACCACCCCGGTTCCATGGTAGTCGTCGGATTGGAGCCCACATTCCGCTTCATGGACCGCGCCGGGATGGCGACCAGCACGCGAAGCATCGCCGAAAAGCTCTGGAACGGGGCCTTGCCAGAAAAAGATTCAATGGCACTGGTGCGGGAACTCTATGAGGCGGAAAACAAGGGGAAGGCAAACCCGTCCGGTTCTCAGGACATGGCCGGTCTGATCCTGCCAGGTATCAACAGGCTTGACTACGATTATGGTTTCGCCGGTGGATTGTTTCCCGCCCACGTCGAATCCTGCAATCATCCTGACGTCGGACGCTGGCTGGAGGAAGTGATTCATCTTTTGCCGATCGCGCCGCGTCCCGATGGCTATAGCCCCCTTGGCAAACAACATTTGAACGCCGAGTGGGTGCGCCGCCTGGGCCAATCTGGGAAGGCCTGCTTCGCTGCAATCCTGGCGAAAGATACTGCAAAGCTGGGGGCCTCCCTGAACGAATGCATGAGCTGTTGGGAAGCGCTTCTTCCTAACACCGTCGCGCATCCTCTTATCACCGTCGACCTGCGTGGCTTGCTGGCTTTTTACCAAGAGCGGTACGCGGGCGCTATGTATTCGGGTTGTGGCGGCGGGTATCTCTATGTGGTCTCCGAAGAACCGGTGCCAGGCGCAATCAAGGTGAAGCTCAGGCTCGCAGTGACGCAGGAACGAAATGGCCAGGCCGCCGGCACGGCTCCAGGGGCCGCACCGACGCGCTAATTTTGCGGTTTCAGCCGCTCACTCACTCCCCGGTTTCCAATTTTGGCGTACCCCATAAATCATCAGCCAATTTGAAGAAGCACCCTGAAGTACCCGTAACGCCCTTGAGGGAATCCTAAAAGGTGACGCCATGAGCAGGTTTCCCACATCACGCCGTCAATTCCTCAAGCTGGCAGGCGTTGCTGGAACCGGGCTGCTCCGGCCGTGTATGGCACTCCTGGGAGGCACAATCGTTGGAGGCGCGGAATCGCAAAGTTCTGAGCCGCCAGCGAATTACACTCTGCGCATCGCCAACACTCCCCTCGAGCTGGCGCCCAACCGCATCGTGTCTGCAATTACCTACAACGGGCAATTCCCCGGCCCCTTACTGCGTTTCAAGGAAGGACAGCAGGCGGTGGTGGATATTTACAACGACACGGATGCCCCCGAGCAACTGCATTGGCACGGTCAGTTTCTCTCGCCGGATGTGGACGGCGCGGCGGAAGAAGGCACGCCATTCATTCCGGCGCACGGCAAACGTCGCATTACATTCACGCCGCGGCCTGCGGGTTTCCGCTTCTATCACACACACAATCGCGCTGGAGCCGATCTTCACGCGGGGCAGTATAGCGGTGAGGTTGGGCCGGTTTACATCGAACCCAGGCGCGAGCCGGGAAATTACGACCGCGAGGTCTTTCTCGTCCTTAAGGAGTTTGAACCGTCCTTCAGCCAGGGCGGCGACATGGCCATGGATTTCCTCGCTCCAGCCACGAAGGTGAAGGAGTTGGAAACTTCCGGCGAGTCCGCGATGAAAGCCTCGCTCGCCAAAGGCATGCCGCACGGCTACGAAGTGGGCTACCGGTATTTCACGATCAATGGACGAATGTCAGGGCACGGCGATCCAATTCGCGTGAAACACGGCGAGCGCGTGCTCTTCCACGTTCTGAATGGCAGCGCCACGGAGATTCGCAGCCTGGCTCTGCCCGGGCACACCTTTCGGGTCGTGGCGCTCGACGGCAACCCCGTGCCCATGCCTGCCGAGGTTCCCGTGCTGTGGCTCGGGACTGCCGAGAGAATTTCCGCCATCGTCGAGATGAATCATCCAGGCGTGTGGCTGATGGGTGATCTTGCGGACGATGACCGCGCTCACGGCATGGGCATTGTGGTCGAATACGCCGGACACAAAGGCAAACCGCTGTGGGCGCCGCCGAAGCCGTTTCATTGGAACTATTCGCGTTTCGCGAAGCAGGAGGCCATCGCTTCCGAACGGGATGAACTGATTGAGATGACCTTTGCGAAGCAAAACGCCGCAGAACACGGCTTCAACCTGTGGTCTATTAACAACCAGGTCTTTTCCGGCGAGACGATGACCGCCGCCTATCATCTCCGCCAGGGTCAGCGCTATCGCATCCGTATGCGCAACGCCAGCGACGATATTCATCCCATCCATCTTCATCGTCACTCCTTCGAGCTCACCAAAATTGCGGGAAAACCCCTGGCGGGAGTAATGAAGGATGTCGTGATGGTCGGCGGATACCAGGAAGTGGAAATCAGCTTCACCGCGGATAATCCTGGACTCACGCTTTTTCATTGCCACCAGCAACTCCACATGGACTTTGGATTCATGGCCCTCTTCGACTATCTCTGAGCAGGAGCGCGAGAGGAGAAACTCGGTGACTGTGCCAACTTCGGCCTGGAGGGCGCGAATAGGCCCAGCCCTCAAAGCTCTCCCTCTTAAGAAGGGTTCTTTTGCGGCTCCCTTACCGCTGCATGTGTGGCGATTTCTGATGGAATTTTGGAAGAATTGCAATTATAGAAGTGTTCTAAAGCTCGATCCCTGTTAGCGCAGCCGCTGAACTCTCAATGCGTCTGGCCGTTCGCGCCCGAATGCGGCAGTGGCCGCGTGTCAAAATCGATGCCCCAGAAATGCGGTGCTGGCGTCAAGAATTCCACTCCCACTCGTTGCCCGCGCTCTCCACACCCTCCCAGGAACACAATCCGGCATTCCTGCTCTTCCTGGGTCAGCGGGTTGACCAGCACGATCATCTCGCTGCTGTCCACCTCGTGCCGCAGCATCAGCAGAGCTCCGTGGGCGTTCACCACCAGCGTCTCGCAGATTTCGCGGAACTTGCGCCCATCCTGGCTACGGCCTAGGGCCTGCAGCCGCATCTTGTGGAAGACGCGCAGGCTGCGTCGCGACGTCGTGTAGGGCGCTTCGTTCATGCGCCCATCATGGGGTCCGCCCGGAATCTCGTCAATTGCCCTTCCGGACGGGTGTTTCCCAAGTGCCAATTCGCTTTCTGAAGACTGGCTTGTACCCTGTTCCGGCAAGCCTTAGAATAAAAGTAGCGGCTCCGGCATCTTGTCCCGAACCTCGCTTGCATCCCGCTGCCGCGCTTTTCTTGGAAATTTTTAAGTTTTCATATAGGCAAGCGAATTTTTGTGCCCGGGGGATTCATGAACCTTACTGAATTTATCGAAGGTCGCCGCGACCAGCATCTCGCGGAACTTTTGGAATTTCTGCGCATTCCTTCCGTCAGTGCCAAATCCGAAAATAAGCCCGACATCGAACGCGCCGCTCAATGGGTGGCTGATCACTTGCGTGTCGCCGGCTTCAAAATCGTTGAAATCGTGCCCACGAATCTTCATCCCCTGGTTTACGCGGAATCCCTCGAAGCTCCCGGGAAGCCTACCGTCCTTTTCTACGGCCACTATGACGTGCAGCCTGCCGAGCCCCTCGAACTTTGGACCTCGCCCGCCTTCGAGCCCCAATCGCGCGATGGCAATCTGTATGGCCGCGGCACCGCCGATGACAAGGGCCAGGTGCACATCCACCTGAAAGCCCTTGAATCGCTTCATCAACTGAACGGGAAATTCCCCGTGAACATCAAGGTGCTCATCGAGGGCGAAGAGGAGGTTGGCAGTGTCAGCCTTTGGGATTACGTCCAGAGCCACAAGGAAAAGCTGAAGGCCGAGGCACTTCTCGTTTCCGATACCGCCATGCTCGGCAAGGGCGTACCTTCCATCACCTATGGTCTCCGAGGCCTCAACTACTATCAGATCGAGCTGACCGGCCCGGTGCGCGATCTGCACTCCGGCGTCTATGGCGGCGCGGTCCCCAACCCGTTGACCGTGCTCACCGAGCTTTTTGCCAGTCTCCACGACAAAAACTTCCGCGTCACTGTTCCGGGCTTCTACGACGACGTCGCCAAGGTTCCTGCTGCCGAGCGCAAAGCCCTGAACAAATTGCCCTGGAAGGCGAAGGATTTCGAGCGTGCCGTGGGAGCGCCCGCCTACGTCGGCGAAAAGGGCTTCACCACCATCGAGCGCTTGTGGATTCGCCCAACGCTCGAATTGAACGGCATCTGGGGTGGCTACCAGGGCGAAGGCGCAAAGACCGTCATCCCCTCGAAAGCCCACGCCAAATTTTCCACTCGCCTCGTCCCCAACCAGGATCCCAAGAAAATTGCCGAGCTTGTCGAAGCCCACGTTCGCAAGCTCCTGCCCAAGACCGTGCATTGCAAATTCCAGGTCCTGAGCACCGGCAAGCCTTGGGTTGCCGCCTATCACGCGCCGATTTTCCAGGTTGCCCAGGAGGCCCTGCAAAAGGGCTTCGCCAAGAAGGCCGTGTTCATCCGCGAAGGCGGATCCATCCCCTTCGTCACGCAGATGCACGACACTTTTAAAGTTCCCTGTGTTCTGATTGGTTTCGGCTTGCCGGATGAAAACGCCCACGCGCCCGACGAGCACATTCTCCTGGAGAGCTACTTCAGCGGCATCAAGGCGATCGCCTACTTCTACGAGGACCTGGGGTCCTTGTAGGTGGTTCCTGCCACGGTCTCACAGAGTCGACAGTTGTTCCCGGCGTCCCTTCGCATAGTCTCGCAGCGCCGTGTTCGCGCTCTCGATTGTCTTCAGCGCCGGCGCGACCTTCGCCACGTCTTTTCCCCGCAGCACTACGTACAGCTCATCCTCGCCCAGCCCCGTGTACACGCGGTTTCCGATACATCCCAAACTGGTCATCGCTCCGTGCTCTATCGCAGCCGGCAGCGCCATGCACGTCGGCCGCCCCAGCGCCGGCGCGCCGCTGCCCACCCCTGCCCGGTTCGCGGCCTCCTGCAAGAGCATCGCTCCCGCTGGTTTGCACGCAAATAGCACCACATCCGGGGTTGCCGCAGCTTCCCCCAGCGGCGAATAGATCACCGCTTTGGGCCCTTTCGCCAGCCGTGGGATCTGTGGCACTTCGTCCGGACGGACATATCCCAGCTCAAACATCATTTTCAGCGTCTGCTCGGTCTCTTTCTCGCGCTCCGGCGAAAGCGGAATGCTGTGGGTATAGGCACCCACCGCGCAATTAAAGTGATTCTCTGGAACGGTATAGAAGGTGTTTCCTTCCGCCGCCAGCCGCCAGAAACTGCAGCCCGATGGTTCCGAGCCCGCGAACTTCTTGATTCCCGCGGGCTCCGCGTCCAGATAGGTGACCGCCACGGGGCGCCGCCCCAGCTTCACCACCGCGGCAATTTCGCGTTCGAGTTCCAGCCATTTTGGGCTATCGCTTATCACCGTCTCTCCTTCATTCATCAAGGCAGTGCGCAAGGATAACACAGCGCCGCTGCCTGCAAGTTTGCCTCTCGGCATTGCGCATTACCGCATGAAAGCTGGGCGTTTTGCACATGCCCGCAAAAAATCTGCGTTTTTCCGGCGATTTTTGCTGTTTTTTCCTTGCGTTCTCCCTTTGCCTTCGCTATAGTCCCTCTCGGCCCGAGTTTTTCCTTGATAAACAGGGGTTTTTCGCTCGCGGCTGGCCTCGATACGTTCGGGGTGGATAGACACTTCAGGAGGATAAGCAGAAGAAATGGCAGCCAAGCCACTGAGCAAAACAAAGATTGTCGCGCACATTGCGGAAAAGGTCGGCACCGCCAAGAAGACCGTTGCTTCCTTTTTCGAGGAGCTCCACAAGCTCGCCGTGAAAGAGGCCAAGGGTGCCGCGGGCAAGTTCGTCATTCCCGGGATCGGCCGCGTTGTAAAGGCTCACCGCAAGGCGCGCCTAGGCCGCAACCCCCAGACCGGCGAACCGATCAAGATCAAGGCCAAGACAGTTGTCCGTTTGCGCCCGGCGAAGGTGCTTAAGGATGCTGTTCTGAAGTAGATTTTTTCTCCCACGCGGGAGAAGGTGAAATGGGAACCCCCGGAAGCCTGCGTCCGCAGGTGACCGGGGGTTTTTACTTCAGGCGCCAATATCCAGAAAATTGCTGCGCCTTTTTTTTTCAGCGCCCGCTCAGAGTGTCTTCACGTACGCAATCACATCCTTGATCTGCTGCGCTTCCAGGCTGTCCTTGAGTCCCGGCATCAACTGGTCGCCGTTTTCAATCCATGTCTTCAAAGTCTCGTCTGTAATCTTGCTGCCATTCACGGTGAAAGTGCCGCGCTTGGATATGCCCTTCAGGCCAGGCCCGATCTTTTTCTGGTCGCTTGTGTCGTAGTGGCACACGGTACATTTTTGCTGAAAAATGGTCTTGCCGCGCGCCACCGCTGCGGCATTGTTGCCCGTTTTCCTGCCGGCTTCCTGCCCCAACAGCGCGCTTCCGGCCACCAGCGCCGCGCACCCCGCCAAAACTGCCAAACTCAATGAAAACTTCCTCACGGTTCCCCCTTTTCGCGCAATTTGAGACTTCTCTATTTTCCATGTTCCAGCGGCCAATATCCACCCGCCACCCGTCAAAAGGGACAGTTTGCGGTTATGCACAGCTAGCACCTTCGTACCTTTGACGTTCCTCCAAATCTCCCCTCACAATGGCTTTATGAGCCAGGAGACTTTGACCCGGGCGTGGGAGGTTCTCCAGGACGCCTACCAGGCCCAGATGGAAGGCGATTACGACCGCGCCGCGGAACTCTATCAGTCTTCGCTGGAGCTTCATCCCACGGCCGAAGCGCACACCTTTCTTGGCTGGACCTACCATTTCCAGGGCCGCCTTCTGGACGCCATTTCCGAATGCAAACGCGCTATCGAGTTGGATCCCGATTTCGGCAATCCCTATAACGATATTGGCGCCTACCTGATCGAGCTGGGGCAGTTCGACGAAGCCATCCCCTGGCTGCAGCAGGCCGTCGAAGCGCGCCGTTACGAACCGCGCCACTTTCCCCACTACAACATGGGCCGCGCCTATCTCGGCAAGGAAATGTACGGCCAGGCCATGCGCTGCTTCCAGGAAGCGATCAACGTCGAACCTCGCTACACCCTTGCGCGCCAGGCCCTCGAATCTCTTCGTCGCCTGGTTAATTAGTGCTCAGTCCTCAGTTTTCAGTTCCCAGTCAAACTAGCCCATGGATCATTGTGCGCTGTGCCTTCTCTCCCTTTCTCCTTTTCACCACGCGCGTTTCCTCATCCTCGCGTAGCGCTGGAGGCGCGACACACGTTAGCCCAGCCCGTCAGGGCTGGGAACGAAGAGCAAGGAAATCGAAAGCGCCGTAGGCGCGGAACTGAGTTCCCCAAAGGATTGCGCCTGAGCCCCGGTGGAAGCTGCTTATCCTATGCGGGCTCTCTCCCCGGTTTCACCACGCGATCGTAAATCCACAGCAGCGCTGTCGTCGCCAATCCAATCCCCGTCAACGCCCACAAAAACCGTTCCGGCCGGTGCTGCACTTCACCGAAATGATGCAGCAGCGCCCCGCCAATGCGGCCCGAAGCAAGCGCCCCAATGCCCAGCGGCAAAAACGCAAATCCCATGTACGTGCCCTGCTGCCCCGCGGGGGCCAGCCGCGAAATGTAATCGTAATAGCGCGGCTGCTGAATCAACTCTCCAACGGCGATCACCACCAATGTTGCATAGACCGCGGCAATGCTCGCATGCACCGCCAGAATCGCAAACGCCAGCATTGCAATCAGCGTCCCCAGCACCACCGCGCGAAACGCCGTCATCTTCTGCGTCATCACGCTGAACAGCACCGTGAACGCGATCACCACCAACGGTCCCGTCGAGAGCATTCTCTCCGTGTCCGCCTTCCCGTCCACGTATTCGTGCACGTAAATCGGCAGCGTGATGAATTCCTGCCAGTACACGATCCAGTAGCCCGAAAAAATCAGCAGGAATATCATGAACTTCGGGTTCTTCACCACCTGGCCGAAGTTCCGGATCGTCAGGCCCAGGCTTTCCGTGCGCGTGTCTCCAGATTTGCGCGGCTCCCGGAAAAACAGCAGCACCGCGAAAAACATGAGGAATACGCTCAACGACGCAACGCGAAAAACATTTTCAACGCTCAAATTCTTATGCACCCAGGACGCCACAAACGGTCCCAGCGCCCCGCCTATATTCACCAGCGTGTAGTAAATGGAATAGCCGATGGAACGCACGTTTTCATTCGACGCGCGCGCCGTCGTTCCCACCACCGAAGGTTTCACCAGTGCGACGCCCAGCGCCGGCAGCATCAACACAATTGCCACCAGCACCACCAGCGGCACGGCGTTGCGCACCGGCGCAAGCCATGCCGCTCCCAGCGACCCCAGCAAAAAATACGACCCGGCGAGAATCAGGTACGCCAGGGAAAGCGCGCGCCGGAATCCCAGCCGGTCGGCAATCGCTCCTCCGAAAATCGCCAGAAACCACACCAGCCCGCCAAACAACCCGGAAAGATCCGCGGCGCGCTCCAGCGGAAAGCTCAGCGTTTCGTGCAAATAGCGCGCCAGCGAGGCAAACGCCGCGTAATAGGAGAGCCGCTCGAACAGCTCGCTGATATTGGCCACCCAGAACGGCCGCTCAAACCCCGTGCGTACCTCCTGCAGCCGCTGACCAAGGCTCATGCATCCTCCGTTGTCCGCAAGCCGGGAATGATAGCAGATAGCGGCCCGTGCCATTCGTCCTCGGGCACTCTTCCGCCAGAGCCCGAGGGAAACAACCACATCCACGTTTGCGTGTTGGAGCTAAGGCGGAGCCTGAAAAGAAGAGGTTTAGAATTTGGCGTGGCGCTAAACAGCGAACGACATCTTCAGCGCACGGATCGAAGGCGGTTCAGCAGCGCCGCAAGTTGCGCGCGATCCTGCTGATGCACGGCCGTGAACCGCATCCCGCGTCCCTTGCCAGGATCCATATGGCGTACCGCGGCTTCCGCGCGAATCTGTCCTTCATCCACAAGAAAGTGAAGCTTGGCCATCAGCCCCTTGGCATAGCGGTGCGGCGTTTCCAGATACAATCCACCCATACCCACATTGCGCACGCGCGACACGTCCTTGCGGTGGCTGCATTCCCAGTACACCCACACATCCGTTGCGGCTTCCACGCGGCTCGTCAGCCTTCGCGAAGGGGAAGAACCCATCCGGAAGAGTTGCTCTTGTGGCGAATCATCTGCCATCTCGAATCTCCCCGGGCGCGGGGGAAGCATATTTGCAAAATGTACTGTCAGTGTCAATACCTTGTTGCGGGAATATGACGAATCGCCCGCCGCGCTAGCCGCTGCGACCGCTCCTTCCGTGGAGGGTTCGAGCGCATTGCGCGACCCCATCTCGGCAAGGTGCAGACTCTCTTCTCTTTCCGCTTGCCCTGAGCCTCGAAAGGAGCTTCGAGGGGCAAGCGGGATCACTGCGAATTACCGTCTTCCCGCAACCTGTTAGGGAACCTTCAGGCAACCGATGAGAGGAGCTATCTCTTGTGTGAGTTGGTGGAGATGACCGCGCGTGCTTCGGGATGCTTCGGCGACCAATCCTCAGGAGGAAAGGTGACGCGCCAGAAAGTAGGGCAGGGAGAGGAAAACTCCAGTCCTATTTCCGCTTTGCCGGAACGCACCGGGCCGAGAAACACCACCTGACATTCCTGTTCCTGCTTGGTGCCGTTGTGCTGCATGTGCACTTTGCTTCCGCTGGTGATACGCGCCTGCAGCAGAATCAAAGCTCCGTGCGCGTTAATGGCCAGTGTGGATGTTTCTTCTTCAAAGGAGGCGCCCTCCGCGTTCTCGCCACGGATGCGCACAGCCACCTGCATCAAGACCCGCTGGCTCCGGCGGCGTGGACCTGCGTGACTGGGAACGTTCGGCGAATGGCCCATAGAACCTCGCATCTTTCAATATACTGCGCGGGAAGGGAAAGTCGAGTAGCAAGGTAAACGGCGTATGCAAAAAGGATACGCTGCATAGACGGCACGATCGCATGCCCGGGAATGAATTTAATGTTTTTGCGCAAGTCTTACCACAGGGCGAGATCAATTCCTCATGGGTACGGTCTGCTCGGACAGTTGTTGAACGCTTCGGTTGTCGGCCACGGACGAGGGCTCTGCTAGAAAGAGTTTGGGTGGCCGACGCTGGCCCGCCGCTTCAGGAACGCTGATCGATGGCCATGTACGGGCGCGGATCGTGGCCGAGATAGATCTGCCGGGGCCGCGCAATCTTCTGTTCTGGATCCAGCAGCATCTCTTCCCACTGCGCCAGCCACCCGGACATCCGCGGAATGGCGAACAGCACCGGGAACATCGTCATGGGGAAGCCCATGGATTGGTAAATGAGTCCGGTGTAAAAGTCCACGTTGGGATAGAGCTTGCGCTTCACGAAGTAGTCGTCCTCGAGGGCGATACGTTCGCATTCCAAAGCAATTTCCAGCAGCGGGTTCTTGCCCATCAGGTCGAAAACTTCGTAGGCGATTTTCTTGATAATCCGCGCGCGCGGATCGTAATTCTTGTATACGCGATGGCCGAAGCCCATCAGGCGCGTCTCGCCGGACTTCACCCGCTTGATGAATTCCGGAACCTTTTGGATTGTGCCAATCTCATTGAGCATCCGCAAAACTTCTTCGTTGGCGCCGCCATGCAGCGGCCCGTAAAGCGCCGCAATCGCAGCCGCAGCCGCGCAGTACGGATCAACGTGCGAGCTGCCCACGCCGCGGATCGTGTTCGTCGAGCAGTTCTGCTCGTGGTCCGCGTGCAGGATGAACAGAATGTCCAGCGCGTGCTCCAGCGTCGGGTTCGGACAGTAGCGCGTCTCGCTCGTCCGGAACAGCATGTTCAGGAAATTCCCGGGATAGCTGAGTTCGTTGTCCGGGTACACAAACGGCATCCCCAGCGTGTGACGGTACGAGAACGCCGCAATCGTCGGCATCTTGCCGATCAGCCGGTAGGTCTGCTTCTTCCGCGAACCCGCCTTAAACACGTCCTTCGCGTCGTGATAAAAGGTCGATAGCGCCGCTATCGACGAGACCAGCATCCCCATCGGATGCGCGTCGTAGTGGAACCCGTCCAGGAACTTCTTGATGCTTTCGTGAATGAACGTGTGATGCGTGACGTTATCGTGCCAATCCTGCAACTGTGCCGTCGTGGGAAGCTCCCCGTGAAGCAGCAGATACGCCGTTTCCAGGTACGTGGACTTTTCCGCGAGTTCTTCGATGGGATACCCGCGGTACCGCAGAATGCCGGCGTCGCCGTCAATGTACGTGATGCGGCTGATGCACGAAGCGGTATTGTTGAACGCGGGATCGTAGCTGATCATCCCAAAGTCGGCGGGATCCACCCTGAGCTGGCGAAGGTCCATGGCGCGAATCGTGCCGTGGGTGACGGGCACTTCGTACACTTTCCCCGTGCGATTATCGGTGATGGATAAAGTCTCGCGGCGCGTCGAAGAGGAGGCGTCCTCGGCTTTCGCTTGCGTTGCCGGCAGTGCGGAATCCATGAACCTACACCTCAAAAAGTGCGGGGGAGCGGCCGCTTAGGGATATCACTGTACACCAAAGCGCGCGCGGGTGGAAATGAAGCGCAAAAAGGCTCTTAACGGGCCGAAGTGTATGGGAACAAAGGTATTTAATGGGTGGTGCGGACTACCCTCTTGACAATAGTCGTTACAACGTGTATTATGACCCTGTCATTGCCAGGAGGCCTCCATGATTCTCATTCGCAAGAGCGACGCGCGCGGCCATGCCAACCACGGCTGGCTCGATTCGCGCTTTACCTTTTCTTTTGCCGATTATTACGACCCCGCGCATACCCAGTTTCGCACCCTGCGCGTCATGAACGATGACCGCATTGCCGGTGGCGCGGGCTTTCCCACGCATCCACACCGCGATATGGAAATCGTCACCTACGTCCTCGAAGGCGCGCTCCAGCACCGCGACAGCATGGGCAATGGCTCCGTGATCCGCCCGGGTGATGTGCAATATATGAGCGCGGGAACGGGCGTGACTCACAGCGAGTTCAACGCCTCCGAAACGGAAGCCGTGCACCTCTACCAGATCTGGATGTTCCCGGACCGCAAGGGCTACGCGCCCGCGTACGGGCAGAAGCACTTTGCGGAATCGGACAAGCGCGCCAAGCTGCGCCTGGTGGTTTCGCCGGACGGCCGCGAAGGCTCGGTGAAAATCCGCCAGGACAACGAACTCTACGCGACCGTGCTGGGCCCGGGCGAAACGGTCAAGCACGAACTGAAACCGCAACGCCACGCGTATGTGCAAGTGGCGCGCGGCAGCGTCACGCTGAACGGCCAGGCGCTGGAAACCGGAGACGGCGCGGCCATTTCCGAGGAGCACTCCATCGAGCTAGCCGGTGTGCAAGACGCCGAAGTGCTTGTCTTCGATCTGGCGTGATTCGCGTTTGACAAGCGCCGAAGCGTGAGACTTGCGAATCGCCAACGGGTGCGAGCGATCCCGCCCTCTTCGCTTTTGTAGTGGCCGGTCCCGCTCTGCGGGACCGGTCTCTTGGGTTTTCTTGCCTCTGTAGCGCCCGTCCTTTTCACCCTGAGCAACGCGAAGGGCCGAGGCGGGCCGTTCTTGGATTTGTCTTTATCTTCAGGGGGTCGGAGCTTTAGCTCCGACATTCAGTCCTCAGCCTTCAATGGGCTTTAGCCCCTGAGGAAATGACTTTGCGGCCTTGAACTCCCGGCCTACGCAGGCGCGCTCTTCGCAGGCCCACGCGACCACGACGTCACAGAAAAAATCACGCCCAGCACCATCGCTACCGCCAGCACGATCAGCGAAGCGCCAAGCGGCGGCTTCGCGGTCATCAAATACACAATTCCCACAGCCAGCAACACGCGCACACGAATCAGCGTCGGCAGCACGCCGCTCTGCAATTGCAGTAGCGCCTCCGGCGTAAGCGGCAAGTTCCCTTCCGGCAGCGCCTCGCAGATCGCTTGCACACGCGGCAGGATCAGCGCAAAGCCAATCAACAACGCCACCACGATCCCAGCAACGGAAACGATCAGCCAGGCATGGTACATCCCGCCGGTCAGCGCAGCCAGCCATCCACCCGAAAGGATCAGCACCACGAGCGCCGCCCCGGTCAGAATAGGCGACACGCGGTACACCCGCAGCCACGCGCGCGCCTGATCCGTGGTGCTGGAGTGGCGTAGCAACGCGCTCACAGTCCACTCCAGGCCGTAGCCGAGGAACAGCGCGAGGGCGCTGACGATGTGCACGAACAGAACATTGTGGTAGAGGTTCATCATTCCTCCGATCAGCCAGCGGCGGTTCATTGCGCGCGGATGAAAATCCGTGCGCCGGGCTCACGCGCGGGTGTGCTGGAATTCGCGCATGAACCCCGTCAGGGCTTCCACGGCGTCGAGCCCCACGGCATTGTACAGCGAGATGCGCATGCCGCCCACGGAACGATGCCCGGGCGTGCCGATCAAGCTGGCGGCGGTGGCATCCTTGGCAAATTGTTTTTCGACAGCCTCATCGCCGCCGGCCACGCGGAACACCACGTTCATCAGCGAACGCGAAGCTTTCTCCACGGGGCAGCGGTAGAAGCCGTTGCTGCTCTCGATCGTGTCATACAGAAGTTTGGCCTTGGCTTCGTTGCGCTTCTGCATCCCGGCCAGCCCGCCTTCCGCCGCGATCCACTCGGTCACCAGGCCCAGGACGTACACCGCAAACGTGGGCGGCGTGTGGTACAGCGACTTCTCCTTGATGTGCGTGCGGTATTGCAGCAGCGAAGGCAGGTTCTTGTCCGCGCGCTCCGCCAGGTCCTTGCGCACGATCACCACGGTCACGCCGCTGGGGCCGAGGTTTTTCTGCGCCCCGGCAAAGATCAGCCCGAACTTGGAAACGTCCATGGGACGCGAGGCGATGTCGCTGGACATGTCCGCCACCAGCGGCGCCGCCGATGCTGGCAACTCCGTGTACTGCGTGCCCTCGATGGTGTTGTTGCTGCAAATGTAAGTGTACGAAGCGTCGGGCGAGAGCTTGATCTCCTCGCGCCGCGGCAATCGCGCAAACTTTTCCGCTTCCGTGGACGCGGCGATATTGTGCAGCACGCCCTTCTTCAGTTCGCCGATGGCTTTGGCGGTCCACGCGCCCGTGTGCAGCACATCCACCGGCTTGCCCGGCAGGCACAGGTTCATCGGCACCATGGTGAACTGCATGCTGCCCCCGCCTTGCACGAAGATCACCGCGTACTCTTCGGGGATGGCCAGGAGCTTGCGCAGGTTCTGCTCCGCGGCGTTGTTGATGGCCTCAAATTCCGCGGAGCGGTGCGAGAGTTCCATCACGGACATGCCGGTGCCGCGATAATCCAGCAGCTCCTCGCGAACACGCTCCAGCACAGGCAGCGGCAAGGCGGCGGGTCCGGCGTTGAAATTGAAAGCGCGCTTGGCGGCGCGTAAGGGTGCAGTGGTGCTCATGGTTGCAAAAGCCTTTCGCCGAGATTTTGTGCGGGACGCTGCAGCAAAAGGGCTGCCCCTCGCAGCTCCCCTCGAAGATCGGGGCAAGCAGGGTAAAGAAGCGGACCGCCAGATAGCATAACAGAGAAATGCAGTGGCAAGTGGCCGGTGCCCAGTGTCCAGCGGAGGTCCGAGCGGCACGCGGACCCCGAATCTGCCTCCCGCCCCACGCTTGTCATCCCGACCGGAGCGGCCCGACTTTTTCCTCCGCGCCGAATTGTGGCGCGTCGGGCCGCGCAGTGGAGGGATCTGCTTTTCTCTTTCTTGTGTAGGGGCCGTCTTCTGCCTGCCCGCCGAAGGAGGGAAGCGGTCCGCTCTTTCTCTGATGTAGTGGCCGGTCCCGCTCTGCGGGACCGGTTCTTGGGTTTGTCCTCTCTCGGGCGCAAAAAGGAAAATGTCGGCCCACCGACAATTGTAAGTGACTGAGTAGTTAACACAGCCAAAGAAAACAAAGGGGTTAAAAAGAGAGCACATCTGATTCGGGGTACCCCCCACCCCCTGTTTTTGCGTATGTGCGGGAATCATTGGACTTACGGGCGCATTTCGTGGATGTGCGGGAATAGTTAGACTTAGCATGCGAAAGAGTGAAGAAAAAACAAAACGAACCGGATGAGCGATCGAGAAAGCCTTGGAAGGAAAGGTCGCTAGGTGGACGCGGGTGGGCTTGTGCCGAGTGTTCACAAAACACGATACCACACTATTTACCAACTGTCAATCTCTATTTATGAGATACTCGTTCCGGAACTGCGACAAGCTCGGTGTAGGAGACCCCGAGTTCCGTTATCTGCAAGGTTGGGTAAGGCAGTCGGGGGACTCTTCTAAGCGAGGGACGAATCGTGGATAATAGGGCAAGCGAATGCAAGTAGCCGCCAAGCGCAAGCTTCTGAACGACCAGCCAGCCTTAGAGAATGCTGACCTTTCTCGATATGTCCCCGAGGAACTTGCGAAGTTGGATGACCCCCAGACCGCAATCCCACGCATAGCCAAGGATGCTCAGTCGATCGGTCTGATTGAAAGGGCAGTCCGTCAGGTTCCTACGTCACACTCGATTTACCGCGGCGATGCGCGGGACATGTCGGGTCTGGAGCCACAAAGCGTCCATCTTGTGCTGACTTCACCTCCTTACTGGACGCTCAAAGAGTATCGGGATTCGGAAGGTCAACTCGGTCACGTTGGGGATTACGACGAGTTTCTTCAGGAATTGGATAAGGTCTGGAAACAGTGTTTCCAGGCGTTAGTCCCGGGCGGTCGGATGATCTGCGTTGTTGGTGATGTATGCCTCTCGAGAAAAGAAAACGCCGGACGACACACGGTTGTACCGCTCCATTCCTCGATTCAAGAACATTGCCGAAAACTGGGATTTGACAACCTTGCGCCCATCATCTGGCACAAGATTTCCAATGCCGCCTACGAGGTGGAAGGCGGATCTACCTTCCTCGGCAAACCCTACGAGCCAAACGCGGTCATAAAAAATGACATTGAATTCATTCTCATGGAGCGGAAGCCGGGAGGCTACCGTTCCCCTGACATTTCCACGAAAGTTTTGAGTGTAATTTCGACAGAAAACCACAAGAAATGGTTCCAGCAGATCTGGACTGGGGTCACGGGGGCATCGACAAAACACCATCCCGCGCCATATCCCCTGGAGCTTGCCGAAAGACTTGTGCGCATGTTCAGTTTCGTCGGGGACACGGTTCTCGATCCCTTTATGGGTACCGGCACGACCACCGTCGCCGCCGCGAAGTGGGGAAGAAACAGCATTGGATTTGAAATCGACCGGCACTATTACAAGTTGGCCCAAAAGCGCATTTCGGAGGAGACATTCTCCCTATTCAGTACGGCGACTATCAACTCGATTCATTATTCGTAGCCCATAATATGGCCCTTCATCTCGAGATTGAAAAGAAACTGCGCCGCGCCATAAGGCATTTCTGGTCGACTCGTGATTCACAAGCCAAGAAACAGGGTTCCAAGTCGGGCTCGCGCGACGCCGGCGCAAGGACCGCTGTGGCCGGCGGGCATCAGATGGACGGGTTCGTCAACCTGGTCCGCGAGTATTCGTGCGCCAATGGTCTTCCGAGAACCCAGGTTTACTGCAACAGAGCAGTGGAACTGCCGGGATGGTATCGCCCCGAAAAGCAGTGGGATTTGTAGGTCGTCGCAGAAGGCGAGTTGCTGGCCGGGATCGAATTCAAATCACAGGTCGGATCCTTCGGAAACAACTTCAATAACCGCACCGAAGAGGCCATTGGAAGTGCAACGGATATCTGGGCGGCCTACCGCGAAGGTGCCTTTAAGCCGTCTTCTCGTCCGTGGCTAGGTTACATGATGCTCCTGGAGGAAGCACCGGGCTCGATGCGACCCGTCAAGGCGAAGGAACCGCACTTTAAAGTCTTCCCCGAATTCAAAGAGGCGTCCTACGGAAAACGATACGAGATTCTGCTCACCAAGCTAGTAAGGGAGCGTTTGTATGATTCGGCGTGCTTTTTGCTTTCCGACGTGAAGGGCGGCGTAAGAGGTGCATATCGCGAGCCAGCCTCCGAACTCACGTTCGAGAAGTTCCTTGCATCTCTATTGGCACGCGCCACAGCAATCGCAAAAACTAGAAGACCGAGCTGAACATCTACGATAGTGATGCGCGGCGATATGTTCTTAGCAATGCGCCTGGAAGCAGCAGCGCGGGGATTGATAACGATTGATTCGATGCAGCGAGGAGGGAGAGGGCGTTAGATCAAAGCGCCCTAAGACCCGCCCTCCAAAAACGAGGACGGAGCACCCGGCGCAGGCTAAGAGCATAGAACGTCGATTATGTTGGACATATCATCGATCCAATCCGTCAATACATTTTGTGGACGCTTCGGCAGTTTTGAACACAGGATCTTGGTCGGTCGGAGCTCGGGTTTCGTGGAGAGCCCCAGCTTCACGCCGACTCTTGCGGCTTTTCGAGCAGTCTCATCGCATCGGTGAGCATAGAAATTCCTGACAATTGAAAGGTACTCTGTAAACGGGGTCGCGATGCCAAACGCTGCGTAAATCTGAGCCAGATTTGAAGCGCCAACCGATTTTTCGAGTTTGAGAAAAACCTTTGCGTCATGCCATGCCGGTTCATCGCGGCGGGACACCTTTCCGGGGACTTTTCCGCCTTTGGCGCTGTGCGCGGCGAACTTGAGTGCAGCCTCCATGTTCGGAAATTTGAAGACAACGAATTTGACCGGCTTTCCTGATGCGGTGCGGCAAGAGATTGCACCAGAGAGATAATAGGCTCGAAGAAAGCCTCCCCACAGATTCAGCGCTTCAACTGTGACCCAAGCCACAGAAATGTCATCATTTGGACCGACGGGGAACGAAAGCCCGCTTACACGAGATCGCAACCTGCCTAGCCTTTTCAGTGCGGCAGCCTTCAATTTTCCCAAGCGGCGAGAGGGGTTCATCTAGACTGACTCTTGGGTGAGAGCTTTGCATAGCCACTTAAATCGGACTTTCCTGTTCTCCCTGACGTTCGTTTTCTCTGCGGAAGCGCGCACGAATCTGGCGAATTTGCCGTCGTCTTCGCCGGCATCCGCGGCGTTCGCAAGAGCCGTCAAGTTTGGTTCTGCGACGTCCCAGTCGATTGATTTTAGTGATGTAGATTTGAACAGAGGCTGAAACCTTTTCACCGGCTTCACGACGTGCGTGAGTGCTTGAACAAGGGAGTAGATCATGTACGGCTTCATCAGAGCTGTGTCGTGTAATGCCGCTTGGCGCCTGATTAGATTAAACGCATCTGCTAACCTCGCGTAGTATTGTTCCTTTTCGATGAACTCGGAGTCAAAATCCCTATACATGAAGTCGAGCTTCTTCTTATCTGTCGTCCTGATCCCGTGGTAAAACGAGTCGCAAAGTTCCGTCAACAGCTTGTTATCCTGCATTCTGACCAATTGCTTCTCTTTGAAGACCTTCAAGTCCAGAAAGACTGCATTGAGTTTGTCGGCCAGGTCGTTTATAAACCACTTAAACTTTCCCTGAAAGGAGGCGTGCCGTTGCTCTTCGGCGTTCAGAGGTACTGTGTAGGAATTCATGCGGCGAAAAACTTCCACTACCTCGGAACTTGTGGCCGACACAAACAGGTCAACGTTAATTGCGTACTCTAGGAACCGATGCTTGTAGTCAGGGTCAAGCTCAGAGTACTTCTTGCTCTTTATGTCCTCGTCTTCGACGGACTTTGACAGCCTGAGTTCGTCGTTAAAGAAATCATAGATCGCCATGCTGCGCTGCTGTCCATCTACTATCTCTTTAGTCGTTTTTCTGCTCTTCACATCTGTTACCTGATAAAGGTAAAGCTTCGGCATGGGAAAGCCCTTCAGAATCGTTTCAATCAGATAAGATCGAGCGACTGGGGGCCATACTTGGTCGCTCCTTTGGTAGTCTCGGTTCACGACGATCTCCGATCGTTTCATCGCCGCGCAGTAGTCTGCGACCGTAAAGGTGCTTGCCACGCTGTTCAATTGAACCTCCGGTTGGAACGAGCAAAAGTTACCACTGTCTAATGTTCGCGTACAACGAGAATGTTCGGGGATGGAATCTGGTTGAGCGGGTGACGCTCACTTAACATGCTAAGGCAACCTCTGGTGGCTAACGGTTTCGGTTTTTGAGATATGGGAGCACTTTATCCCGTATCTCCGCCCTTCCCTGCTCGTACCAGTTTCGGACTTAGTACCCACTAAATAATAGTAGACAAGCGGTAAATAATGTGCTATCATGGCTAAGTTATGCTGAGGGGACGCTGCTCTTGTGCCATTTTGGAACGCCCCGGCACTCCATCCGGGACACAAAGGGCGTGCCCCACACCTTCGTCCTTCGCCTCGCCTTCGCTCTTGCGCATGCTAAGTCCAATTATTCCCGTACATCCACGAGATGCGCTCGTAAGTCCAATCATTCCCGTACATACGCAAAAACAGGGGGGTGGGGGGTATCAGAAGGAGGTAAGGGAAGCAAAGGAAGTAGAGGAGGTAAAGGAAGCGAACCATAGGCGCGTTTTTCTAAGGCCTGCGTTTACTACAACATTAATTAACATTGTCGGCGCGCCGACATTTCTACTTCGCGCGCGATGAAAGGAGATGGCCACCTGGAAGGTGGCCGCTACACAAACAGCGGGCGCACCCCGATTACGAAGTTTTCTTGCGCGGCCAGGGCGTGAGCATGGAGACGCTCTTGCGGTAACTGCGGTATTGCTCTCCATGGATAGCCGTAAGATCGTGCTCCTCGAGTTGAATCGCCAGGAGTATGTAGGCCGTGGTCATGATGGCAAAAAACAGGTGGCCTGCGGTCATCGTCGGCGTGCTCCAAAACGCGGTGAGGAAGCCGAGGTAGAGCGGATGACGCACAAATCGATACGGTCCGGGAGTCACAAACCCCAAGGCCTTGAACTCCTTGCCCGAGAAGAAAAACCACACCTGCTTGAGGCCAAACAGCTCGAAGTGGTCGATCAGGAAAGTGCTGCCCAGCACGATCAGCCATCCCAACGCAAACAGGCCCTGCAGAATGCGAATCCCCACCGGATTCTGGACTTGCCATATCGGGCCCAGCAGCGGCTGCCAGAAACGAATGAGCAGGAGCAGCGCGAGGCTCGCGAAGAGCACGTACGTGCTGCGTTCCGCTTCCACGGGCACGATGCGCGTCCAGGCCCGTTTGAACCACTGACGGGCCATGACGCTGTGCTGCAGTGCGAACACAGCAAGCAGCAGGGCGTCAATCAATACCCTCGTGGAAAGCGGGCGCAGAGGCCCACTCGGGGTTGCGTCCATGGTGAAAACGAACCAGATGGCATACAGAAAAGTGGCGAAGAAGATTGCGTAGCAGACGAGCCCATAGGCCAGGATCACGAAGCGTTTCATGTGTTACCTCCGATAGGTCTGGCGAGCCAGCCAAATCGCTGCTCTATATCACGGGCCCGGACGCTTGGCAACGAATTACTTTCGAGGGTGTCAAAGCTCTTTAGAAATGTCCCCATGCTTACCTCGTTAGAAGTGTCCCCTTTTTGCAATTTTGTTTTGGTTTGTTGGCCTGGCCTGGAGCGTAGCCCTGCGCAGCCCGCAGGGCGGAGC
>Ga0181518_10000535_pt1 | contig 41416 bp, 34 predicted proteins | sample PEATcosm2014_Bin_28_FD_119751 | JGI IMG/M metagenome (GOLD analysis project Ga0181518, IMG submission 119751) | Peatland microbial communities from MTU Mesocosm Facility, Houghton, MI, USA - PEATcosm2014_Bin01_60_metaG | ecosystem: Environmental > Terrestrial > Soil > Wetlands > Peat | place...
CACCGCCGGAACGAGGATGGCCGGTGACAGCATAAAGCGGATCCGCGGCAACGGCGCGCGTACGGCGCCGTCCGTTACACCGGCGTCATGCCGGCGGCATTGGGAACACGGGCTTCGCTGAGGCAAACGCGGCGGGCAGGATCACCTGGATATCGTTGCCCAAGACCTGAGTGTTCACCGGCGCGGCGCCCTGGTTCTGGCCGTTGATGAACTTCGTCGGCCCATAGGGCATCACGTGGCCCGAGAAGGTCGAGCTCTCCAGCGCCGCGGTGATCTTGGCACGATCGGCGCTTGCGGCGCGTTCCAGCGCATCGGCGAGCAGCAGCACGCAGGAATAGTTCATGTAGACTTCGTAGGTGAAGAACTCGCCCTTCCCTTCGACCTTCTTTTTCAGCTCGATCGCCTTCGGGTTCTTGGGATCGAACCAGTGATTGCAATCCATGATGTATTGCGCGGCTTCGGGAAACTCCTTGACGAACTTGTAGGACGACGCCGCGCCGCCGAGCACCGAATAGATGCCCTTCGGCCGGACCCGCTGCTGCTGCATGGTACGCGCCAGGAGCACATATTCATTGTAGTAGTTGGCCGGAATGACGAGGTCGGGATTCTGCGCCTTGATCTGCAGCACGACGTTGTTGAAGTCGCGGGTCGGCGTCGGATGCGGAATGGTTTCCAGCACCTGGAAGCCGCGGTCGGGCAATTGCGCATTGAGCAATTTGGCCAGCCCCGCGCCGAACGCCGAGTCCTCGTGAACGATCAGCACGGTCTTTGCGACCTTGCCGGCCTGATCATTGATGCTGACGAGATTGTCGAGCGCGGTCTTGGCGATGACGCCAAAACCTGGGCCAAAGCGGAACGTGTTCTTCAGCCCGCGGGTGACGATGCTGTCGACGACGCCGACATCGACGATATAGGGCAGATCGTAGCGGGCCGCGGTCTGGCTCGCCGCCAGGCAGATGGCGCTAGCATAGCCGCCGACGATCGCGGCGACTTCGGCTGAGTTCATCTTTTCGACCTCGGCGATACCGCCTTCCGGCGTCGATTGCGCGTCGCCGAGCACCGCCTCGATCTTGGCGCCACCGAGCGCCTTGATGCCGCCCGCCGCATTGACGTCGTCGATCGCCATGGTCGCGCCGAGCCGGCCTTGCTGGCCGGAATAGGACAGCGCACCAGATACCGGATGCAGGACGCCGACCTTCACCGCGGCCGCCTGCGCGCGCGACACGACCGGCACGTTGACGAGACCTGCGATAACGCCCAATCCGGTCGACTGCAGAAACCGGCGGCGGCTCACGCTTGAATACGGACGGGACATTGGCTTTCTCCCCCTGATGACCGGCCGAGAGACTAACATTAGTCTGATGGGCGTTGCTATATTGGCCTCCCCTCCACCTCACGCGGCATCCGCTTTCGGCATGACTGAAGCCCAAACCCTGATCGACAAACTCTGGGCCGCACACGAAATCGTGCGCCGCGAGGACGGCGATTCGCTGCTCTGGGTGGATCGCCATTACGTCCATGAAGGCTCGTTCCACGCCTTCAGCCGGCTGGCGGAGCGCGGCGCGCCTGTTGCCGAGCCCGGTCTGACATTCGGGGTGGCCGATCATTACGTGCCAACGCGAGCGCCCCGCGACAAGATCGGGAATCCTGACATTGCGCGCATGGTGCGCCAGATGGATGAAAACGCCGCCAAGCACCGGATCAAGCTGTTCGGCCTCAACGATCGGCGGCAAGGCATTGTGCACGTGGTCGGGCCCGAGCAGGGCCTCACGCTCCCCGGCTTGCTGATCGTCTGCGGCGACAGCCACACTTCGACGCACGGCGCGCTTGGCGCGTTTGCGTTTGGCATTGGCGCTTCCGAAGTGGCGCACGTGCTGATGACGCAAACGATCTGGCAGCGCCGGCCCAAACGCATGCGCATTACGGTGAACGGCGAGGCCGCGCCCGGAATCGGCGCAAAAGACATCGTACTCGCGATCATCGCCAAGATCGGCGCCGATGGCGCGACCAGTCACGCCATCGAGTTCGCCGGCTCCGCCATCCGCGCGCTGTCGATCGAGGGCCGGCTCACATTGTGCAACATGTCGATCGAGGCCGGGGCGCGCTGCGGCATGGTCGCGCCGGACCATGTGACATTTGAATATGTGAAGGGCCGGCCCTTCGCTCCCAAAGGAGCCGCGTTCGATCAAGGGGTCGAAGCCTGGTCCAAGCTCAAGACCGACGACGGCGCCGAATTCGATCGCGAGGTTGCGCTCGATGCGGCCGCGATCGCACCGGTCGTCACCTGGGGAACGAGCCCGCAACACGCCTTGCCGATCGATGCCAGCGTGCCGGATCCCGCGGGCGAGACAAATCCGGCGCGCGCCAACGAGCTGCGCGAGGCCATCGACTATATGGGCCTGCGCCCGGGCCAAAAACTCACCGCGATTGCGATCAATCGCGCCTTCATCGGTTCCTGCACCAATGCGCGGATCGAGGATTTACGCGCGGCGGCCGCGGTGCTCGTTGGCCGGACCAGCAAGGTGCCTGGACTGGTGTCGCCCGGCTCCTCGTTGGTCAAACGCCAGGCCGAGGAAGAAGGGCTCGACCGCGTGTTCCGCGACGCCGGCCTGGAATGGGGCGAATCCGGCTGCTCCATGTGCGTCGGCATCAACGGCGACATTGTCGCGCCCGGCGAGCGCTGTGCCTCGACCACCAATCGCAATTTTCGCGGCCGACAAGGTCCTGGCGCGCGCACGCATCTGATGTCGCCGGCCATGGTCGCGGCGGCTGCAGTGGCGGGTCGCCTGTCGGACGTCCGGCCGCTCTTGGCCGGCCGCAAGATTTGAGCGCCATGGACAAGTTCACCCGCATAACCGCGACGGCGTGCCCGCTCAATGTCACCAACATCAACACCGATCAGTTGCTGCCCGCACGTTATCTCAAGTGGCCGCGCGCGGCGGGTCTCGGCAAGGTGCTGCTGCAAGACCTGCGATTCGATTCCGCAGGCCGCGCGGAGCCGGATTTCCCGCTCAACCGGCCGCAATGGCGCGACGCGAAAATCGTCGTCGCCGGCCGCAATTTCGGCTGCGGCTCGTCGCGCGAGGCCGCCGTCTATGCCCTGTACGACTATGGCATTCGCTGTGTGATCGCGCCGTCGTTCGGCGACATCTTCGCCGGCAATGCCGTGCAGAATGGGCTGCTCACCGCCGCCGTTCCCGACGACGTGGCGGCGGAGCTCATGGCGCAGCTGACGACGACGCCGGGGACGCCCGTCACCGTCGACCTCGAACAGCAGACTATTTCATGCGGCAATCACAGCTACGGTTTCGCTATCGATCCGGTCCGGCGAATGCGGCTGCTTAACGGCTGGGACGATATCGCACTCACCGAAAGCTTCTCCGACCGTATCTCGGCATTCAAAGCGGCGGATCGTATTCACCGCGCGTGGGCTTTGCCGTCTGAATAGCTCGCTTCGCACAGTCACGGTGACGAAACTGTGCCTACTGCCCTAGGCGGGCATCTTACCGAGTCTCGTTCAGACCGATCAGCGAATATGGAGATCCCCGTTTTGGCTCTGAAAGACGATCCAGCAGGGTGCGCCGCGTCTTTGCCTCGGTTAGAATGTCCGCCGTCGAGAGCCGCGAAAAGTCCCCAATGGTAGATCCCGTCAATGAGCTTGGTTATCGCCTGCAATCCGCCCTGCGCGCCAGTTTCGGCGACGAGGCAGGCTCCGTAGTTGCCGACATTCACCGCTCGGATTATGCCGACTATCAGTCCGACGTGGCGCTGGGCTTGGCGCGACGGCTGCGGCGTGCTCCGCGCGAAATCGCTGCCGCGGTGGTCGAACGGTTGCCCCCCGACGCGGTGCTGCAAGCCGCCACGGTATCGGAGCCCGGGTTCATCAATCTGACGCTGCGGTCGGAATATTTATCGAGCGCCTTGGGCCACATGCTGGCGGACGAGCGTTTTGGCATCGGCCTGCCCGCGCATCCCGACACGGCGGTTGTCGACTACTCGTCGCCCAATCTCGCCAAGGAAATGCATGTCGGCCATTTGCGCAGCACCATCATCGGCGACTCATTGGCGCGAGTGCTCGCATTTCTTGGTTATCACGTGGTTCGCCGCAATCACGTCGGCGACTGGGGAACGCCGTTTGGCATGCTGATCGAGCACCTGTTCGACGAGCGGTTAGCCGGCCGCGCGGCCAGCGTACCGGAGCTTTCCAATTTCTACCGGGCGGCTCGCGTCAAATTCGATAGCGATCCCGAGTTTGCCGAACGCGCCCGCCGGCGCGTCGTCTTGCTGCAATCGGGCGATGAGAAAACCCTGGCGCTGTGGCGCCAGCTTATCGCGGTAACGATCGACTACATCGATGCGCTCTACCGGAGGCTGGACGTCCTGCTCACGCCCGACGATATCGCCGCCGAGAGCCACTACAATGCCGACCTCGCCGACGTGGTAAACGAATTGGAGAGCAAAGGACTTGCGGTGATCAGCGACGGAGCAGTGTGCGTGTTTCCGCCCGGCTTCATCCGTCGCGACGGGGCGCCGCTGCCGCTCATTGTGCAAAAAACCGATGGCGGTTTCGGCTATGCCGCCACCGATCTTGCCGCGCTGCGCTATCGACTCCGCACGCTGGGAGCCAAGCAAGTGCTCTACGTCGTCGGAACGCCGCAGCACCAGCATCTCAGCATGGTGTTCGCCGTCAGCCGCATGGCGGGCTGGGCCGACGACAAGGTTCGGCTGGAGCATGTCGGGTTCGGATCGGTGCTGGGTCCGGACAAGAAGATGCTCAAGTCGCGTTCCGGTGAGAGCATCGGCCTCGTCGAGCTCCTCGACGAGGGCGTCGAGCGGGCACGCCGTCTAGTCGACGAGAAATCGCCGGACCTCGACGAACGCGTGCGCGCGGCAATCGCGCAGGCGGTCGGCATCGGCGCAATCAAATATGCCGACCTGGTCAATGACCGCATCAAAGACTACGTGTTCGATTGGAATCGGATGCTGGCATTCGATGGCAATACCGCGCCATATCTGATGTATGCCCACGCCCGTATCTGCTCGATTCTCAGCAAGGCCGGCGCCGGCGGCCAGGACGATGCGCCGGTGCATTCGGTTATTGGACTCGATGCGCCCACCGAGCGCGCCCTGGCGCTTGAGCTGGCGCAGTTTCCGCGCGTCGTCCAACGCACCGCGGAAACGCTGAAGCCGCACCGCTTGTGCCAGTACCTGTTCGAGCTCGCCACCGCGTTCACGGCTTTTTATCAGGCTTGTCCGGTGCTCAGGGCCGAGGAGCCGGTGCGTTCCTCGCGTCTCGCGCTGTGCATGTTGACCGCACGCGTTCTCGCCAAAGGCCTCGATCTTCTCGGCATTGCAGCGCCGGAGACAATGTAGCGCGGCAATCCGGGAGCGCGCATCGGTAACGGGCGGCGAGAGCGAGGCCGAGCACCCTGTCGGTCTGGGCGTCGATCGCCAGCGCGAATTTGGTCCACCGCTCAACAGGCAGGTCGGCGGGCTTGTCGCGCTTGACAACAACAGGCCAGACGACCGCGATTGTTGTCGATCAATGGCTGTGATCGACATCGCCGGGCGAAATGCGGGGTACGGGTCCGAAACGACGCCGAGCATCGTCGCGGCCAATGGGCCTGTCAGGAACGAGCAAGTCAGGCGGCCGGTTGCAATACCGATGCCGATTCCGGATATCGGCCGCCGTAGCGAAACAGCCGAAACCAACGCGGCGATACCTTGTTGAGCACCAAGCCGGCAATTTTCTGCGCATCCATATCCAACAGATCGACAGCTTCAGACACGGCCTGCCGAGGGGTGCCATCCCATTCCACGACCAGTACGGCACAATCCGACCATTTGAGGTACGGCGTTATCCCGCCGATCGGCAAGATCGCTGGAGTATCGAGAACCACGAGATCGAACTCATTGCGGCACTGGCGCAGCAGCGATTCCAGACGCGCGGTGTCGAGAGTCTCCGGCTGCGCGGCCCGCGACGGGTCGCGCGCTCCCAGCACGCTTAGCCCGGTGGCGGGGTCCTTCGCCAGCGCCTGCCGAAGCGGAATCTGCTCACTGAGAACTTCCGACAGCCCGGCCTTTCTCGAGCCAAGCACCAGGCCGGCTTTGCCGGTATAGATGTCGCCGTCAATCAGAAGCGTGCGCAGGCCGATATCGGCGGCGGCAAGCGCGAAATTGCAGGCAAACGTCGACTTGCCTTCACCGGGCACCGCCGAGGCCACTGTGACGATTTTACTCGTCGTCATATCATCGATTAAGCGGGCCTGTATTGCGCGCAGCTGCCGGGCGTAAGCGGACCGGGGATAACGGAGCGCAAATCGGCAAGCTTTTCCGCCTCCGTCCCCTTTCGACGGCGAACTGCGCCAATTGCGAGACCCTTCCGTGTCATCCGGTTGTGTCGGCAGCATGCCCAGCGCCGGCAATGCCAGAAATTGCGTAGCCTCGCGCAAGCTGCGAAACCCTTGACGCATCTGCTCCATCAGCAGCGCGATCGCGATCGCGAGAAGCAATCCTGCGCAGGCCGCCGCGCCAAGAAGCAGCGACATTGCCGGACGGCTCGGTTTCAGAGGCGGCAGCGCCGGGGCAACGATGCGCGCGTCGGCGATCTGCATGCTTTGCTGCTCGGAGGTTTGCTTGGCGCGGTTGAGGAATTGCTCGAACAGATCACGGTTAGCCTGCGCGTCCCGCTCCAGCTCATGCAGCTTAATATCGGCCTGATCGGCTGCGGCAAATTGTTCCTTCAGCCCGGCAAGCGCGCTCTCCAGCGTATTCTGGCGATTGACCGCGGTTTGATAGTCGTTGCGGACGCCGGCAAGAATGCGGGTGATTTCGTCGTCGATTTGCCGTCGCACGTCGGCGAGTCGGGCGCGAACCACGGTCAGCGCCGGATATCTCTCACCGTACATCGTGCTGTATTCCGATACGGTGCGGGCGGCTTCGGTGTATTGCGAGCGCAGATTGGTAATGACCGGCGACTGCAGCACCTCACTCAACGTCGACGGATCGTCCTTGCGCCGCGCAGCAGATTCGACCTGCTCCATTCGTGCGCGGGCATCGGCGGTGTAGGTCCTTGCCAGAGCGATTTGCTGCGTGAGATCCTCGATCTGCCGATTGATGAGCTTGTTACCTTGCGTCACATCGACAATGTTATGGGACGATCGGTAGCTCTCGACCGCTTCATCCGAGCGGCGAACGCGCTCGCGCATGTCCTGCATCCTGGCATCGAGCCATTCGGACGCGCTCGCGGTAGTGTTGCTGTTAACCTCGCGCTGGTCGGCGAGATAAGCCAGGGCGACGGCGTTGGCAATGCGCGCCGCCTTCGCCGCATCTTTTGCATAGAAATTAATCTCAAGGACGTAGGTCTGGCCGCGGCGACGTACCGTCAAATTCTTTTGCAAATTGGATATGAGACGCTCGTCTTTGGTCCGTTGCAGCGCACCGGAGTCGCCTCCGAGAGTCGCGTGTAAGCTGTTACTGATCTCGTCCCACCACGATGGCCGGAAAAATTCCGGGTCGTCCTCCAGTTTCATTGCCGTAATAACTTTGCGGGCAAGAGCCGTTGATGTGATGATTTCTACCTGACTTTCGACCGCCGCGGCGTCGGCGCCAATTCCGGTAAGCACGGTCGGCGTATCGGTGACGTGGAGTTGTCGTGGATCCACGATCACGACCGCGGTTGCCTGATACTTCGGCGGAATAACGATCAACGCTACGGTGGCGAAAGCCACCGTGGCCAGCGTAATGCCGGCAATCAAGCGCGCACGCCAACACAGCGTCAGCCAGAACGTGCGAAGATCGAAAGCATTGGTGTCGGCGGACGGCTCGACCCGCTCCAACGTTTCGACGCGCGCGAGCGCGCTCTGTACTGAATCGTCGAGCTGCGGCGGATTAGCACTATTCCGCGTCAACATCGCGCGCACTCCAAGCTATCGGGTTTCCAACCGTCAAATAGTTCTACATTCCGCCGACGTCCGCTAATGTAATGTTTTGTCAACCTTAACCGATTTGCATCTGTCATTAACTTTAAAGATTCGCCATCGGCGCAATTTTTGCTCCCGGCCGTCGCACTTTCGCAGCGGTCCGATTTGCGAACGACAGACGAACGGCTACGATAAAACGTCGGTTGATCATTCGTGCGGCGCGTGGCCGGTGCCGCGCCAACCGTCCCTGTCGCAGCCCCACAACGACCCGCGGAGATAATGGCGCCTCGGACCGCGAATAGCCTGGCGACATGGGCGATAAGGGCGACGCTGCTCGCGATCATATTGCTGTCCGTCGGCAACTTCGTCGGCTCCATCAATGAGACGCTCACTCAGGGTTTGCCGTATCTGCAGCAAAGCCTGGGGCTGACGTTTTGGGTCGTCGTGTTGTACGCGAGCTGCTTCATTCCGCCGGTGCTGCGGGTGGAACGCTCGCCCGACATCGTCGCAGGATTGGTTTTCTTCAGCTTCGTCGTCCTGTCCGTCGCGTGGTCCAACCATTCGGGCGACAGCGTCATGAAATCCGTCGCGCTGTTGATCACCACGATCGGCGTGATCCGGCTCGCCTGCCGTATGTCGCTCGATGCCATCGTCGGCTGCACGATCATTGGACTTTTCATTCTGACCGTCCTGTCTCTCGTTGTCGTGCTGCTTTTCCCCGACATCGGGGTCGCGACCGGTTGGATGCAGGAAGGCCTGTGGCAGGGCATTTTCGACTCAAAGCAGAGCCTTGGCCTCAGCGGAGCGCTGTTGATGTTCTTGGCCTGTCACAACGCACTGCGGCGCGGCGGCAAGATCCAGTTCCTCGTCTTGTTCGCCTTGGGCGCGATTTGTGTCATTGGGTCGGGATCGCGAGGCGGCGGTGCGCTGGCGCTGGCTGCCATTGTCAGCTGTTATCTGTCGCGCCGGTCACCGCGCTTTGGAACGCTGCTGGCCTTTGGGCCGATTGCGATGACCATCGTGGCCGGCGCGCTTATGGCCTACATTATGAGCACGGGGCATGATTACCTGCCGTGGTTCGACGACCAGCTCAATTTCACCAACCGGACTCAAATCTGGGAATATGCGCTTCGCCACTTGAGCGAACGCGCGCTTTTTGGCTTCGGGCTCAACGGTTTTTGGACGACACCGGAGTTCTATTTCGGATTCCTGCACGAACACGACTGGGTGCTGGACAATTATCACAGTGGTTACGTGGCGATCCTAACGGAAACCGGCATCGTCGGGATGACTTTGTTCGCGCTTTGCGCGCTGCTGTTCGGCTTCCGGATGTCGTGGTTGCGAACGAACCGGCTGATCGCTGCGGCCGATTACGATCTCATCGTCGGTTACGCAAATCTCATGTTTCTGATCAACTTCAGCGAGACATTGTTTCTCAGATCGACCGATTTCTCGGAAGCGTTACTGGTGGCATTTTTCATTGCCAGCGCCGGCGCGCGGTTGCCGACGTCTCAATCGCTGCCGCGTCGTTCACTGACGACTCAAAAGCGGCAATTTGCATGACGATTATTTCCGTGGGAGCGAAGCGATGCATAAGCCAAAGCGGTAAAGTGGAGCGGGCGCTGACGTCGATCTTACGCTCCTTCAGCGCAGGGATCGCTGGCATGGCCCAATCGGCGATGCTGTGCTCGGTTATGGTCTTTGCGTGTGCTTTACCGGCGGCCTCGCCCTGCGCGGCCCAGAACAAAGCCACAGCCACGGCGCAGCGAATGGCCCAGGGCGTCAATATTCTCGGTTATGACGGCATTTGGGACGGTGGCGTCGATGCTCCGTTCAAACAGCGTTATTTCAAAATGATTCGTGATGCCGGCTTCCATCACGTGCGGATCAATCTGTCCGCATTTAAATATATGGACAGCAGAAACGATCTAGATCTGAGAATACTGGCGCGGCTCGATTGGGTGTTGGAACAGGCCGTTGCCAACGATCTTATCCCAGTCATCGACGAACATGACTACGATCAGTGTCAGCGCAATCCGGACGATTGCGGCGTCAAGCTGCGCGCTTTCTGGAAGCAACTTGCAGATCGTTACGCAGGTCGATTTCCCACGGCAGTGTTCGAGATTCTCAATGAGCCAGGCGGCAAAATGACGGCGGCCTGGTGGAACGCGTTCATACAGTCCGCCTTGCAGGTGATCAGAGCCAACAACCCCGCGCGCACGGTCATCGTGGCGGCGATCAATTCCGAAGATCCTCTTGAAATCCGAAAGCTCGAGCTGCCGCCGCAAGACCGCAACATTATTGTTGCCGTCCATTACTACAAGCCGATGCAGTTTACCCATCAGGGGGCGCCGTGGTCGTGGCGTTTCGCCCTGTTGCGAGGCATCGACTGGAGCAGCGAGGACGACAAGAGCCGAGTCACAAACGACTTGGAGACCATCAATGCCTGGGCGAAGGAACAGGGGCGTCCGATCTACCTCGGTGAGTTCGGCGCCTACGAGGCCGCCGCCATGGACGCGCGGGTGCGCTACACCTCGTTCGTGGCGCGCACGGCCGAACGCCTGGGCTGGCCGTGGGCCTATTGGCAGTTCGATCACGATTTTGCGCTGTTTCACACCGACACCGACCGGTGGGTGACACCCCTTGTCAACGGATTGATGCCGCACAGCGCGCGTGCCGAAACACCGGAACGCGCGGACTACAGCAGCCGGCAGACAACGCCGTAGAACGCGCGATTATGGCGGGCAAGGCGCTTGGCGCGCTGCACTGGAGCGGCGGACATCCACAAGGTGCGAGCGCAATCTGTTAACTCCGAACAAGTGCCCTCGCGGATTAACGTAAATATGCTGCGGCGCGGGTTTCTCGCGCGTTGCTCGGTTACTGTTCTATGGCTGCAGCGCGGCGGCGAGGTCGCGCAACATTTGCGACGGAGCATCGGTGATGCAGAGTCCCACGCCCCTTTCGTGCGCGAACGGCCCGACCGATACGGCAGCGGTCTTCGGTGGTCCCACTGTCGCGTTCGACGTGCGGTTCAACAAATAAAGAATCGGCAGCTCGACGATGAAAATCGCGCAAAGCGTTTCTTCTCGATTTGCCGAGTCCGGGATCGCGCAAGGCGCGCTGGTCGCCTTTCTGATCAAGCTTGGCGGCTCGTCGCTGAACATCGTGATGTTCACGATCGCGGCGCGCGTCATCGGACCGGCTGAATTTGGCCAATTCGCGATCTGGTTCAATCTGGTTTCATTCCTTGCCGTCATTGCACTATGCGGCCAGGAGACTCTGATCGTCCGCTCATGGAACGAATACACCCACCAGCACCGCTACGACCTCGTGCGTGGAGCGATCTCGTTTGGCATTGTCGTATGCGCGGCAGCGGCGCTGTTCTGGGCCGCTTGCGTCGCCCTCGGCAGCAGCGTGGCCGGCTGGGCCGCCTCGCCGGGCCTCGTCATCGCCGCCTGTCTGTTTCTGATCGCGCAGACAATGGCATCTTTCAGCTCCAATCTGGCGCGAACCGTCGTGGGCTATTTGCTTGGCGAGAGCTTGCGCGAAGCCTGGCGCCTCGTCGTGATCATCGGTGCGCTGGTGTTGGCTCTTGGCCAGCTCCAGGTCACGATGACCATGCTGTTCGCGCTGTGCATCATCGGCGTAAGCCTGATGATGCTGATACAATACGTGGTCGTTCGGCGCAGTCTGCCCCCGCAAATTCGCGGCGTCGCGCCGACGACCGACGTGTCGGCCTGGGTCAAGCGCTCATTGCCGATGTGGGCCGCCGCCTTCCTCGATGCATCGAGCCAGTATCTCGACGTCATCCTGCTCGGACTGCTGTTGAGCCCGGTTGCGGCCGGCGGCTATTTCGTCGCCGCGAGGCTCGCCAACGTATTCGCCATGATCGCCGGCGGGATGGCGAACTATTCGGCGACGCCGATCGCCTCGCTGTTCTTCACCGGGCACCATCCCGAGCTGCAACGGTCGCTGCGGATGGTATCGCTCGCGGTGGCCGCGCTGGTCGTCGCCGGCCTCGCGGTGATCTTCGTCGGCGGCGATTTACTGCTGATGATCTTCGGCAATAGCTATGCCGACCAGCACGGCATCCTGGTGGTGCTGTCGATCGGCACCGCAGTGGCAGCTCTGGGCGGGCCGGCCATGTACGTCCTGCTGCTGACCGGTCATGAAGGCTTGTATTCGCGGGTCGTGGTGATCGGTCTGGTGCTGCGAATAGTCGCATTGGTCGTTTTGGCGCCGAGGTTCGGCGCCATCGCCGCCGCCTTCTCGTGGAGCGCGTGCCTGATCGGAACCACGATCGCCTTGAACGCGGTGTGCCGGCGCTATGTCGGCATCGATCCTTCCGTGATCACGCTGCTCAACCCCGCGAACACGCTCATGACTCCGGTTCCGGCTTCGGTGGCCGGCGGCGGCGGGAGAATCGAGCCATGACGAGGGCGGTGCGCGTCGCGCTGATTCAGCCGCAAGCCGAGGGCGCCGGCGCCCAGGAGATCGCTCGGCTGCTCGACCGCGGGCTGCAGGCGCGCGGCTACGAGGTGCATCATGTTTTTTTCTTTCGTCGCACCAAAGCCTTCGACCGCCAGCCGAACGCGATCTTTTGCGCGCACGAGCGGCCGGCGACGCCGTGGTCGCTCGCCCGAACGCTGTTGTCGCTGTTCGGCCATTTGCGCCGGCTGCGCCCCGACGTCGTGCTGTGTTTCCAGCACTATGGCAGCCTGGTCGGCGCGCCAATCGCGCGCGCGGCCGGCATCCCCATCGTCATTGCCAACTGGACCTCGGCGCGCGAATTGACTCCGGCTTGGCTGCAGCTGACCGATCGCTGGTTTGGGGTGCTTGGTCTGTTCGCGCGTGTCGTCACTAATTCGCGCAGGGTCACCCAGGACTTCGCCAATTACCCGTACGCCTATCGCCGCCGGCTGGTCCGAATCGATCACGGCTTCGAAAGCAAGACATGCAATATCCACCGCGCCATCGCGCGGGCGCGGCTGAACCTGCCGGTCAATGTCGTGCTGCTCGGCTGCGTCGCGCGGCTGCATCCGCTCAAGAATTTGACGCTTGCAATCAAGCTATTGGCGTTCGATGCGCACTGGCACCTGGCCATCGCCGGCCAGGGCCCCGAGCAGGACGGCCTCGCCGCGCTGGCGCGCGAGCTCGGCTGCGCCGATCGCGTCCATTTCCTCGGCGAGCTCGCGCCCGATCGGGTGGCGATGCTGCTCAGTGCGCTTGATGTGTTCGTTTTTCCGAGTCTCGCCGAAACTTTCGGGCTTGCGGTCGTCGAGGCGGCGCATGCCGGCGTCCCGGTTGTCGCCAACCGGCTCGCGGTGCTTGAGGAAGTGTTGTCGCCCGATGGTGAGCCTTGCGTGCTGTTCGCCGATGCCGGCAACCCGGCAGCTTTCGCGGCCGCAGTCCACCGCCTCTTGGAGGATACGGCGTTAGCGGCAACTTTGTCGGCCCGGGCGGCAAAGCTCGCCGCGTACTATTCGCGGGAAGCCATGGTTGCCGCCTACGCCGCGCTCATTGAATCCGAAGTGAACGGCAAAGCGAGCCCAGGCGGCTCCAGACAGGCCCTGCGCTCCAGCGTCACGTGATGCAACCCCGCAACGCAATCTCATCATGCGCCTGACCATCCGACTCGACCCGAATCAATTAAGGCAGTGGCACCTGCGCCTGGTCCAGCGCCTGGCGCAGCGGCCGCTCACGCGGGTTGCCGTCGAATGGGGCGGCGCAGCCGCGCCGCTTCCGCGCGCCGCGATCATCATGGCGGCGATCGAATGTTTGATCTACCGCTTGCCTGGGCGAAACTCATTCGCGGTTGCCACACCGGCGGATTTTGCCCTGTTTGTGTCGCGCGACGTTGCCGGCCTTGACGACGTCGTGCTCGATCTCTGCGGCGGCGACCCTCGCCCCGGCGAACGGACTTGGCATTTGTACTTCGATGGCCGCCGCGAGGAAAGCGCCGCCATCGGAGCCCTGGTCCGGTCGTGGACTCCTGTCGTATCCATCGTGGATGCCACGACCGGCAGCGAAATCGTCAGCGGCCATCCTGGCGTTCAAAGCAGCCGCGTGCTGGCCCGCGCATTCGACGACGTTATGGCACGCACCGCGACACTGGTGAAGGCGGCACTCGATGGCGCAACGCCGCGATTTCGCGTCGAACGTCCCGCGCACGCGCGCGCCGGTACAGCCGCGATCGCCTGGTTCTGGCTCAAATCGATGTCGTTTCAGGCCCTCACCCTGTTTTATCGGCTGTTTTACAATACGCCGCATTGGCGCATCGGCTACCGTTTTGTGTGCGGCCGCGACGTGGTCGACCTGCGCGCCCATCCGGACGGCGGTTGGAGCGTTTTGGCGGATAACGGCTTGCGTTTCTATTCGGATCCGTTTCCGGTCGAGAAGGATGGGCGCACGTTTTTGTTTCTCGAAGACCTTGAGCACCGCCTCAACCGCGGAGTCATCTCAGTCGTTGAATTCGATTCGCGCGGGCCGATCGGGACGCCGCGGCCCGTGCTCGATACCGGCTCGCATCTGTCCTATCCATTCGTGTTCGAGCACGGCGGCGAAATGTGGATGGTGCCGGAGAGTTGCAGCACGGCTACCGTCGATCTGTATCGGGCCGAGCGCTTCCCGGATGGATGGGTCAAGCAGGCGACCCTTGTCTCCGGTGTCGTCGCGAGCGATGCGACGCTGTTCGAGCATGACGGCCGCTGGTGGATGTTCGCGACCGTGCAGGATGGCGGCGGCTCCTACTCCGACGCACTTCATGTGTGGTCGGCGCCCGAATTGATCGGCCCTTGGACGCCGCACCGGCGCAATCCCGTTCTCGTCGATTTGGCGACGGCGCGGCCCGGCGGCCGCGTCGTGCGGCGCGGCGACAAGTTGATTCGCCCATTTCAGGATTGCCGGAAGGGCTACGGCACGGCGCTGGGTCTCGCGGAAATCATTCGCCTCGACGACGATCGCTTCGAGCAGCGCGTCGAGACCATCCTGCGGCCAGGGCCGCTGTGGCCGGGGCACCGTCTGCACACCCTCAACCGCGCCGGGCTGCTCGAATGCATCGATGGCTCGGCAGCGCCGAGAAGGCTCCTGCCAGCCTCTGGCGACCGGCAATGGCGCCTGCGCATCAGGCGTTCGCCGAAGACGGCGTGAGTTGGCGCCCAAGCCGCCCGAGGCAAATTTTCAGCAATGCGTTTTGATGAGGAGCCGCCGGCTATCGTCCGAGAGCGGCGCTTGGCTCATCCGGCCAAGTAGAGGATCGCGCCGGTCGCCCCGGTAAGGCCCAGGAGAGCCGCGATCCAGACGGCGCCGATCAGGAGCCAGACCGGCCGATATCGCCGTTCGCCTTGCGTCGCAAAGTTAGGCTGCCACGGTTCCAGCGCCGGTTCCGATTGACGCAGCGCGGCAGAAGCAATTTCGATCTCCGCTACGGCGCGAGCCAGCGCGTCAGAATCGACTGGCGCGGGTGGGGCAATCGAGCGCGCAACGGCGTTCCCTCCGTTCCGCATGCGACCGACTGCGAAGGTTTCAATTGACGCCCGGCCTGCTCCAATGTCGCGCAGCACCGTGTCTCGCGCGCCACTGAGCCCGGACACCGTTTGCCGAGTGTTACTTGAATGCGCCTTGTCGATAAGTCGCAAGCCTTGCGCGTTTTTGTTTACCATCGCGAAGCACCCCCAACCAAAGCCGCCAGGTTTCACTAGTCAGGGCCGCATTCGGTCGCAATATTAAACAATTCGTAACCTTAATCTGACGCGCGGAGGGCCGGGCGAGCGATGCGCCGGGCTGTCGGAGCAATACAAGCGGCCGATGCTGATTTCACACATAGGCCGATGTGGCGGTGACGTTACGTCGGCAGGCAAGCCCGCAGATCAGCGATAGATCGACCGCGGATCTGTTCGCAGCACGGCATTTCCCGCAGCGTCGGCGGCTACGGATGGCCGTGGGACGTCCTTGCGCAGGTGTGCGGTAAGAAGCGCCGCCGCGTGTTTGGCGCCGTAGACAAAGCGCATGACCGGGCCAAACGACTGCGCGCTGGTCACGCCGACAAAGTGCAGGCCCGCAATGGAGGATTGCAGTGCCCGATCCAGGATCGGCGCTCCTTCGTATGTCCTTATCTTTGCCCGCAAGCCTGGTGAGAGGTATTGAATGCGGTCGAGATCGACCCGGTATCCCGTCGCCGCGATGACATGATCGGTTTCGATCGTCACCGTTTTTTCCGGACTCTGCACAGCCAAAGCAAGCTTGCCACCGCGCTCCACTGCGTGAGCGATGGCATGCGACGACAGTAACGGGAACCGATCGCGCGCACGCTGCTCAAGCCACCAGGCGCCTGCGGGCCCCCAACTTCTTGCGACATAGTCATGTCGAAATTGCCGGGGCAGTCGCCGGAAACCATTCGGCAACTCCGAGACAACCACGCTCCGCCAGCCCGGTCCGATACCGGCATCCGGATAACATAAACGTCGGAGCATCGACCGCGACAGGTTGGGAGCGTTGCCCCACGCGACACGGTCGGCGCGAGCGAGCACGCGCACGTTGACTTCCTGCTCGTGCAACAGGACCGCCAACTCGAGCGCGGATTGGCCGCAACCGACGATCGTCACATCCTTGCCCGCGAACTGCGCCAGGTCTCGATGCTCCGAGCTGTGCGATATCAATTCGCTCGGCAAGCCATCGAGTACCGACGGCATTCGCTTGAACGGCAAATATCCTGTCGCTAGGACGACGCGCCTTGCCGTAATGACACCGCCGTCCGCCAGGGCGAGCTCAAACCCGTCGTCCGCCTGACGCAGATCGATCAGCGTTGCGTCCACGGCCTCGATGCGTGTCTGCTGCTGAAACCACCGTGCGTAGTCGAGGAAATCCGCAATCGACAACGGACTGCCGATGGGCCGATACGCCCCGCCGCGCGAGGCGTAGAAGCGCTCAAGCGTGTAGCGGCGTTGAGGATCAGACAGGTTTGACGCGAAGGGTTCGGATTTCAGGATCATGCCCTCAGGCATGTTGTTTCGCCACGAGGCCATCGGCTGGCCGATGACGAGGCTTTCGATGCCCGCGGCGCGGAAGTGCGCCGCGATCGACAATCCATAAGGGCCGGCGCCGACGATTGCGTTTTCAACCTTCACCATGAAGCACGTCCCTGAATTGCCGGATCGATGACGTCATGACTGTTTGCCGCCGGCAACGCGCGGGTGGCGTTTTGCCGGCGCAGCGGCAAAAAGGCGCCGCGTCATTTGCCCGGCCGCTTTGCCAAGCTCGGTGGCGTAATAGGCGAGGCTGGGGATCGGGTCGCTAGCCCGCCAGTAACCGTCATAGATAGGTAGACGAGCCTTCAGCGCGGACCGGCCTCTCCAGCGGTGCCAGGAGTCCTGCCAAGCAACCGGTTGCGCGGGACGAGCCGGCTCGATGTTGGGCAAGCCGATCAAGTCGCGATACGCAACGAGCGGAATGTTGACGCCGTTCAGCGTCGCCACTTCTTCCTGCCAGTCCGTGCGTCCGACGGTCGGCTCGATCACCACGAATATCCGGCGTGCCGGATCCCACTTGAATTCAAGGCTTCCCAGCCCGCAATAATCGCATCGCTCGATGAACGCCGCGGTGAACTGCTCCAACTGCCCGGCGACCTCCGGCGCGGCAATGCATAGCGCGGTGCTTCCGGCCGTCGGTGGATGGCTCAAAATCTTTCGACCGGAAAAGGAGATCGTGCGAGCCCGATCGTGCCCGCGGTAAAAAAGGCAAAAATAGATGTTGCTGACGGGACCCTCGATCCACTCCTGAACGACGAATTCTCCCACCGTTTGCAGGAGCGTGCGGCAAAGTTCGCGCGCTTCTTCGATATCCGCCGGCATATGCAGGCGCTGCGTCCGGCGCAGATAAACCAGCCGCTTGTCGGCAGGTTTGACAATGACCGGAAATCGCAAATCGCCAAGCTTTTTCAGATCGGATACGCGGCTGACCACGATGCTACGCGGAACCGGTAGCCCATGCCGCTCCGCAAATTCATGAAATCGCGCCTTGTTATCGAGGATTTTCACCGTGTCCCGCGACGGAAGCTGGAACCGATAGGCGTGTTTTAATTCCTCGCGGTGCGTCGACACCGTGTGGACAACCATTTCGTCGGCCAGCAGCAGCGCAGGCCGATGGCCGAGGCCGCATTGCAAAGCCATGAGGCCGTCGACGAGCTTGCGTCCATAAAGCTTTTCCACGATCACGGGCCGGGCGAAGCGCGACCACATGGCGGCGCGGCCATAGGTCGTATCCATGACGATTGTCGGCACGCCGCCGCGGGCAAGGCTGCGCACGACACCAAGACCGTTAAGTTCTGCGCCGACCACGATGGCGCACGGACTGTCGGTCATAGCGGTCTCGTTCGTCTTGTGCTCACTGCGTCTCGCCTTTTTCGTTTGCAAACATATACATAGCGACGACGCGCACGAGCATTTTTCGGCAGTATAGTTACCCCGATGCGCTCAGCCGCCAACGCGGTACTCTGGCCGAGACGCGCCGATGTCCCATCATCAAAGCCCGAACATTACGGCTTCGGTGTAAGCCAAATCGCCGAATCTCGGCCGGTCTGGCCCTTTGAAATATTTGGGCGCCTTGTTGCTGAAGTATTTGCCGACCAACCCCGGAATCGGACCGTTTGAATCGATGATCACAAAGGTCGCCCGCGCGCGGTCAAGTAGCGCCCGATTGGCCGGGCAAACCGAACAAAATCTTGAATATCGCGGCAATAGATTAGCTGCATGCAGGGCATCACGCCTTTAGCCAAGCATGGCAGGAAAGCGAACGGATGCGCCTCGGTGGATGTTTTGCACCACAAACTCAAACATCCATGCGTTTTGTGTATCGTGAGCAGGTCAAGCTCAAACGAATCGAAATGCACGTCCCCAGCAGCATCGACGCCGGTTACGAGGGCGTCGCTGTCGGCGCGGGTCATGCTTAACGCAGGAACGCAGACGAACTGCCCATTGCTGTAGCGCGAGAACCCCTGGGCTTCGACAAGAGGCCAGGTATGCATTGCCGGCGAAATGTTCACATAGGTGACATTTTCGTATTTGATCGCCTGCGAGATCAGCATCGACGCGTAGCTGCGAAACTTCGGCTCGACGTACCAGCTCGAGAGATTGCAGCGTGTCCGCCATCCATCGGCCGTCGGAATGGCTGAAAAGATCTGGAGAATGACGCCGACCGGCGTGCCGTCGCTATCCAGGAGGTGGCCGAATTTCGGAAATTCGCTTGGGGTAGGATGCGATTTGAGCTTCGTCAGCGCACGTTGCCAATGGTGCCGGCTGCGGACTTCAAATCCCCGCGTCAGGAGATTAACCACCGTGTCGATGTCGGCCTCGGTGATCTGGCGGGCACGGATTTCTGGAAGACGCAAGGACGGCATCCGGAATTGACTTTACAGGTCTAATCGGCCGCCCTCGCCACATCATCGGCTGAACCCGCATGCGCGGCCAAATTGACCGTAGCAATACAAAGCCGCCCAACTGCGGTCTAGATAGATGCAAAAATGTCATTAATTCCGGTCAAATCCTCCGTCCAGGCGCCCGCGGGTCTGTGACCCACTTCGCGGCGCACTAGCGGCGAAGTGGCTCGCTGTTTTTCCGCAGTGTAAGTGACGCGATTGGCCCGAAGCGACCGATATTGCGCGGCAACCGAATGTCCATTTCCGCGGGAAAAGCGAATATTGCAATCGCGGGACTGCTTCACCGCTTAGGCAATCATGGTAGGCTCGTGGCGACAGGCGGGCGATACTTATCGCATCGCCGAAAGTGCCTTCATGTGGAATCGCGAGCCACATCGCCACGAAAAGCCAGCCTGAGATGGCCCCATCAAAACGCCATATGCACCTCGGCGTTTTCTGGCTCGGTACCGGAAATCATTCCGCTGGCTGGCGCTATGAGGGCGGGGCGACTAGCAATTGCAATTGGCCTTTGGTCGCCGCCGGAGCGCAAACGGCCGAGCGCGGAAAGTTCGATCTTTTCTTCATTTCCGATTCGCTGGTCATGGATCCCGGCGATCATCCGTCGTTCGTCTCGCGTTTCGAGCCGACGACGCTAATCGGGGCCTTGAGCGCGGTGACGCGCTGCATCGGGCTCGGTGCGACGGTATCAACAAGCTTCAGCGAGCCTTACAACGTGGCGCGCACTTTTGCGACGCTGCACCACATCAGCGACGGGCGCACGGCCTGGAACGTCGTGACGAGTTCCCACAACGCAGCTGCCTTGAATTTCGGCAAGGAACGGCTGCAAGAGCACGATCTACGCTACGAGATCGCGAACGAGTTCGTGGACGTGGTGAAAGGACTATGGGGCACCTGGGATCAGGGCGCCATCGTTGCCGATAAGGCGACGGGCGTCTTCCTGGACACAGCCAAGGTGCATCCGCTCGAACACAAGGGTCGTTTCTATTCGATCAAGGGTCCGCTCAACATCGAGCATTGCCCGCACGGGAACCCGCTCATCGTCCAGGCCGGCGGCTCGCCGCCCGGGCAGGAGCTTTCCGCCCGATCCGCCGATCTCGTGTTTTCGGTGGTCAACGGCCACCAGCCATCAGCCAAGACTGCCTATGACGGCCTAAAGCAGCGCCTCGCAAAATACGGCCGCGCACCCGAAGATCTCCCGATCCTGCCGGGGGTGATGCCGATCATTGGCGAGACGAACGAGCAGGCAAAGGAGCAGCTCGACAAGCTGCAAAGCTGGCTGTCGCCAAAAAATGCGCTCAGTCTGGTCTCGCAGCGGATCGGCCACGACATTTCGGGCTTTCCGCTCGATGGCCCTATACCCGACCTGCCATCGACCACCGATCGCGGCCAGGCCTTTTCCAAGACGCTTCTCGAAATGGCGCGGCGCGAGAACATGACCTTGCGCGACTTGTACAACCTCACCGCTGCCGCACGCGGTCATTGGGTGATCTACGGCTCGCCGCGACGGATCGCCGATATTTTTGAGGAGTGGTTCAGAGGAGGGATGGCCGATGGTTTCATCATCATGCCGGCCTATTTCCCTGGCGCGTTCGACGATTTCGTAAATTTCGTCGTGCCCGAATTACAGCGGCGCGACCTGTTCCGCATGGATTACTCCGGGTCTACACTGCGCGACCATCTCGGCCTCGGACCGCCACCGGCGAATCGCAAAGTCGAGTCGGACCGCGCCGGTTGACTCATGCACCCGTTCTGCGACGAGCCGGCATAGGATTCGATTGCCGCAATTTGCCGAAACTATCCTAAGCTAGAGGCCAATCATGATTTCTCTCGCTTCTTGGTTCGCTCGTTTCGCCGCTTCGATATTCTGTTTGCTATTCGCAACGCTGGCGCTGGCACAGTCCTATCCAGACCGACCGATTCGGCTGCTGGTTTCGTTTCCACCCGGAAGCGCCAACGATTTCGTCGGCCGCTTAATCGCGCAGTCACTGACGGTTCGGCTCGGACAGCCAATAGTGGTCGAGAACCGGCCGGGCTCCAACGGTAATATTGCCGGTGATGTGGTCGCTCATTCGGCGGCCGACGGCTATACGCTGTTGCTTTCCTCTGGCTCACTTTACACCGTCAACCCGCACCTCTACGCCAAGACGTCACTTGACCCCTTCAAGGATCTGTTGCCAGTCGTGAGTGTTGTATCGGACGAACTGCTGCTGACGGAAAATATCGGCCTCGAACCTAAGAACTTTAACGACTTCATTGCCTACGCGGGCCGCGCCCGACCGCCACTGCTATATGGGTCTATCGGCAACGGTAGCGAACATCATTTAGCGATGGAGCTTTTGAAGGACGTCGCCAGAATCCAAATGACTCACGTCCCCTATCGAGGCGGCGGGCCGGCGGCAATTGGCGTCATGGGCGGCGAGGTGACAGCGATGTTCGGCGGCGGCTCGGTCACGCCGCTGGTGCAGGCCGGCAAGCTGCGCGCCCTCGCCATCAGCGGACGAAAGAGATCACAGTTGTTCCCAAACCTACCGTCGATTTCGGAATTCTACCCGGACTACGAGGTTACCATTTGGCAGGTGGTTTCAGCACCGACAGGAACTCCGCCCGAGATTGTCGCGCGCCTGCGCAGCGAAGCGAACGCGGCGATCGCGCAACCTGATTTTGCCGAAAAGCTGGCCAACGCCGGTGCCGGCGAGCCCTACAGCACGACGCCGCAGGAGATGGCGGCGCGCCTTCGTGCCGATGACACGCGTTACGGCAAGGTGCTCAGCGGCAGTGGCCTGCATGTAGAGTGAGGGCATATTCCTATGTCTTCGCTGCCGCGCTCGCCAGCAGCCAGCGAGGCGATTCATGTCCACGAGTGCTCAACAGTGGAGTACCACGCATGCCGCTGCCGCTATTTCCCACCTCGCTCGTCGGCTCGTATGCTCAACCGGAGTGGTTGATCGATCGGCAGAAGCTCGCCGGCCGTTTCCCGCCCCGGGTGCGTGCCAAGGAGCTGTGGCGGGTCGCGCCCGAATTGCTTGACGAGGCGCAGGACGACGCGACCAGGATCGCCATCCTCGACCAGGAGCGCGCCGGTCTCGATATCATCACTGACGGTGAGATGAGACGCGAAAGCTATTCAAATCGCTTCGCCACCGCACTCGACGGCGTCGATATCGACAATCCCGGCACCGCTCTCGACCGCTCCGGGCACCCCAATCCAGTACCGCGCATCGTCGGCAGGGTGCGGCGCAAGCACCCCGTCGAGGTTAAGGACGTGAAATTCTTGCGTGCCAACACTGACAGCGTCATCAAGATTACGGTACCCGGTCCTTTCACCATGTCGCAGCAGGCGCAGAATGACTTCTACAAGGATGAAGGCGAGATGGCGCTGGACTACGCCGCCGCGGTCAACGCCGAGATCAAGGACTTGTTCGCCGCCGGCGCCGATATCGTGCAGATCGACGAGCCCTATATGCAGGCGCGGCCCGAGAAGGCGCGCCAGTTCGGCCTTGAGGCCTTCAACGCTGCGCTCGCCGGCGTGACCGGCACGACGGCGGTCCATATCTGCTTCGGCTATGCAGCCGTTATTCACGTGCGGCCATCGGGTTATTCATTCCTGCCGGAGTTCGCCAACTCGCCCGTCAAGCAAGTGTCGATAGAGACTGCTCAGTCCGGCCTCGATTGCGCGGTGCTGGAAAAGCTATCCGGCAAGACCATCATCCTCGGTACCCTGGATCTATCGGACATGGGCATCGAGACACCGGAGACCGTCGCGGCTCGCATCCGACGCGCACTGCCTTATGTGCCAGCCGAGCGAATTGTCGTCGCGCCTGACTGCGGCCTTAAATATTTGCCGCGCGCTGTTGCCTTTGGAAAAATGCGCGCCATGGTCGCAGGCGCGGCTATCGTGCGGCAGGAGCGCACAGCTTGATCGATTGGCTGAAGCCGAGTTCCTTATGAGGCCGGCAACGTGCGGCCGCTCTACGAGGCAACAGCCTTATCTGCTGTCTTTATTACCCTTCTCGCCACGAACCTTCCGTCAGATAGCGATCGACCGTGACGGCGGCGCTCGCACCATCGCCGGCCGCGCTGACCGCTCGACAGGGCGATTGGCATCTGACAGTTCCGGCCGCGCAAACGCCGGCCAGCTCGCTTCGCATCCAGCCATCGGTCGGTATTCGCCAAGCCCGGTCCAGGCTCAAGCGATCTTGCAGCACGGCGGTGTTCGGTTCCAGGCCGACATAGGCAAAGATCGCGTCGACCTCCAGATCGACAACAGCGCCTTCACTCGATTTGCGCGTGCGCAGGCCCGTCACTTTGGACTCGCCCAGAATCTCGGTGACGGCGGTATTGAAGCGGATGTCGATTTTCTGATGCGCGGTCACCCGATCGCGGTAACAGGCTTGGCCCGTCAAGGCGTCGCCACGATGCAGAATGATGACCTGCGATGCGAACGCGGCGAGCGTCAACGCTTCCTGCATTGCCGAATCGCCACCGCCGACCACGGCGACAATCCGGTCACGAAAGAGCGGCGCGTCGCAGCTTGCGCACTGGCTCACGCCACTGCCGGTCAGGCGCTGCTCCCCCGCGACATCAAGCCTTTTCAGCGACGATCCCGTTGCGACGATGACGGTGCGCGCCAAAATATCGCCCTCCCCGGTCGTCACGCGCCATTGGCGCTCTTGCGCATCGAGGCGCTCCAGGCCCGTCATCATGAACTCAGCGCCGGCGGCAGCGGCCTGGTCCTGCAGCATCGGACACAGGTCGTATCCGGGAACGCCTTCGGGGAAACCGGGATAGCCTTCGATCTTGTCGATGCTCATCAGCTGGCCGCCCGGGACGTCGCCGGTCAGAACAAGCGCCTTTCTTCCGAGGCGTGCCGCCGTTACGGCGGCGGTCAGGCCTGCGATACCACCGCCCGCTATCACAACGTCGCATTCCGATGCCAATGTCCTCACTCCGAATCGGCGCCCTCAGCGCCCCGCCAGCGCACGCGACAAAATCGCGATACCCTGATGCCGCTCAACGCCAAGCATCGACCGAAACGGTCGCAACGTAAGTGGCGCCGAATATTTTCCAGGCGCCCTGGGTCTCGCCGCCGACCACGACGACGTTGATATCGCCCGGTTCGTACATTTGCACGATGTCATCGGGCGCGGCCTTGAGCTTTGTCGCATAGGGCTCGACGCCCGCGGCGGCGCGCGGTCGCACCAGCGTCTGCATCCACTGATCGTCCCAGTAGTCGCGCGCCGGCAGGCGGGCGTTGTCCGCGCACCAATCGATCAGATCCTGCTTCGAATTGATGCCGCGCGATTGGAACAGCCGCGCCACGATCGGATCGAGCACCACGAGCGGCGGCAGATACGCCGTCGCGGCGAGGCAGCGCCGGAATTTTGCCTCCCAGGTATCGCGCGGGCCAAATCCTTCCTGGACATAGCGCAGGCCGACGAACACGCTCACGGTGCTGTCGGTTGGCTTGAAACCCTTCTGCATGTGGAGCGGCTGCCACGGGCTGCGCTCTTCGTTCTCGGCAAAGGCGAGGCTATAGGCGAGCGGATTGCCGAGCGCGCCCATATAGGTTTCGCCCGGCACCGATCCGCCCTGACCGTTCTGCGACAACAGGCTGTAAGCCCGGCCGATCGTCGTATTGGCATGGCTGTAAGGGCCGAGCGCGCCGATGCCGGCATTCATGCCGATCTGGTGGCGGACGGGGCCGTTGACCACGCTGAGACAGGTCATCGAGGTGGTGCTGCCTTGTCGCGACGTGGTATTCGACGCGGCGAGCGCGAGGATGACGGGGAAATATTCCGGCCGCGCGCCGGCCATCACCGCATTGACCGCGACTTTTTCGACCGTGTACTCCCAGGTCTCGCGAAAATTGCCGGCGCGCATGCGGCCGACCACCTTGTCCGGCGGCTGGCTTGTCGCCTTGAGCATTGCCGCGACGCGTTCCTCGGTCGGCAGCACGATAGGCAGAAAATCGGTCCAGCGATTGTCGAGGAACAGCTGGCGAAGATTCTCTTCGGTGTCCGGCGGAACGAGCCGCGGCGTCGTGCGCTCGAACGTCGCGCCAGTGAGATCTGCGTCGTCGAGCGGGCGAGTCAATCCGTCGATCACTTCCTGCATGAACGGCCGGCCGGAAACCTGGTCGCTGCCTTCGATATAGGCGCGCAGCTCCGGCGGAGTGCGGCCGACGACCGGCTGCGGCACAAAAGCCTGCCGCAAGGTCGGAATGCCGCGTAAGCGCGCGGTCGACTTGGCGACGCGGGCGAACACATGGGTGTGGACCGCGACGCTCGGCACGCCGTCGCCTTCCAACAGCGATGTCAACCCGACGACCGTCGGGCTACAGGAGCTTCAAAGCCCGACACCGAGAATGGCGGCATTGCCGTCGGCCGCGATCCTCTTGCGCATATCCAGATCATCGACCCAGCTCTCGCGCGGCGTGATGATTTGGGTGTTGACGGCCGGCAGGTGCTTGGCGAACCACTGCCGCAGCTGCTCCATGAAAGCCGCGGAATTGTCGAACAGGCAATCGACCAGATAGACGATCTTGCCGTCGAGGCCGGCAAGGCGTGGCGCCAGACGCTTTCCGGTCACCTTCGGCGGATAGCCACGCGGATCGTGAACGCTCAAGAGTTCGGCCATGCGTTTCTCATCTTGCTCAGCGACAATCGGAGGGAGCTAGTGACCCTAGATCAGGCCCCCTCGCCGTTCAAGATCGAGGCTGGTGTCCGAGCGGCGCATGGCGGCTTGGCCGCTATCGCGCTTGACCTTATACTTGCTGCAAAGTGCCATCGCGAAGGCCGCAGGAGCATCGACAATGAACAGGATCGTCACCCCCACCGAAGCCCAACCGATTGAGGTGCTCGCCCCCGCCGCCAAGACTTTCACGGTATTAAGTCCGATCGGCACCCCGCCGAAGATCACGAAGAAGACGGCCGCACCGCGTCTCGAAAGCCTCGACGGCAAGACGATCTACCTGGTCGATTGCCGTTTCGACGATTCAATCGAGCTGCTCAAGCAGGTGGCGGCATGGTTCGCCACGCATATGCCGAACGTCAAGACGCGGATCGTGTCTTTGTCGGCGACCTATCAGAAGGACGATCCGAAAACCTGGAACGAGATCAAGGCGAACGGCGATGCCGCCATCATCGGCGTCGGCCATTGCAGCAATTGCGCGCCCGCCGTGACCACGCACGCGATCACGCTCGAGACCAGATACGGCGTGCCGACCGTCGCCTTGCATACCGACAAGTTCGACAAGGTGGTTGCGTCGGTCGCCAAGATGGCAGGGCTGCCCGAGGCGCCGCGTTCGTTCGTGCCGCAGCCGGTCATGGGCAAGACGGCGGCCGAGCTCGCCGCTTACGTCGACGGCAACGACCCGATCACCGGCCGGCCGGTGATGCAGGAGGTGATCCAGGCGCTGACCGCGGCGCTGGACGGCGTTCATGCCGGCCATTGAGGTCCCGATTGCGGGGCTGATCGGCCCGGATACAGAGGACAACCTGCAACAGCTGTTCCTCGAGAACAATTGGACCGACAAATTGCCGATCGTGCTGCCGACGCGCGAGCGCGTCGACGCCATGCTCAAGGCGACGAGCCACTCGCCGGGCGAAATCGTCGGCCACCTGCAGCCGGTCGAATTCCGCGCCGCCTGGGAATATACGGTCGAGCAGGTCGCCGTGAACGCTGTGATGGCCGGTGCGCGGCCGGAATACTTTCCGGTGATCCTTGCGCTTGCGGCCTCCGAGCTCTCGGCGCGCTCGTCGAGTTCGAGCTCCTCGGCGATGATGGTTGTCGTCAACGGCCCGATCCGCCACGAGATCGGCATGAATTGCGGCGTCGGCGCCATGGGTCCGTACAATCACGCCAACGCAACGATCGGCCGCGCTTATGGTCTATTGTCGCAGAACCTTCAGGGCGGCTCGGTGCCCGGCGAGACCTATATGGGCTCGCAGGGCAACAGCTACGGCTACAACAACATCACGTTTGCCGAGAACGAGGAGAAAAGTTCCTGGGAGCCGCTGCACGTGCAAAAGGGATTTAAGACGACCGACTCCACCGTGAGCATTTTCTTCGGCTGCCGCTCGACGACATTTTGCCTAGGGCTTCGCGAAAAATATTGGCGTGAGCATGTTCGCGACATGCTGGCGGGCATCGACGGGCAATCGATGCCTTGTCTCCTGCTCGATCCGATAACGGCGCGTCAATTCATCGACCGCGGCGGCTTCGACACCAAGCAAAAACTCATCCGCTTCATCCACGAGACCGGGGAAATGCTGGCCGGGCGTTATTGGGATCTCCAGCTGGTGCAGAATTACGTCTATCCGTGGGCGACGTTCGGCCAGGAGCCGATGGCGACGTGGCTCAAAGCCAAGCCCGACGAGCCGATCCGCATATTTCCGGAAAACGAGATTAACGTGGTCGTTGTCGGCGGCGAAGCCAATGGCTATTGGCGCATCATGGGCGCCAAATATCGCAAGACCGTCTCCATCGACGCGTGGCGGTAACGCCGCTTCGATTATTTATTCCAGGAGATGTTTGGCGCGGCGCGTCACATCGGGCGGCGCGGTAAGAATGCGTTCGACCGTTGCCTGCATGTCGACGCCGCGAATGGGGTCGACGTCGAAATTCAGCGTCTTGGCCTCGGCGAGAAATTCGGGGTCCTTCACGGCTTCATCGAACGCGGCGCGTAACGCCGCAACCCGTTCCGGCGGAACGTCGGGCGTCGTGGCGAGCGGCCGGCCGAGTGCGCCACCGGACAACACCAGATCGATCAGGCGGCGGTCGTCGGGATTGCTGGCGAGGTCAGCGGCCAAAGGCACATCAAGGTCGGCCGGGCGGGGGCCCGATTGGAGGATGATCGAAATCTTGTGCTCGCTGAGCCACGCCGGCTTGGTCGCCTTCCAGCTCGACCAGGTATTGTTGCGCGCCTCGACCTCGCCGCGTTCCATGGTCAAGTTGATCTCGGTGCCGCCGTTGTAGCCGGTCACCAGCTTGAACCGGCTACCGAACAGCTCGTTCAACAGTGCCGGAAACGTATAGGTGATCGAGCCTCGCGCCGTCGCGCCGGTGACGACGTCTTTCTGACGCGCGCCATCGAACGTGGTGATGCCGGCCGTGTGCCAGACTGCGACGGTCTCGTCAGTCGGCGCAATGGCGCCAAGCCAGTTGAATTTGGCGGCATCGAATTGCACGCCTGCCATGCCGACCGCTTGCAGCGACGGCAGGCCTTCGGAAATCATACCAATATAAGTTCCGTCGTGGGGCGCCAGCGTCGCCAGATAATTCATCGATTTCAGGCCGCTCGCGCCGGTCATGTTCTGCGGCACCAGCGACGGATGGCCGGGAATGTAGCGGCCAATATATCTGGCCACGAGCCGCGCAATCGTGTCGTATTCGCCGCCGGCACCGACGCCGATAAGCACCGAGATAGTCTTGCCGCGATAGAAGTCGGCGACCGGGTCGGCGGCCGCCGGCGTTGGCGCGCCACAGACAACGACGAGGGCCGCAACACGTAAGGCACGCCAGAGCCGCCTATTCGGCAGGAGCGCGCCGCTTCGCAGATTCATCCCGTCAATCCGCAGCCGCATTCAATTTTTCCGACGTCCCAGAAACGATAGTATTGGGATAGATCTCCTTAAGCCGGGGGTAGACTTCGCGCGCGAACATACGGATGCCATGGACCGTTTCGTCGTGCTCAAGAAATCCCGCCTGTCCCATGATAAGCAGGTGACCATAGCCGCCGACATAGTCCCAATGATTCTTGATCTGCTGAAAGACCTGATCGGGCGTTCCGGCGAACATCGTGCCGGCCTCGATCGCGCCTTCGACCGTGGCTTGCTTGGTGCCGAAGGCGCTGACCACGTTGTGCGCGCCGCGCGCCAATTGCACGTTCATCGCCACCGGCACATAGCCCGGCGGATTGGAAAAGTGCGGCGGCACCTTGTTGGCGGTGATGTACCACAGCAATTTCTCCGCACCGGCCCGCGCCTTCGCCTCGGTTTCGCCGACATAGATCAGCGCCGCATAGGCCAGCCGGTCGATCGGCACGTCTTGACCCAGCCCGGCCTCGCGCCAACCGCGACGATATCCTTCATAAATGCGTTTGGTGGTGTCGAATCCCGTGAGAAACGTCGCCTGAATGTAACCATGAGCGCCCACCTGCGCGGCACCGCCCGTGCTCGTTGTACTGACCCAAATCGGCGGATGCGGCTGTTGAATCGGGCGCGGCCAGATATTGATCGAGCGGTGATGGAAGAAGCGGCCCTCGTGACTAAATGGGCCGTCGTGGCGGGTCCAACATTTGACGATGAGATCGAGCGCCTCCCAATGGCGCTCGTTCATCCGCACCGGATTGCTGTTCGCCGGCAAAATCTCATAGGGCACGCCGCGCACGAAGCCTGCCTCCAGGCGGCCGTGGGAGAGCACGTCAACCATCGCCATCTCTTCGGCGACGCGAACCGGCTGCCGCCGGTTGGCGATCGGATTACCGAGGATCAGGAGACGAGCCTTCTTGCTCAAGCGGGCGAGTGCCGCCAGCATCAGCGGCGCGCCGGGATCGACGCAGGTTGCGGTCTGATGATGCTCGTTGAGCATGATCTCCACGCCTTCGTCTTCGGCGATCAGCCATTCGTCAATGTAACGGTCGTACAGCGCCGCGCCCTTGGCCGGATCGTAGATGCGATTGGGCAGCGACACCCGGATCGACGGATAGCTGTCTGCCGGCGGCAGGTAGGGATAGGCGGTTTCGCTGAAGTGCCACGCGCGCATGCTACTCTCCAAGAAAATTTTGGACGGTGGCAGTAAAGGCCGCGGGCTGCTCCAGCTGCGGCACGTGTCCGGCGGCCTTGATCGTCATCGTGCGCGCGTTCGGCAGCAGGCGCGCATAGGCGTCGAGATAGGCCGCCGACACCAGCCCGTCGCTTTCGCCGCGGATGAAGAGCGCCGGAGCCGCGACGCGGTGCAAACGCCGCTTGAGCTTCGGATTGTGCATCCACGGTTCCCAGGTCAACAGCGCAAGCGTCTCGCGCGCGCGGAACATGGCGGCGAGCTCATCGTCCGACATTTTTGCGGTATCGAGCTTCATCCGCTCAGGGTCGTGAAATGTCAATTTCAGCGCTTCCGACTCCGGCATCGCGAAGACGTCCGGAATATCGAGCTTGTCGGGCGGCCCGACCTTGATGCCCACCGGTCCGGAGAAGACGATGCGGCGAAAACGCTCCGGAGATTTGGTCGCCATTTCGGCGGCGATCCAGCCTCCGATCGAGCAGCCGACAAGGTCGATGCCATCGAGCTGCATAATATCCATCAATTCGAGATAGAGATGGGCAATATCATCGACGCTGTCGAGCCAATCCGGCAGGGTCGACTTGCCGAAACCTGGATGCGTCGGCGCGACGAAGCGGCGCTTTTCGGAGAGCGGCGCCACGAACGGTTGCCGCGGACTGAATCCTCCGCCACCGTGCAGAAACAGAACGGGCCGCGCCACCCCTTGGCTGGTATCGAGCAATTCAAGCTCGACGTCTGCGACCTTCAGCTTTGTCGATTGCACGCGAATGCCTCCCGTGGCGATGCCCTTTGCAAACGGGTCTGGATCGCCTTATGGCGCAAGCGTTGCACATCGACCTTGCGAAAGGAATGCCGCCTCCGGAATAGCTGCATCGCGCCTGCGCCCTACACGCTCAAATAATTGCGCAGCACAAACTCGTTGTTTTCAAGCTCCGCCGCGCTGCCGGAAAAGCAGATTTCTCCTTTGTTCAAGACGTGGTGGCGGTCGCCGACCGCAAAGGCGGTACGCAGACTCTGTTCGACCAGTAGGATTGCCAGGCCCTCCTGCTTGAGCCGCGCCAGCACTTCGATGATCTGCTGCACGATCATCGGCGCCAACCCTTCCGAGGGTTCATCGAGCAGGAGCATCGCTGGATTGAGCATCAAGGCGCGCGCGATCGAAAGCATCTGCTGCTCGCCGCCGGAAAGCTGGAAGCCGAGATTGCGCTCGCGCGCACGCAGGACGGGAAAAAGATCGAAAATGCGCTGCAGCGTCCAAAAGCCCTTGCCGCCCGCTCGCGCGAACACGGTCAGGTTCTCCCGCACCGTCAGGCTCGGAAAAATGCCGCGCTCCTGCGGCACGAAGCCGAAGCCGAGGCGCGCTATGGCGTAGGGCGGCAGGCCGCCGATGTCGCGATTGCGATAACGGATACGGCCGGGCCGCGGCTGCAAATATCCCATGACCGTGAGGATCGTCGTGGTCTTGCCGGCACCGTTGCGGCCGAGCAAGCAGACGACCTCGCCCTCCCCCACCGACAGCGAGATGCCGTGAAGAATGTGGCTGTCGCCGTAATAGGCGTTGATGTTCTCGATCTCGAGCATCAGTGCACCGTGCCGAGATAGACTTCGCGCACGCGGGTGTTGGCCTGGATATCCGCCGGCGCACCCGTGGCCAGCACCTTGCCGTAGTACAGGACCGTAATGCGATCGGCGATCGAGAACACCACTTTCATGTCGTGCTCGATCATCAGGATGGACAGAGTCCGCGGCAGTGTCCCAATCAGGCCTATCATGCGCTCGGTTTCGCTTGGCGACATGCCCGACGTCGGCTCGTCCAACAAAAGCAGGTCGGGCTCGCCGGCGAGCGCCAAAGCGATTTCGAGCTGCCGCTGTTCGCCATAGGACAAATTGCGCGCCAAGCGCGTTCCGTCGCCGCCAAGATGAACCTGCGCCATCAAGTCCGCGGCGCGCTCGGAAAGCGTAATGTCGCGGCCGACTGGCGTGAAGAAGTCGAGCGGATGGCCGCGCCGGACCGCTAACGCCAGCCGGATATTCTCGATCACGCTGAGATTCTGGAAAAGGTTGTTGCGTTGAAACGTGCGCGCCACGCCCAAGCGGCTGATCTGGTCCGGCGATGCCCCGGTGATCTCGCGGTCGTTCAGCAGAATGCGACCCGAGCTTGGCTGCAGCTGGCCGCCGATCAGGTTGACCAGGCTGGTCTTGCCGGCGCCATTGGGCCCGATGATCACGTGCCGCTCGCCCGCCGCGATGGCGAGATCGACGTCGTCGGTCACGACCAGGCTGCCGAACGATTTGTTGAGGCGTTCCAGCCGAAGCACATTCATGGCCGCACCCGCCGCCACTGCAACGTCCGCAGCGCGCCCCACAGGCCACCGGGGAAGAACATCACGCAGCAGATGAATGTGACGCCGATGATGGCGAGCCAGTGCTCGCTGTACGAGCTGACCACGTTCTTCATCAAAAGCACGATTGCCGTGCCGACTGCAGGACCGATCAACGTGCCGGCGCCGCCGAGCATTGTCATGATCAGAATGTCGCCGGACGCGGTCCAATAGACCGCGTCTGCGGAGATGAAGCCGTTGAAGATGGCGTAAAGCCCGCCGGCAAGGCCGGCGATCGCGCCGGCGATCGTGAACGAGATGAGCTTGTAGATGCGGGTCGGATAGCCGATCGCCGCCATGCGCTGCTCGTTTTCACGGATGCCGACGAAGGCGTGACCGAGCGGCGCATTGAGCAGGCGCCGCAAGCCCCAGTAGGCCAGGGCAAAGAAGCTCAGCGCCATGAAATACATCACCAGCGAATTGGACAGATCGAAGCCAAAGAAGGTCGGCTTCGCGGCGATCGCTATGCCGTCCGAGCCGCCGGTGACATCGCGCCACTTCAGCGCCACCGAGAACACGAGCTGCGAAAACGCAAGCGTGAGCATCAAAAATGGAATGCCGCCGGTGCGCACGCAAAAGAAGCCGATCAGCGCCGCGCCGCAGCCGGCAATGGCGACCCCGGCGACAAGGCCGAGCCAGGCATTTACGCCGAATTGCGCGCCAAGGACGGCGACCGAATAAGCACCCAAGCCGAAGAAGGCGGCGTGCCCGAGCGACATCAGCCCGGTGAAACCGAGCAGCAGATCGAGGCTCATGGCGAAGATTGCGAATATGTAAATCTCCGACACCAGCGCTCGGGGATAGTCGGTCATCAGAAACGGCAGCACCAGCAACGCCAGCAGCACCAAAAACCCGGCGGCGCGCGTCTGCAGCGTGCTGGGCCGGCTCGTGGTGGCGATGGCGGGCGCGACCGCAACGTCGGAATATTTGATGCCGAACAGGCCTTGCGGCCGGATCAGCAGCACCACCGTCATGGCGAGATAAATGAGGAACAGCGCGATACTCTGGAAGTAGGCCTTGCCGAAGGTATCGGCGATACCGATTAGGAGGCTGCCGACAAACGCGCCGCGCAAGCTGCCCATGCCGCCGATCACGATGACGATGAAGGCCGGAATGAGGATTTCCGAATCCATGCCAGGATAAAGGCCGAGCACCGGCGCGGCCGCGATGCCGCCGAGCGCCGCGAGCGCCACGCCGAAGCCGAAGATTCCCGTAAATAGCGCCGGGATGTTGGCGCCAAGCCCGGCAGCCATGACCGCGTTGTCGACGCCGGCGCGCACCATGGCGCCGATGCGGCTGCGTTCCAGAAACAGCCATAGCAGCAATGCGATCGTGAAGCCGAATCCGATCAGGCACAGCCGATACACGGAAAACACGCCGAGCCCGATCTGCACCGTGCCTTGAAGCGACGGCGGTGCCGGCAGGCGCAGCACCGTACGGCCCCACAGCGTTTGCACGAGATCGAGGAACACAAAGGTGAAGCCGAACGTCAGCAGCACCTGATCGAGGTGGCCGCGGCGATAAAGCGGCCGCAGGAACAACAACTCCATCAGAACGCCGAGAGCGATCACCGGAATCGGCGCCAGGATGAGCGCCAGCCAGAAGCTGCCCGTGATCTTGAAGATCGACAGCCCGAAATATGCGCCCAGCATGAAAAAAGAGCCATGCGCCAGGTTGACGACGTTCATCAGGCCGAAGATCAGCGAAAGGCCGGCCGCGATCAGGAATAGCAGGACGCCGTACACCAGCCCGTTCAGAAGCTGGGCGACAAACACCTCCATGTGTGCCTCGGCCGGCCGTTCAGCGTGATGCGCGCTCAGTCGAGCTTCTTGCCCGGATCCTGGACGTCCTTGGCGGTGGAGAGGATTTTGGTCGAAATGCCGCTGCCGCTGTCGATGACCTGACAGATATAGATGTCCTGGATCGGATTATGCGTCTCCGGGTCCATGCGGAACGGGCCGCGCGGCGCATTAAATTTGACCTTGGACATCGCCTCGGCGAGCTTGTCCTTGTTGCTCGCATCGCCGCCGGTCATCTTCAACGCCTCGCCGATCGCCTTGGCCGAGACATAGCCGTAGTCCGCGAACAGATCCGGCGAGATTTTGTATTTGGCGCGAAAATTTGCCGCAAACTCCTTGCTCTCCGGGTTGTCGACGGTATCGACATAAGTAAGCGCGGAAATCACGCCGACGGCGGCCTTGCCGAGCGCGCTCACCGTCTGCGAGTCGATGATGGTGAAGCCGGTCAGCGGCATTTTCTCCTTCAGGCCGAATTCGGAATATTGCTGGATGAAGCGGACCGCATCGGCGCCGGGCATGAAATCGTAAGTCACCGGCGGATTGACCGACTTGATGTCGGTTAGATACGGGCTGTAATCCGTGGTGTTGAGCGGCGGCCAGATTTCCTTGAGTACCTTGCCGCCCCTCGCGAGGTAGGGCCGCTTGAACTGCGCCATGACATCGCGACCTCCGGCATAGTCAGACGCCGTGGTGACGATCTCTTTGCCGAGATTATCGTAGATGTAATTCGCCATCGGGGTGGAGAGCTGAAACGTCGAGATCGAGGTGCGGAACAGGTAAGGATAGCGGTCCCAGGTGATGGCGTCGGTGCCGGCGCCCGACACTACATAGAATGCCTTTTGCTGCTTCATGTAGTTGAGCACCGCGAGCGCGACGTTGCTCGCCTGAATGCCCATCACCAGATCGACGTTGTCGCTTTCGACGAGCTTCTTTGCCTTTTGCAGGCCGACCTGCGGATTGAACTGGTCGTCTTCCTTGATGATGTCGATCTTGCGGCCGGCGACAGTCCAATTGATGCTGTCGAAGTAGAGGCTCATGCCGTTGAAATTATTTTCGCCGGCATAGGCCAAACCGCCAGTGTAGGAATTGATGTTGCCGATCCGGATCGGCGCATTCGCCTGCGCCAGCACCCGCGGCGCGGCCAAGGCCGAGACCAGCGCGGCGCCCGCGCCGGCTGAATTCCTCATGAATATTCTGCGTGAAAATCGGCTTGCTGGTGAATTCTGTCTTTTCATGGCGGCTCTCCCTCGGCCGCCGCGTCTGCGTCGGCGGCCATCGCCATACTAGGCGGTACGGGATGCAGATCGCTAGAGGCGATTCAGTCGAGTTGACCCTTCCGCCATGCAGACCGATGATGAAGAGTCCAAGAACGCAGAGTTGCATCGGCGAGCGTGAACAAGCGTTCGAGGCGGGTTCGCGGAGAAAGGGCCGGCATGAACTTGGAATTCGGTATTTTCGATCATCTCGACCGCAACGATCTGCCGTTGCGTGAATTTTACGAAGAGCGGCTGAAGGTCATCGAAGCATTCGATCGCTCCGGCTTTTACGCCTATCATGTTGCGGAACACCATTTCACGCCACTGAGCATGGCGCCCTCGCCCAGTGTGTTCCTCTCCGCAGTCGGGCAGCGCACGACGCGGTTGCGCTTCGGCACGTTCGTCTATGCGCTGCCGGTACATCACCCGTTACGCGTGCTCGAAGAAATCTGCATGCTCGATCACATGAGCGGCGGCCGGCTGGAAATCGGCTTCGGGCGCGGTTCCGTGCCTTTCGAGATTTCCTACTACGGCCAGAATGCCGAAGAGCGGCAGCAGATTTACGCCGAGCGACTCGGACTCATTCTCAAGGCGTTTACGGTCGGCACGCTGAGCTGGAACGGACGCTACGACCAGTTCAAGAATGTCCCCATGGAGCTCGCGCCATTACAGAAGCCGCACCCGCCGCTGTGGTACGGCGCCCATTCTCCGGACAGCGCCGAGCGCGCCGCCCGCAAGGGCTTGAACATGGTCACCAACGACATGCCGGCCAATGCGCGCGCGATCGTCGCCCGCTACAAAGAGATCTGGCGCGAAGCGCAAGGCGCGGCGACGCCGCCGAAAATGGGCCTGGTGCGGTTCATCGTCGTCGCCGACAGCGACGCGCAGGCGATGGCAAGCGCGCGCCGCGCCTATTTGCGCTGGCGGTCGAGCTTCACCTGTCTGTCGGAATTGAACGGCACCATGCCGGATTCGCCATTGCGCGCCGATAGTTTCGATATGCTGATCAAGCAGGGACAGGCGATCGCCGGCTCGCCGGAAACGGTGCGCGCCTTCCTTGCGGTGCAGGTCGAGGACAGCGGCGCAAATTACATCGTCGGGCAATTCTGTTTCGGCGATCTCAAGCTTGATGAAATGCTGCATTCGGTCGAGTTATTCGCGGCTTGCGTCGCGCCGGCGTTGAAAGGCGCGTCCACGAAATAAGAGCGCAATTTTCTATGCGCGAGAACAAACACCCCTATAAAGGTCGGAGGAACGAGTATGCGCACCATTACTCTGGAGGAGCATTTTGCGAGCCCGAAATTTTTCGACGGGCCCGCACGCTTTGTCAAAGAACGCGCCGAAAAAATGGGCGGCCGCTACGCCCAGGTTATGGACCGGCTTTGTGATCTCGGCGCCAAACGGCTGGGCGAAATGGATGCGGCCGGCATCGATATGCAGGTCTTGTCGCTATCGGCGCCCGGCGTGGAACAGATGGACTCGGCTGATGCCATTGCGATGGCGCGCGAAACCAACGATTATCTCGCCGACGCGGTGAAGAAGTACCCGACGCGCTTTGCCGGCTTGGCGGCCGTGCCGACCGGAACGCCAAACCAGGCCGTTGAAGAATTGGAACGCCGTGTCCGCCACGACGGTTTCAAAGGTCTCGTCATAAATGGTCACAACCGCGGACGATATCTTGATGATCAATTTTACTGGCCCATTTTGGAATGTGCCGACGCTCTCAATGTTCCCATCTATCTCCATCCTACCCCGCCGCCGCAGCCGGTGATCGACATCTCATACGGCGGCTTTGCACCGATGGTAACCGACATGCTCGCCGGCGGCGCCTGGGGGTGGCACATGGAAACCGCGGTTCATATGATTCGAATCATCTGTGGCGGCGTTTTCGACCGTTTTCCGAAATTACAATTCGTGATCGGCCACATGGGTGAGGGTCTGCCCTTCTTCTTCCAACGGTTGGACATCATTCCCATGGCGGTGACGAAACTGAAACGGCCGATCCTGTCCTATCTGAATGAAAATGTTCACTACACTTTCTCGGGCATGAATTTTCCACCGACCTTTCTCGATCTGCTGCTTGAGCTCGGTGGCGTCGACCGGATCATGTTCTCGGCCGACTACCCATACCAATCCATGTCGTGGGCGCGCGCATTCTTGGAGCAAATTCCCGTCAGTGCCGCGGATAAGGAGCGCATCGCGCACGGCAACGCAGAACGGCTTTTTCGGCTCTGACGAGGAAAGCCTCTGAAAGCGATTGGGGAAGACGCATGAGACTATTGTGGGCATTGCTTCTCGTTCTGGCGGCTTCGTCAACCGCGCTGGCGCAAGATTATCCGACGCGAAACGTCATCTTCGTTGTGCCGACGGGCGCCGGCGCCGCCACCGATCTGTTGGCCCGAATTCTTGCGCCTCAGCTTGGCGATAGCGCGCGCCCCTATTTAGGGAGCGGGTTCGCTATAGTCGTTACGTTACCGCGAGCGCGTTCCGTGACAAACCGGGCAATACGTCTCACCCGAATAGTTGCCCTTTGGTGAGGTAGGGCAACCGACGCGAACTGTTCGCATCCGTCCGCTGCTTGGCTGCAGCACTGGACCTTGGACCGCTAATTGAAGAACCGATCGCCCCATTATGAACCTTTTGACCTATAAGGAAATGCATATTCTCCAATTAGTGATGTAAACCCTAAATTGCTCCGCGGAGTGCATGCCCAAGCGTCGGCGCCTCGGCCAATGCGTAGCTGCTACGCCGCGATGCGACCGTACGTTTCTGGAAAGCAGATGTCGACTTTTCGAGCTAAAGCAAATTAAGTCCACTTTCGATTCGACAATGCCTTTCGCCACGAACATAACGCTCCGTTCGCGTAGAGCGCGTCAGCGGAAAATCCGCTAGATTTAAGCTGCCTTCATGAGTATCGAACCACCAAAGCCGCACTTAGAGGAAATGCATCGAACTGGTCTCATGCTACGTCGAACCGAGTCTTCGCCGCCAGAAAACGGATATTGAAAAATGGCGACCGGAGACTGGCGCGTGAAATCGTGGCCTAATATCCAAGAAATTGAGTTGCAGAGACCGCGCTGCGTCTCGCTAACTGCCCGAAAATGTCGCGCGAATTCTTGTAACCAGGAAACACCCCCTAGAGACCGCACTGGCTGACGACGCAGTCCAACGCGAACCGGTCTCTGCCCCAAATTCCCTGCTAACAGGGAAATAAACAGGGAAAATTGCAAAAAGAGAGCCATGGGCGACGACGAGAGCCTCGCTTAATGCAGCATCCTTGGGGGTCTTTATCGATATTCCCTGTGAAAACTAACAGGGAATAAATTTCGCAGAACAGGGAAACTACGACCCGATAACAGGGATATTAGACGCGCAGCCGATGTCCACTTCTCTAATCGGCCGTTTAGAGCCAAACCCTTGCAGAGTTTACACAGCCTGCACTGGTCACCCAAACCGATGAAATCATCACGCGGCATGCCAGCACGTTGCGACACATCAAAAGCCGAGGCGGCCGCGATCCGCACACAATCCGGCGGCTTTGCCCGATAGATTATGCACCTTTCATTGATAATCTGTTCGACGTTTCGCCGATTAATAATTGCCCGCAGCGGGCCTATTTCCTTGCCAACAGCGATACCGGTGCACGCCGTTATCGGCTGCATCACGAGGAGAATTTCCATGATCAACAAGTCGAAGCTTGTCCTCATTGCCGTGTTGGTGGCGATGAGCGCTGCCTCGCCGGCGCTCGCTCAGGCGTTCAGCAAGGGCTATGGCACCGGCAATGTAACGCCGTATGCCTTTGAATCGAACGGCACCGCCGCGCCTCAGAACGGCCAAGCTGCCGCCCGGCCGAGCAATGCCGGCAAGGTTGCCGCTCATCACGACGGCCACGCCAGATTCGCCGGTACCGGTACGCGGCACCGGGTGTAATGAAGGCTTCTTAGAGACTGAAACAAAGGCGAAAACGGGGGCGGGCCTTTCCCCGCCCCCGTTTTCCATGTCTGCGCTCACGTCGGCCGCTTGATACAAACGGACGTGGCGTCTTGTCAGGCCACCTCACGAAGGTCAGGCGTCGCGCCCGCGTTCGGGCCGCCATTGAAACCGTCGCGCTTCATCTGCGGCAATTGCGCGAAGCGTGCCGCCAGAAAATCGATGAATGTCCTGGTTTTCGCCGACAGAAAGTTACTGTGCGGATAGACAGCATAGACCAGCGTTGCCGGCGTCTTGTATTCGGGCAATAGGCGGATCAGTCGCCCGGCGCTCAGCGCGTCGGCGACGAGGTAGTCTGGGGCGAGGACGATGCCCGTGTCCTTGAGCGCAAACGTCAGTAGCGCGTCACCGCTGTCTGCCAGAACGCGCCCGGAAATTCGGACGACCTCTCCTTTGCCGTTCGGATCGGTAAAGGTCCAGGTCCCCGACGCGGCATAGGTGTAAATTAGGCAGTCATGCTTGACGAGATCGCGCGGCTGTTGCGGCATACCGTTCGCCGCCAGATAGCCCGGCGAAGCGCACAGCACCATTTCGACCGCATATAATTTCTTGGTGATCAGGCTTGAATCTGACAGCTGGCCCTGGCGGATCGCCAGATCGATGCGCTCTTCGACCAGATCGAGGAAGTTATGTTTGAGGATCAAGTCGACCGAGACGTCGGGATAGGCGACGAGATAATCGGCAATCGCCGGCGCGAGCTGATGCGCGCCGAACGACACCGACGTGGTCACCCTGAGCAGGCCACGTGGCGCGGCTTGCAAATCGCCGGCGGCACGCTCGGCGTCTTCCACTTCGCTTAGGATTCGCAGGCAGCGCTCGTAGTAGTTCTGTCCGACCTCGGTGGCGCTGACGCGGCGCGTCGTGCGATTGAGCAGGCGTACGCCGAGCCGCTCCTCGAGCCTGCGTACATGTTTGCTCACCATGGCCGGCGATATGTCGAAGTGCCGAGCCGCCGCGGCAAAGCTGGCGGACTCGACGACTTTCGCGAATACCGCCATTCCGACGAAGCGATCCAAGTGCGAACCCCTATTGATCCCGGTGCTCAGCGTGGCCCAAATACCGATCCCGGACTCCCCGGCGAAACGGGTGTCTCGGGCAATTGCGGCACCGTGTATGGAACCGATGGATTGAAGTGCGGCTGAATTGAGGGGGCGCCATCCAGCAGTGGCGGCCCGGAGAGGCCGCGAATCGCGTCCAGCGCGTGGCCACCGGCACCTCCGCCCCGCGCCTGGGCCTGTCCTGCCGCCAACGCGCCGAACAAGGCCACGCATGCGGACAGGGAAAACGTCGCCAGCGCCATACGCTCGATTTTTCTCTTGCGCATTTGTCATCTCCGTTGAGCCTATCGACTACACTTGGAGATAAGCAGACAAACGATCGGTGCCACTAAATTGTTGTTCAGAAAACTAAATTCGATTTATCAATGAGGTAGACCAGCAGAATGCGAGATGACGTGTTGGGCGGCACAACTTTAGTGTGCGACGGCGCCGCTTGCCTGCCCGCGCCGCGTGAACAGCAGCAACCCGGCGGCCAGCAGCACACATCGACCGCAGTGGTCAGATAAGAGACCGTATTCGTTGCCATGAACTTGAGAAAGACCTTACTGGGATGGGCGCTCTCCCAGGCGAACAGGCGAATGTAGCGGCTCATCTCGTCGCGAAATAGGAGCGGCCGCAATTGCTGGTGCACGAAGCTTCTCAGGGCCTCCTCGCGGGAAAGCGATTTGAGCTTCTCCGGATCAGACCCCGCTTGTTCCGTCAGCTTCTCGAAAGCAGTTTTGAGGACCTCGAGGTACAACCCATCCTTGCTTTTGAAATGATAATTGATAGCCGCCTGATTGACCCGAGCTTTGACG
>Ga0181518_10000536_pt1 | contig 41390 bp, 40 predicted proteins | sample PEATcosm2014_Bin_28_FD_119751 | JGI IMG/M metagenome (GOLD analysis project Ga0181518, IMG submission 119751) | Peatland microbial communities from MTU Mesocosm Facility, Houghton, MI, USA - PEATcosm2014_Bin01_60_metaG | ecosystem: Environmental > Terrestrial > Soil > Wetlands > Peat | place...
CTATTCCGGCGGCGAGAACGGCGGCTGCACGCGCGTCCGCGGGCACATCGACGCCGGTCCGGAGCACCATCAGCCGATGGGCATCGTGCACGGCGCGCTGTACACCGGGGCGGTCGAGACGGCGGCCAGCGTCGGGGCCTTCCTCGCCGTCACCGGCAGCGGCCAGTTCGCCGTCGGCGTGGACAACCTCACCGATTTCGTCCGCCCGGTGAAGGAAGGCCGGCTCGCGGTCGACGCGCGCGCGGCCAGCCAGGGGCGGACGCTCCAGCTGTGGGAGGTCGACATCACCGACGACCAGGGCCGGCTGGTGGCCAAGGGCCGGGTGCGCCTGGCCAACCGCCCCAATCCGGACTGACGCGCGCCGTGGTATTCGTTGAACCGGGACCGTTCGGGCAACGGAAGGTGCGGAGCGTGAAACTGCGGAAACTGGCCACGGCTCCCATTGGGGCGGCCTGATGCTGGACGGCCGCCCGCTCGTCGATGTTCACCTGCACCCGGCGCGGCGTTCCACGATCAAGGTGAGCTGGCAGGAGTGGGCCCGCGACTTCGGCGGCGCAGACGCGGTCACCGGGCTCTACGACGCCGACGGCACCGTCAGCCCCGCCCGGTTCGACGGCTTCCTGGCCGAAGAGGGGGTCGACATCGCGCTGCTGCTGTCCGAGTACAGTCCCCGCGTCACCGGAATCCAGACCGTTGAGGACATGCTGCCGCTGGCCGCGTACAACCCGGACCGGGTCAAGGTCGTGGCCAACGTCAACCCGAACGTCCACTACCCGGCGGAGGAGGAACTGCAGCGCCAGCTCGGCCTCGGGGCCATCGCGCTCAAGGTCCACCCGGTGCACGCGCGTGCCGCCGCGAACGACCGTGCTCTGTACCCGGCCTATGAGATCTGCCAGGCGGCCGGAATCCCGGTGATCGTGCACTGTGGCACGAGCACGTTCCCGGGCGCGTCCAACACCTTCGCCGACCCGATCCTGCTCGACGACGTGCTGCGTGACTTCCGCCGCCTCAACGTCGTGCTGGCCCACGGCGGGCGTGGCTGGTGGTACGACGCGGCCGCCTTCATGGCGCTGTCGAACGACCGGGTCTGGATCGAGCTGTCCGGCCTGCCGCCGTCGCGGCTGCGCGAGTACTACGCCCGGCACAGCTGGCCGCGGCTGACCCGCCGGATGATCTTCGCGACCGACTGGCCCGGCGTGCCCGGCATCGCCCGGAACGCCCGCGCCGTGGCGGCGCTGTGCCCGGACGAGGAGACCGTCCGCCTCGTACTGGCCGGCAACGCGTGCCACGTTTACAACCTGAAGATCCCCGGCGCGTAGCCAGCCACCCGCCCGCTCGGCGCCCTAGTCCCCGGGCCGGAATACGAGGCAGTTGCTCGTCGCCTGCGCGAAGAGCTTCCCGTCGGAGTTGACCAGCCGGGCTCGCGCCAGCGCCGTCCGGGTGCCGATGTAGTCGACGGTCCCCTCGCACAGCAGCCGCCCGGTACCGGAAGTGATGGGCCGGATGAACCGGGTGTCCAGGTCCAGTGAGGTGTAGTAGGCCCCGGTCGGCAGCATCGTGTGCACAGCACACCCGCATGCCGAGTCGCAGATCGTGGCGTAGACACCGCCGTGGACGGAGCCGATCGCGTTGTAGTGGTATTCGGCCGGTGTCACCTCGAAGACGGCCCGGCCTTTCTCGAAGGCCACCGCACTGATCCCGAGCGTGGCCATAATGGGCGGCGCGGGCAGCCGGCCAGCCATGATCTCCCGGAAGAACGCGAGCCCGTCGAGCCGGCGCGCGGCCGCCGCCGCGATCGCGGGGTCATCCCACTGGTAGGCCCGCTGCCGCCCGTTCGGGCTGCTGCCGTTCCCTGTGGGCCCTGTGGGTCCTGTGGGGCCCGTGGGCTCCGCAGCCCCCGCAGGTTCGGCCGGCGCATTCACGTGACTGTTCCTCCTGAACTTGCGGCAGCGGGACGTGGACGGTGACGTACGGCCCGTCGTGCCGGGACCGGGCCGCCGGGAAGTGGTTTTTGATCAGGGCGAGCATCTCGTGGTTCTCGGCCAGCACGTCCATCATGAGCGCCGTCGCCCCGCGGGCCTGCGCCCGGGTGGCCAGGGCGCGCGTCAGGGCGGACCCCACGCCGTGCCGCTGCCACCGGTCGGCGACCACGACGCCGATTTCCGTGACCGGGGTCCCGGCGAGATCGTGCTCATCGGAGGTCCACCCGGGCCGTCTTACGGCCCGCGCGATGCCCCCGTCCAGCTGAGTTCCGGTCACGAACTCAGCAGGGCCGGGATTGCTGAGTCTGTCAACTGGACTTAGCATACGGGGATGAGTAATTCGTGGGCCCTCGACTACGACCCGTCCAATTGCCCGGTCGGTGCCGCGGTCGCCATCATCGGTGAGAAGTGGACGTTCCTCGTCCTGCGCGAGGCCTTCAACGGCGTGCGCCGGTTCGCCGACATGCAGCGGCGGACCCAGGCGCCCCGGCAGGTCCTCAGCGACCGGCTAACCCGGCTGGTGCACGAGGGACTGCTGTACCGGGCCCTCTACCAGGAGGAGGGCCAGCGGAGCCGGCACGAGTACCGGCTGACCGACAAGGGCCGCGACCTCTACCTGGTCATGGTGGCGCTGCTGGAGTGGGGCGACCGGTACGCGGGCGGACCGGAGGGGCCGCCGGTCGTGCTCACCCATCGCGACTGCGGCGAGCCTGTCCACCTCCAGCTCGCCTGCTCCGCTGGCCACATCCTGGGCGCGCCGCGCGAGGTCACCCCGCTCCCCGGCCCCGGCGCCCGCCGCATCGCCTAACCACCTCAGGCTGGCTGTCGGTCAGGTCTTGCCAGGCGAGCTGCAGGCCATGGAAGACGCCTTTGACGTTGACCTGGAAGCTCAGGTCGAAATCGGCCACGCCCTCGCCTCAGCGGCCAGCCGGTGCAGTATCTCCTCATCTCCTCGAATCCCTGCTGGTGGCCGGGCAGGACCGCACGGGACAACACCAGCGTCGCCGCGAGGCGCTGCAGCGCCTGGTCGCGTCCGTCACGCGGTTCCTCGACCCCGCCGCTGCCCTGGCCGCAGCGGCGGAAGGACTGGAGTTCACCGAGTCCCGCCCGCTCGGCGGCACCTGGGCACTGGACGGGCTGTGGTCACGGCTCGGCATCGCCGCTACCTGCGCAAGGGCGGCGGGAGCTACATCATCGGGGAGAAAATCCGCTCCGGATCCGCCGAGGCCGCCGCCGCGCTGTCCCGGCAGGGACGGTATAAGGACGTCGCCGGGAACCTAGAGGTCAAGGAAGTCCGGATCGCCGAGGACGAGCGGTTCGTCATCTGCTTCAACCCCGGGGCCGCAGAGCGCGATGCCGCCGTCCGCACCCGCATGATCGCCCAGCTCGAAGAGGCGATCAGGGACTCTGACCAGTTCACCAGGGACAAGCGCGCCGAGCTGCGCGGCGTGATTTCCACGAAGCCCGGGCTGAACAGGTACCTGCGGGTCACGCCCGGCGGGCTGCTGCGCACCGACGCCGCGAAGGCCAAAGCCGAGGAGAACCTCGACGGCAAGTACCTGCCATGCCGACCGCGGTCATTGGCGAGAGGATCGCCCGGTCGCTGATCGGGCGGCAGACGGCAACATAGCCCCCTGTTCTGCGCGACGTTCGTGATCATGCTCCACAAGCCACAGCTCGCGCCTAACGGGTACGGGCGCTGCCATGCGGAACGTCCCGCTACCGTGTGTAACGCATCTGTCAGCCAGCGTTAAAATGGACCACAAACTCTAGAATCGAATTGCTAGTTACTTGCTTCCGATGTAGGTTAGGAAGTAGACACCAGGGATCAGCCGCCGCCCGGCGGCCAGCGCCCTGGGTCACCCAAGGGAGCCAAGGCCATGTTCCTCATCGTTCTGGTCATCGTCTTCGTCATCTTCGCGGTGCTCATGCTGCGCCGTCGTCGCCGCTAGCCGCCAGAACGCGCTCGCCCGCCGCGCACTGGGACACAGGTGCTGCCTGCTCGAAAATGGGATTCGGCCGGTGACTTGCGGGTTCTCGGGGGTCAGGCGGTGTGCGTGTATTCATTGATCAGGCCGTTGAGAACGGACCTTCGATCGAGCCGTCCGGTGGTAGAGGTCGGTCACGGTAACGCGCGGAGCATCACCATCGTCGTCGGGGACGTGCTGCGCGATGCCCTGGTGCGGCCTGGCCGTGTCGTAGTGCGCCTGATATTCGGCCAGGACGGCCCGCAGATGCGCCGCGCCCAGGATCAGCATCCGGTCGAGTGCCTCTCGGCGCAGGGTGCCGACTAGGCGTTCGCAAATCGCGTCATGCGGGGAACCTGGACTGCGGCTCGCAGGATCCGGATGCCGGAAGCCGCGAAGACGGCGTCGAGATGTCGGTGACTGCACTCATATCAATCGGTTCTGAGCGTACTGCGTCGTCCATCACAGCCAACTCAACGAGCATGACCTTGCTCTGCTCCGGAGCGAGCGGGACACTCGAGCTGTATGCCAGGGACCCGCTCGCGGCGGGATGGAGCCGGGCGACGCCGCTGTCACGGCAAGCCCGTGGCTATGGCCAGGAGGGGACCTCAATGAGCCAGCAACCTGCGCCAGGCGCCTCGGTGCCGCCAGAAGTGATCTATATCATCCGCCACGGCGAAAAGCCCGCTGATCCGCCGCCCGCAGACCCGGGACAGACTCCGCCGCCGCCCGCCCCGCCCTCCGGTGTCGATTACGAGGGCGACCAGGACGCGCATTCGCTGCTGCCGCGGGGATGGCAGCGCTCGGGTGCGCTCGCCGTCTTGTTCGACCCGGCCCTTGGCGCGCTTCAGGCGGGGCTTCAGGTCCCTACAGCTTTGCTGTCGCCGTCCTACGGCGACCCGGGCAAGACAACCGCGCACCGGACATACCAGACGATCCAGGGTCTCAGCGGCCGCCTCGGTTTTCAGATAGTGTCCGACTTCGCCGAAGGCCAGGAACCCCAGCTGGCCGCGAGCGTCGTGAGCACCTGCTCCGGCGTCGTGCTGATCTGCTGGGAGCACCAGCACATCCCGGCGCTCGCCTCGTCGCTGCCGGCCATCCCCGGAACCGTCATACCCCAGCAGTGGCCGGGTGACCGCTTCGATGTCATCTGGACCTTCACGCTGGTCCCGGGATCCACCCCGGCCCAGTACGTCTTTGGCCAGATCCCCCAGCAGCTGCTGTCCGGAGACACCGCCACCACCATCTCGCCCGAGCCGCCAGCCGCCAGCCGCCTGCCTGGGCTGTCCTGACGTGCTCCCCATGGCGGCTCGCATGATCGAAGTGCGCGGGATCGCAGTGGTGATCGCGCCGGGGGCCTTCGGAGAGCGGTAATTGAGTATGCAAGAATTCTCAGATCAGCCCGAAGCATAGCGATAGTGGCGCGTGCGCTCGACGGCTGCCGTCGGCCTGGGGCCGCGCGGTACCGCCGGAACCGCGGGCGCCGGAAATGGGCGGGGACATATGGCCGGGAATCGGCTGCCGTCGATTAACTCCATCGTCCAGCTCATGCTCGAGAATCGCTCGTTCGACCACATGCTGGGATTCCTGTATGCCGGCACGGGCAATGTCTCGCCGACGGGCCAAGCGTTCGAGGGCCTGACCGGCAGCGAGTCTAATACCGACGCCAGCGGCAATGCGGTGACGGTTTACCAGATCGATCACACGGCGGCGGGCGCCTACTTCATGCCGGGCGCTGATCCCGGTGAGGGGTACGCGAATACCAATGAACAGCTCTTCGGCAGCGGCAAGCCGCCGAGCCCGCCGGCCGCGACCAGCACCGGCTTCGTCACGAACTTCGCCGACGCCATCGCCTACGACCAGCGCTCCGGCCGCAGCGTGCAGGTCGGCACCACCGCCTCGGCCATCATGGGGATGTTCCCGCCCGCGGCGCTGCCGGTACTGTCCGGTCTGGCCGCGGGCTTCGCCGTCTGCGACTACTGGCACAGCTCAGTGCCCACCGAGACCTTCCCGAACAGGGCCTTCGCCTGCGCCGCGACGAGCCAGGGGCACATGAACGACGCCACGGCGTCCTTCACCGTGCCGAGCATCTTCGGGCTGATGACCGCGCACAGCCTGAGCTGGAAGATCTACGGTTACGACCAGGAGCCGCTGACCCGCAAGGACTTCCCTGACACCCTGAGCGCCCCGGATTCCTGCTTCGGGCTGTTCGCCGATTTCCAGTCCGACGCCGCGGCCGGGACGCTGCCCCAGTACTCCTTCCTCGAGCCGAGCTGGGGATCGACGGGTAACAGCCAGCACCCCAACTACGACGTCTCGCTCGGCGAGAAGCTCATCCAGGACGTCTACAACGCCGTCCGCAACGGCCCGGGCTGGAACCAGACGCTGCTGTTCATCACCTATGACGAGCACGGCGGCCTATATGACCACGTGCCGCCGCCGTCGGGGGCCACCCCGCCGGACGCCACGCCCGGCGAGTTCGGGTTCGACTTCACCCGGTTCGGGGTGCGAGTCCCGGCGGTGCTGGTCTCGCCGCTGATCCCGGCCGGCACGGTGTTCCGGGTACCCGCCGGATCGGCACCACTGGATCACACCTCCGTACTGAAAACCATCCAGACCCGCTGGGGGCTGCCCGCGCTGACCGCCAGGGACGCCGCCGCGCCTGACGTCGGAGATGTGCTCAGCCTGGCTGCCCCCAGGACCGATGACCCGCTAGCCGGGGTGGCCGCGCCGAGCTCGACCGGCGCCAACCCGGCCGCGGCCGAGGTGTCGCACCTCCAGCTGATGAACGCTCAGCTGACATCGCAGCTGCAGGTTCCGCTGAACGAGCTGCACTCCGCGCCGCTGCTAGAAACCCAGCAGACGCCGTCGGACTACGACCACTACATCGCAGCGCGCACGGCTACCTGGAAGGCTGCCAGGACACGCGGCGACGCTCCGCCCGGCTGACCGTCAGCCGGCCGGGCCCGATCGGCCGATCTCGCGTGTCGGGTACGGATGAGCGCCAACCACCCGGACCGCCGCATACGCGTGCGTGACGGTAGCTGGCTCCGGGTCGTCGCTAGGGTGCAGATTGCCCGGTTCTGAGTATGGGGTTGGGCGGCCGCGTCGGGCAGGGATCAGCCGGGTGGTAGTCGGCTTGGTGGCGGCATAGGCATTCTGGCCAGATGGGCCTCCACATCGAAGTGAGGTCACCCGCCGGGTGCTTGTCCCGTGGCTCCCTCGCGGAGCGGCGGGAGGCCGAACTTGGCCGCCAGGTCAGGGCCGCCGCCGAACAGGGTGACGCGGGCGATGCCTGCCGGCGTGACGGTGAGGACGCCCAGCCCCGTAAGCGCTGTCGCGGTAGTGGTCGATCGCGGCGGGCTGGCCGTTGGCCAGGGTGGGTGCCATCGGCCAGTCTCCCGTGGATCCGATCACGTGCGCGAGGTACCGCAGGCAGGTCGCGCGGCCGGAGAACCATGTGGAGTGCCGACCATCTGGATTGCGGCGTCGGCGCGCAGTGGCCTGAAGCCTGCGCGGACCTCTTCTGAGAACGCGGTCAGCGCAGCCACCACGTCCCCGGGAGCCTCCTCAAGACAGTAATGGCCGCAGCCGGGAATGACCAGGCTCTGCACGTCGTCTGCGGCGAGCTGCATCGTGTTCGCGGCTCTCTCGCCGATGCCGTCCGCTCCGCCGATCCCCAGGACGGCCCGGCCCTCGGGCCCAGGGCGGGAGCTCGGCCGCCGGGAAGAAGCGGAATTCTAAAGGGTCCGGAGCCATCCAGCGGCAGGCCCTGGGCGGACGCGGGGCTGGCTGCCCCTCGTGTCCCCACCAGGGGCAGCCGCCACAGTGAGGGACTTTTCACCGCCAGGGTTATCCACATGTCCACAGCCCCGCTTGTCCACATGTGCACAGGGGACTTACCAGCGTATTTACCTAAATCATCCACATATCTATACACAGGGCGTTACCCTTGGCAGGCCAAAGGGCTACAGGTGAGCATGAGTCAAGGGAGAAAGCCGTGACACCGCGTTACACCTTCCCCCCAGGTGGGCGGGAGATGACCTTCACGCGCATCGCCTGCTAGCCAAGGCGGTCCCGGCCAGGTGTTGGCAGCACCCGGCCGGGACCTTGTGTCGGACTAACCTTAGGAGCAACCCCGACATGTTCAGTATGGCAGTTACCGCACTGGCGAAGTCGCTGATCGTGGCGACGATTTCCCTGCATCCCGCGGCGGCGCCCCCGGCCCCGGCGCACTACACCGCCCGGCCGGGCGACACCTTGTCCGGCATCGCCCGGCACGAGTACGGCAGCGCGGCCGACTGGCCCGCCCTGTGGTGGATCAACCGGCACGCGGTGCCCAACCCCGACATCATCGCGGCCGGCCAGCGGCTAGCGCTGAGCACCTGGCACCCGCGCCAGGCATGGCTGGACCGGGCCGCCCGGGCCGCCATCGCGGTACCGGCGCCGGCCCGGCCGGCCAGCGCGCCCACCGCGGCGGTGGCCGCAACCAGGGGGCCAGCGCCAGCGCCGCCCGCGGGGACCTCCAGGGTGGCGCCGGGCAGCTTCCAGGCGTGCGTGATTGCCCGCGAGTCAGGCGGAAACGCCCGGGCCGTCAACCCGGCCTCCGGCGCCGGCGGCCTGTACCAGTTCCTGCCCGGCACCTGGCAGAGCCTGGGGTACTCTGGGCTGCCGCAGGACGCGCCCGTCAGCGTGCAGAACGCGGCATTCCAGCAGGCATACGCCCAGTCGGGCACCGGCCCATGGGCACCCTCCGACGGGTGCTGACCGCAGCAGCGCGGAACGGCGCTCACGGCCGCCGGGACCGGGACGTCGGCGTCGTTGTAAAGGCTGAGCTTATTTTCCCAGTACAGGCGAGCCGCAGAGATCGCCGTATTCGTCAGCCATTAGAGCGTGATGTTGTCGAGGACGTCGTCTCGTGTGAGGGCGCCCGCGGCTACGGAGACGGTCTGCGGGGGCGGTTCGGCGTAGGCCCGGCCGGGTCAGCCCGGCAGGCGGCTGGTCAGCCGGCCGGCTACGAGGCCGGTCCTGCCCCCGGACCTGGCTGCCGCCTTGGCCGTCCTGGCTGCCGCATTGGCCGTCTTGGCCTGGGCCTTCGCGCTCCTGGTGGCCAGGGCGGCGTCGTGCCGCACGGACTTGACCGCGTGCCGCCCGCGCCAGGCCGCAGACGGGTTCCCGGCGGTGTCACCCGCTGCGATCAGCAGGCCGGAGCCATCCAGCGGCAGGCCCTGGCCTGCATTGATCGCCCGGGGGTAGTGCCAGGGCTAAAGTTTTGGGACAAACTGGTTCGATGAATATTGAGGTGACGCGCATCCTCGGGGATGGCAGCATCCGCCGCGCGCGGATCGAGCCCGAGGAGCGACCCGACGCCGCCCGCTGGCGCGAACTGGTCAGCCGGGCCAATCTGAATCTTCCCCCGCCCTACCGGCCCGATCCGGGAAGGCCGGTCTACCAGGTCAGTGACGGGGAGCACTCGATTCAGGTCGCGGAACGGGGCCTGGTGGGCCCACTGCGGGACCTGGTCGCGGCCGTGCTCGCCGAGGGCGCTCAGGCGGACTGAACCGGCCACTTGCGAAGCCGGTGACATCGGGACCCGCCGTATCGGGGACCGGCGATATCGGGACCGGGGGATGTGGGGGATTGCGCCGGGGAAACGGTGCCATTCCTGGCGGCCTGAATGTGCGCGTTCGGGGATGGGTGTGTTTTCTCGTACCGGCCGCCATCTTGGCGTGCCCTTAAAGGAACAGTTTAGGTGCATTTTCCCGAACATATCGCGTGTCGCCGGGACACTAGCGGGGACTCCGGGTGCCCCTGCGCTTACCGAGCCGAATCCCGCCGAAGACCAGGTTCGCCAGGAACAGCACGATCCCGATGATCAGCAGCCAGAACAGGCCCTTGAGCACGACACCCAGGATGCCCAGGGCGATCGCGACGATGATGATAAACAGAAACAGCGCCATGTCTGCATCCTTCCCCGCTGCGCCCTGCCATCACGTTTACCGTCGGGCCAGCAGGCGCTCCGTCTCGCCCGCATCATAGGGCAGCTCATAGTGCCTGAAGATGGCAGGCTCGTCGGGAGCCATCAGCTCCCCGTCGGTGTCGATCGACGGCGCGTCCCGGACCAGCTTCTTGGGGAAGGCCACCTTGAGGTGACCGGGGCCGACCTTTGCGCCGGCCGTGGGGACGAAGACCAGACGCGACCGTGACAGCATCCCGATCTTCACGGTCGCGAAAATGTACTCGTCCGTCCGGGTATCGACGTAGAGGGCCTCGAGTTCGCCGATCTTTGACCCTGAGTCATCGACGACGTGGTGGCCACGCCACTCCCGAATATCATCGGCCTCAAACACCGGTGGGCGCCTCCGTCCGGTCCGCGATCATGTGGCGGCGCTAGCCGGGGAGGCTAGCTCACGTGACATTATGCACGGTGGCGACCGCCACCTACTCCAGGTCTCCGACCTCGATCCCGCCGCGGCGGCCTCCCAGCACCCCGCCTGATCGGGATCCCCTTGACGCGCGCCTGCCACGGCGGGGCAGGGCGACCGAGATATATGTCTTTCCCGGCTGCCTGGAATCCACCCGGCTGGTGAAGCCGCCCATTTTCCGCCACTCACTCATTAGCGGACAAACACGACTAATGTGCGCTATCGGCATAGGTTATGAAAATATCAGTCATAAATAGCTCAGCGCAATGCGGTGTGCTCGGCGGCAAAGAGCAGTTAATTGGGAAAGGTGCCATAAGGGTATCGGGTGTGATATACAACTTTAGGACCGGCGCTGGCCACGTTATGCAGGAAGAGGACGTTATGGTGGCGAAGCTGATTTTTTTACGCTCCGGTAACTTCGCGTTAACGGAAGAATCCGCCCCGGTCGAGGCTGCTTCCCCGGCAGGCCGGGAGGCGCCAGGCGCGGAAGTGGTCCGCTTGCCGCATTACCCGCGGCACGCCAGGACGGCCGAGCTGGAGCCGCCCGCCGCGACGTTTCTCCCGATCCGCTCGGCCGAGCGCCGGCGCTGGTCGGCGGAACTCGCGGACCCGGGCGCGGCCGGGCTCGTAGTGCACGGCGTCGGTGGGATCGGCAAGTCGGCGCTCGCCGCCCAGATCGCCGAGCGGGTGGGCCGGCTCGAACCAGATTGCGTGACCACGATCCTCAGTGGTGAGGTGAGCGTTGACGCCTTTCTCGCCGGCCTCGCGGCCGCCCTGCGCCGGTACCCCAAGGCGGCCGCCCGGGGCGGCAGCACGGCGGAGGCGGTGGCGGCGGCGGGCCGGACCGAACTGCCCTGGGCTCAGCGCTTCGCCCTGCTCCGCCGGCACGTCCTCGATCAGGTACCTGTACTCCTCGTGCTCGACAACTTCGACGACAACCTGTCGCTGGAAGCCGGCACGTGCACCATCCGTGACCTGTCGCTCATCGAGCTCCTGACTAGCTGGGCCGACGCACCGCACCGGGGCCGGATCCTGATCACCTGCCGTCACCGGTTCGCCGTACCCGAGACGGCCGCGTCCCGGCTGGGGTTCCGTCACCTCGGGCCGCTGTCCCGCTCCGGCGCGATCGAGCTGGCGATGTCCCTGGCCGCCCTGGGGCTGCTCGGCGAAGCGGAACTGGACCGCGCCTGGCGGCTGCTGGGCGGTCATCCCCGGGCCATGGAGTACCTGGACGCGCTGCTCCTGACCGGTGACGTCCGCTTCCCGGCGCTGGCCGAGCGCCTCGCCGGGGCGATCGAGGAGCACGCGGACCACCCAGCGGCCCGGCACGGGCTCGCCGCGCCGACCGAATTGCCATTGCCGACCGCGGAGACCGCCGCCCTGGCCGTCGCCGACCTGCTGCTCGGCGACCTGTTCGATCAGCTCAGCGCTGAGGCGCAGGGCCTGCTGATCCGCGCCTCCGTCTACCGCGCGCCCATCGGCCGCGACGTCCTGCTGCTCCCCGTCGGTCGGTACAGCCCGGCCGAGCTGGCCGGCCTGCTCGACGAATGCCGGGTCACCGGCCTGCTGGCGGCCGACCCCGCGGACGACCCGCCCTCGGTGTTCGTGCACCGGTGGACCGCTGTGGAGCTGCACCGCCGGCTGGCCGAACGGCAGCGGGGCGGCGAGGTCATCGAGGCTCACCGGGACGCCGCCGGGTACTGGCGGTGGCGCCTCACCGCCTGGCCGCATGACCACCGCGCCGAGCGCGAGGCCAGCTACCACCTGCTCCAGGTGAGCGATCTGACCCGGCAGGCTCCGGCCGATGGCGGGCACCGGTCGCGGCCGCGGCGGCGGCTGCGCCCGTCCGTGCTGGCGGCCATCGCCGTGGCCGTGGCCGCCTTCCTGGCCGCCGTGGCCGTGGCCGCCTTCCTGGCCGCCGAGGCCAGCGGTGCCCTGTCAGGCGGGGGTCAGCTGTCCCGCCTGCAGGCCGCCGCCGCCGGCGGGACAGCGGCCAGCTCGGCCGACGCGATCCGCCATCAGGCGGCGGCCTGGGTGGCCAGCCAGGTCAGCGGCGGCGCGATCGTGGCCTGCGATCCGGCCATGTGCTCCGCGCTGCTGGCCCAGGGCGTCACCGCCGGGAACCTGCTGGTGCTCCGGTCCGCGGCGACCGATCCGCTCGGCTCGGACGTGGTGATGGCGACGGCCGCGGTGCGCAGCCAGTTCGGCGGGCGCCTGGCCAGCGTGTACGCGCCGGAGGTAATCGCCAGCTTCGGCTCCGGTGAGCTGCGGATCGACGTCCGCGCGGTCGCGCCGGACGGAGCGGCCGCGTTCCAGCACGCCCTGGCCGCTGACCTGGCCGCCCGCCGGGCCGCCGGGAGCCAGTTGCTGGGCAACTCCCGGATCGGGACCTTTCCCGGTGCCCGGGCCGCGCTGCTGGCCGGCCAGGTCGATTCCCGCCTGCTGATCACCCTGGCCGCCCTGGCCGTGTCCGGCCCGCTGCAGATCGAATCGTTCGGCGGCTCGGGGCCCAGGGCCGACCCGGATGCCCCGCTGCGGACGGCCGAGCTGGCGGCGCCCGGTGCTGCGGCGGCGTCCGCCGCGAGCCTGCGGAACATGCTCGCCTTCCTGGGAGCACAACGCCCACCGTATCTGCCCGCGGGTGCGGGCATCGTCCGGGACGCGCGCGGCTTGCCCGTGCTCAGCGTCGAGTTCGCCGCGCCCAGCCCGGTCGGCCTGCTCCAGGCGCAGGCGACTCCGTTAGTCCAGGTCGCCGCGCCCAGCCCGGTCGGCTCCCCGGCGTCGGCGCAGCCGGTGGCATCGACGCGGGATCTAGCGCCACCTCACCGCTGCGGTGTCCGCTGGCCGGCCAGCAGGGCCCGCGCCCGGGTGATGCGGGCGTCGAGATCCGCCAGGAAGCGGTCCAGCGCGGCCCGTTTGGCCTCGACCGTGGCGCGGAGGTCTTCCTGCAGGGTGAGGCACTCACGGGTCAGCTGCCGGCGCTCTTCGGCAGTGGTCCGCTCGTCTTGATAGGTCTGCCGGATCTGCGCGACCCGGTCCTCGTTGCGCAGCACCAGCGCCACCTCGTCCAGGTTGAGGCCGAGCAGCGTCTTCAGCTCCATGATCCGTTCCACCCGGGCAACGTCGCTCTCCGAGTAGCGCCGCAGGCCGCCGGGCGTGGTACTGGCCGGGACGATCAGGCCTATTTGCTGGTAGTAGCGCAGCGCCCGTTCGGATACGCCGAGGCGCTGGGCCGCCGCGCCAATCCCGAGCAGCCGCCCGCTCCCGCCGCCGGCCGCATGCTCCGCGCCCGCCGGGCGACCGGCCACATGCTCCGTGCCGGCTGAGTGCTCCGCGTCCGCCGAGCCACCGGGCGCGTGCTCCGCGTCCGCCGAGCCGCCCGCTCGCCCGCTGGTCTCCTGGGCCGAAGGGGCCCGGGTCATCGCCTTCACCGGCTCACGCCTCTTCCCGCGGTGCGCCGGATTCCTCATCCGCACCGGTAATCGCCGGCGGCGGCGTTCCGTTCGCCCCCTGCCCGTTGGCGGCGTGCCCCTCGTCGCCGGGCCGCTTGCCGTTGGCGGGGCGCATCCCGTTCGTGGATCGCCCGCCATCCCCGGCCGCGTGCCGGTTCGGGTCCGGGTGCCCGTTGCCGGTGACCGCCCCATGGCCGATGGTGTCGGCGGCGTCCTGGCCATCGGTCGCGAGGGGCTCCAGGCCCACCAGGCCGCCCGCCTCGGCCGCCCCCTCGGCCAGTTCTTCGGCCACCGGCTCCGCCCGGTGCATGTAACGCCGGCCACGGAGGGCGGAGGCGACGATGGCGATCGCGGTCGCGATGGCGGCGAAGGTGAAGGCCAGGTGCAGGCCGTCGGCGAAGGGCTGCTCGATCAGCTGGGGGAAGAACGACCGGCCGGTGATGTAGGCGGCCTGGCCGGGTGGCAGGTGCTGCAGCGCCCCGGTCGGCCCGAGCAGCTCCTTGATCGGGTTGTACCCGAGGAACGCCGAGAACAGGCTGCCGATCGGCGGCTCGCTGGCGACCGTGTGCGCGGCGGCGGGGCTGACGCCCGCCGCGACCAGCCCGCTGTACAGGTGCTTGGGCAGGTGGGAGGCCAGGCCGAGGGTGACGATGGTGAAGAACAGCCCCATGGACAGCACGGTGGCCGAGTTCTGGAAGGTGTTCAGCATGCCCGCGCCCGCGCCGCGCTGATCCGGCGGCAGGCTGTTCATGACGGAGGCCTGGTTGGGGGAGAAGAACAGCCCCATCCCGACCGCGAACAGGAAGATGAGCAGGGCGAACCAGATGTAGCGGAAGTTGATCGGCAGCAGTTCCAGCAGCAGGAAGGCCGCGCCGGAGACGATCAGCCCGGCCGTGGCCAGCAGCCGCGCGCCATAGCGGTCGGACATCCAGCCCGCCAGCGGGCCTACGACCAGGAACCCGACGGTCAGCGGCACCATGGCGAGACCAGCCCACAGCGGGGTCTGGCTGAAGCTGTAGCCGTGCTGCGGCAGCCAGATGCCCTGCAGCCAGATGATCAGCATGAACTGCAGGCCGCCCCGGCCGAGCGCGCCCAGCAGGCCGGCGATGTTGCCGGCCGTGAAGGCCCGGATCCGGAACAGCCCCAGCCGGAACATCGGCTGCGGCACCTTGGTCTCCACCCAGGCGAACAGGCCCAGGATGGCGATCCCGCCGAAGACCGCAGTCAGCACAAAGGGGCTGGTCCACCCGGTAGGGTGGCCGCCGTAGGGCAGCAGCGAGTACACGATCCCGGTCAGCAGAGCGACCAGCCCGATCGCGAACAGGGCGTTGCCCAGCCAGTCGATCTTGGCCGGGATGCGGATGCCGTTGTCACGCAGCATGAGGTAGGCCCAGACCGTGCCGAACAGCCCGAACGGGACGGACACCAGGAACACCAGCCGCCACTCGATGGGCGCGAGCACGCCGCCCAGTATCAGGCCGAGGAACGAGCCGGTGATGGCGGCGATGCCGTTGATCCCCATCGCCTTGCCCCGCTCGTCCTGCGGGAAGGCGTCGGTCAGGATCGCCGTCGAGTTGGCGAACAGGAACGCGCCGCCGACGCCCTGGAAGATCCGCATGATGATGATCCACAGGGCGCCAGCCGGGCCGGTCAGCCACGTTATGGACAGCATGATCGAGAAGAACGTGAAGACCGCGAAGCCGAGGTTGTACATCTTGACCCGGCCGTAGATGTCACCTACCCGGCCCAGGCTGACCACCAGCACCGCGGTGACCAGCACGAAGCCCATGAACACCCAGAGGAAGTAGCCCGTATTCGACGGCACCAGCGGGTTGAGGCCGATCCCCCGGAACAGCGCCGGCAGGGAGATCAGCAGGATCGACTGATTGATCGTCACCATCAGGATCCCGAGCGTGGTGTTCGACAGAGCGATCCACTTGTAGTGGACACCCCGCCCGCCCGGTGCCGCAGGTACAGCCGGCGGATTTGCCGCCACAGACATGGAACTCCCCAGATTCACCGATGATGCGCAGTCCGCAGCTGCATCGTAACGGAACTTGACGTCAACGTCAGATCCGGGCCGGCGGCGCCGGGCGGCCAGAGCGGAAGCGCTCTCCGGCGGCGAGGCCGGAACACCGCCTTGCTGCGGAGCCGGAATAAAGGCGTTGTGCGCCGGTTTACGATCAACAGTGGGGTAGCGAAGGCCGGTCCAGACCCAGCCAGTACTGACGCCTCAGGAGATGTCACGCAGGGTGATACAGACGTGGCGGGCCAGCGCCGTTCCCGGCGAGGCCCGGCGCGATGCTGAGAGGCCGCGGCGCCGGCGGGAGGCCGCGGGTAACCTCCCGCGGCCGCGGCGGGGGCTTTGCCCGGCGCCCGGGACTGATCGTGGTGGCCGTCGCCGTGCCGATGGCAGAGGCCGCCGCGGTGAACGCCGTCACGCCGTCGGCGCGCGTGCTGGCTCCTCAGGTTACCGCCCTGGCCCCGCTCGCGGTGTTTCACGACCTGAGGTGGCTGTTCGGCTTCGGCGGGACCTGGCCGCGCTTCGTCCTGGGACTGGCCGGTGTGGTGGTGGCCCGCAGCGTTCTCGACGCGGCCCTGGCCTGGCTGGCCTGGCCCCGGGGACAGGCCCGCCCGCGGCCCGCGGTCCTGCTCGGCTCCGGCGCCATCCTCACCCTCTGTGCGGGACTGCTGATGTCCCCGCTGGTCACGCTGACGTTCGGGGTGGCCCTGCTGCCGTTCTCCTGGCCGTTCCTCGGGGCGCTGCCGGCGCTGATCCTGTTCGCTTTGCTGCTGAGCCACGGGGCCACCGCGAGCGGGTGGTGGCGGACCCTCCCGCCGCTCCGTTCGGCTGAGTGGCTCGTCGCCGATTTCCTGGCGCTTTCGCTGGCCGCGGTGGTGATCGGCCGGCTGCCGGCCGGGTGGGCGGTGCCGGTGACCGGGCTGGCCGGGATCGTCAACGCGCGGGCCTGGTACGGCGTCGCCTCGTCGCTCGCGGTGCCCGGCGCGGCGGGCCGCTTGTGGCGGCCGACAGGACGGATCCCGATCGCGCCCGTTGCCGCCGTGCTGTCCGTCGCGCTCGTCATCGGCGTGGTCCGGGCCGGTTTCGCGCTCGCGGCGGCCCCCCAGCAGCAGGTGATCCGGGTGGCCGCGGGAGCCCAGGCCGCCCCAGCGTCGCCGCCCGCCCCGGCGCCAGCCCGGACGCCGCAGACCGGGCACGGCCCAGCCGTGCTGGAGATCAAGGGGTTCGGGTCCTCCTGCTGCGCCGAGTCGTCCCTCGGCGCCGTCGCCGGGAATGCGGTCGCCGAGCAGTTCTCGTACCGGGGGCTGGACGCTCAGGGGCGGCCGTTGCCGCAGGGCCCAGCCGCCAGCGACCTGCCGCTGTCCGTTCTGGGCGACCGCATCGCCGCTCAGGTGGAGAAACTGCACCAGCAGACCGGCCGGCCGGTCGACCTCGTGGGGGAGAGCGAGGGCACGCTCGGTATCTATGCGATGCTGGCCCGGCACCCAGGCGTGCCGGTCGGGTCCATCGTGCTGCTCAGCCCGATCGTCGCGCCCGGCCAGGTCAGCTACCCCGTGGACAGCCAGGGCGGCCGCGGGGACGTGCCCGGCTACGCGCTGCAGGCCGTCGTCTGGTTCATCGGCGGCCTGTCGCCGTTCGGCACGTCCGGAGCCGAAGCGCTGATCAACTCGGTGGACCGCGATGGCGCTCAGTACGCGCAGGAGGCGGCCCGGGAGACCCGCCAGCATCCGCTGCACTGGATGGCCGTCGTCCCGCTCGCGGACAGCCTCACCCTGCCCGCCTGCCAGTTGCCCCCGCACACGCTCGTGGTCCCCGCTCTGCACGGCGGACTGCTCGGCAACCCGGGCGTTCAGCAGGCGGTGCGCAGCTTCCTCAGCGGCGGCGACGTCCACGGCCAGCCGCCCATGCAGGACGCGGCCGAGATCGTCGCCCAGGCGGCCGCGGCGTGGCGGATGCCGGAACTCGTCACTTCGTCACCGCCCTGCCCCGCCGCCCTGCCCTGAAGCCACCTGGGCGGCTAGTGCGCGTGGATCACCGCCAGCGGGCACGTGGCGTGCCAGAGCAGCGCCTGGGTCACCGAACCGAGCGGCATATCCTTCACGCCCCCGCGGCCGCGGCAGCCCACCACGAGCAGCTGTGCGTCCTGGGCCGCGGTCAGCAGGGCGGTCCGCGGCGACTCGATCGTGATCTGGCGGTTAACGTCCACGCCGGGGTGGGCCTTCTCGCACAGGATGATCGACCGCTCGACGTCTTCCTCGATGCTGTGGGCCATGCCCACGCTGCCCGCCGTATCCGACAGTGCGCAGACCACCATCAGTGGAACGCCCCGCAGCGCGGCCTCCGCCCCGCCGAACGCCAGTGCGCCCTCGGTTGCCGCCGATCCGTCCGCCCCGACCACGATGGGACCCGGCAGGTATTCACCGACCGGGCGCCAGTGCCCGCGGACCACCACGACCGGCCTGGCCGCGTACGCGGCCACCTGGAGGCTGACCGAGCCGAGCATTAGCCCGGACAGGCCACCCAGGCCGCGGGAGCCCACGACCACCATGTCGGCGGCGTCGCTGTGCTCGCACAGCATGCGGGCCGCGGGTCCTTCCACCAGCAACTGGCGAACGTCCGGCGCGAAGACGCTCCGCATCCCGGTCGCGAGAATGCGTTCCGCGCTTTCGCGGGCCAGGTCTTCCGGCTCTCCGGCCAGCGGCGGGCCTGCCGATCCCGGTGCCCAGGTGTAGCACAGGGTAAGGGCCACGCCGCGCGCCCGGGCCTCACGTGCGGCCCAGCTCAGAGCCTGATGGCTGCTCGATGACCCGTCGTATCCGATGAGGATCCCGTGATCGCTGCTAGCCATGGCTTCCTCCCATGTGCTTCCATTCCCCAGTGTCGCTCACCTGAGCGGTTGAGGCAGGGGCAGGTGACCCGTCGGAGGGGGACGTTCGGCCCGCCGCCGGATTCGGGACCTTTGACCGGGCACGCAACGTGCTGGGGTCCCTATGAGTTGCGCTTCCCGCGGCGGGATGCTGCCCGTAGGGCCGCCCGAGTGCCCGGAGGCCGGCGACGTCACCGGCGCTGGCGCGGGCTGGCGGGCGGTCGTGCCGGAAGGAGGCAGGGCGATGGTGACCAGGCCAATTGTCGTGGGCGCCGATGGCTCAGAGGAGTCTTTGCGCGCCGTGGAGTGGGCGGCGACCGAAGCCGCGCGCCGGGCGGTCCCGCTGCGGATCGTCGCGGTGACGCCGGCCCCCGCCCGGGCCCTCGCTGAGCGGGGCTCCGCGGCGAACGTCGACGACGCCCTGCGGGAGGTGTACCAGCGGACGCTGACCACGACGGCCGAGCTCGCGGCCGGCCTGGCCCCCGGTGTCGCCATCGAGACGGAACTGCTGTCCGGTGCGCCCGGACGGGTGCTGGCCCGCGATGCGTCGGGAGCCATGATGCTCGTCGTGGGCGCCTTCGGCTTCGGCGGCTACGGAGAGATGAGCGCGGGTCCGGTCAGCCGGTACGTGGCGGCCTGGGCCACCTGCCCCGTCGTGGTGGTCCGCGATCAGGGCCGGACCGTGCACGGGGAGGTCGTCGTCGCGGTGCGGGATCCGGACGAGGCCGCCCCGGCGCTCCGCTTCGCGTTCGAAGAGGCTGCGCTGCGCCGTGCCCGCGTGCTGGCGGTGCACGCCTGGCACTGGCTGCCCCCGTCCTCGCTGTTGTCCGCCGGAACTCAAGACGGCACCGATGCTCAGGGCGGACGGAGCCGGGCCGGGCTGCTGATCGCGCCGCGGCACCGTCCGGACACCCGGGCCCACTCCTCGCAGGCCGCCGCGCGGCTGGCCGAGGCGCTGGGCGACTGGCAGGAGCAATTCCCGCGGGTGCCGGCGAGCCCGAAGGTCATCCACGGCCACCCGGGCCGGGTCCTGGCGGCGCTCTCCGGCCTGGCCGACCTGACCGTGATTGGCCCCCGGGACGCGCACGAGGGCCCCCGGATCAGCAACGGCCCGATCCTGCAGACGGTGCTCGACCACGCGCAGGGACCCGTGGCGGTCATTCCGCCGCCCGATCACGCCTGAGCCGGCCCATCCGCGGATCAGCCGACGCGTACCCGGGCTGCGTCCCGGAAGGGACCTTGGTCAGGTCCGGTAGTCCGTCCATTGCGGGCCGGTGGCGCGCCATTCCGCGTCCCAGGCGCTGAACCGCCGGTGGTCGAGACTGCGGACCGCGAGCGCCTCCGCGCCGAGCAGCAGCAGGATCAGCGTGATGCCGGTGACCATGACGGTCACCGCGACCTCGGCCATGACGTCCCGGTGGCCGACGGGCGGATCGGTGATCGCGCCGGCGGCGTCGATCCAGACGCGCGCCGTGGTCCCCCTGGGGGCGCCGGCTGCGACCAGGACCTGCCCGGAATGGGCCGTCCCGTTGGGCGCCATCCACCGGGCGTTCGCCCACGTGGTCTGGACGGACGAGTACGGGTCCACGGTCCCGACCGTCGGCGCGGGTTGCGTCAGAACGGCCGTGACCTGGCGGTCCGACGATCGCTGGGCGCGGGCCTGCTGCAGGAACACCTGGTCGGACATGCGGCCGGCCACGAACAGCCCGGCCGGGACCCCGGCCAGCAGCAGGATCAGCACCGTGAGCCGGACGAAAGTCTCCACCCGGTCCACCGCGCGGCGCAGCGGGTTCCGGTCCAGCCCCAGACAGCGGGCCCACCGCGCCCGGAAGGTTCCCATCGTGGGAGCGCCGGCCTTGCTCATCTTGGTCACCTCCGGCGGTCAGAAGCGTGCGTGCCGCGGGGACGACCGCCGCGCGCTGCTGCCAGAGTGCCGGGTGCGGCCACTCCGGCGCAGGGCGTACCGGCCCTGTCCGCCGGGACCTTGGTCTCCTTCTGGCCCGCCCGGCCGGGGCTTTGGTCACTTGACGCCATGACCTGTAGCACTGCCCGATGCTGGGCCGTTGGCCCAGGCTGGGGAGGGTGCGGGGACTCCGGCGCCGGTAGACCCGCACACCCGTAAGGAGCGATGCATCATGCCTGACCACATCGCCGGGAGCGTAGATGAGCTCAGTGAGGACGAGTGCCGCATACTCATCTCGCCCGGCGGCGTTGGCCGGATCGCGTACTCGGGCCGGTTCGGCCTGACCGTGCTCCCGGTCAACTACCAGGTATTCGAGGACACGATCGTCTTCCGGACCGCGCCGGACAGCCCGATGGGTGAGGACCTGCGTTCCGGGATCGCGAACGCCGAATACAAGGTCGCCTTCGAGATCGACGAGCTGGATAATTCCGAACGGACCGGATGGAGCGTTCTCCTTCAGGGGGCGGCTCACCACGTCGACTCCGATACCGAGCACGGGTCGGTCCGCGCGTCCGGGGTCGAGCCCTGGGCCGGCGGAACGAAGGAGCACTACATCCGCATAGTCCCCAGCCGGATCACCGGCCGGAGAATCCGCCAGGTCGGCTGACCCCGAAGCCGAGGCGCTGGCCGATGGCCCGCAGTTGGTCGCGCACCGCCGGGTGCGCCACCTGGTCGATGATCGGTATTGATCCGCATTGGCCGCGTATCAGACCTGCTCGGGGACCATCTTGTTCGGCCTGGAGCGGCGGATCCGCGCGGCGCGCGTGAACTCGCGCTCGACCAGGCCCTTGTTGAGGTCGAGGAAGGACAAGGGTTCCAGCGCGCCCGCCGTGGCGTCGGTGAGCATGGTGCGCAGCGACGCCCGGGTGATGGGCCGTCCGCCCAGGCCGGCGATGACCGTCGACATGACCGGTTCGGGGGCCCGCGTGCTTCCGTCGCCGCCTCCGGCCAGCGCCATCCGGACGTCGGCGGACACGATGCCGCCCATCCCGGTCGCGAGCGCCCGTTCGAGGATCACCAGCCGCCGGACGCGGCCGCCCGTGCCGAGCGTCTCGCGGACCGCGCGCGCCGGGAACGGCCGGAACGTGCTGATGCCGAGGATGCCGACCCGCATGCCGTCGCCGCGCAGTTCGTCTACGGTGTCCTTGATCGTGCCGAGCACCGAGCCGAGAGCCACGATCACCGTGTCGGCGTCCTCGAGGTGGTAGCCGCGGACCAGCCCGCCGGAATCGCGGCCGAACGCCTTGGTGAACTCCGCCGCGACCTCCGGGATGAGCGCGAGGGCCCGCGACTGGCGGACGTGGGCCAGGTAGCGCACTTCGGTGAACGCTTCGGGGCCGACCATCGCGCCGATCGACGCCGGATCGGCCGGGTCCAGCACCTGGCGCGGCTCATACCCCGGGAGGAAGGTGTCCACCTGCTCCTGACCGGGGATCTCGGCCCGCTCGTAGGCGTGGGTGAGCAGGAAGCCGTCCATGCACACCATGACCGGCACCGACAGGTCCTCGGCGAAACGGAATGCCTGGATGTGCAGGTCGAGCGCTTCCTGGCTGGTTTCGGCGTAGAGCTGGAGCCAGCCGGAGTCACGCTGGGACATCGCGTCGCTGTGATCGTTCCAGATGTTGATCGGCGCGCCGATGGCCCGGTTCGCGACGGTCATCACGATCGGCAGGCCGAGCCCGGCCGCGTTGTAGACGGCTTCGGACATGTACAGCAGTCCCTGGCTGGCGGTCGCGGTGTAGGCGCGCGCTCCCGCCGCGGAGGCGCCGATCGCCACCGACATCGCGGCGAACTCCGACTCCACGTTCAGGAACTCGCACGGCCGGAGCTTGCCGGCCTTGACCTTGGCGCCGAGAGCCTCGACGATGTGCGTCTGCGGCGTGATCGGGTACGCGCAGATCACCTCCGGGCGGCACAGCGCTATGGCGTCGGCGACCGCCCGCGAGCCCTCAATCTGCTTGAGCATGCCCTTTATCCCTTATCCCTCCTGTGCGCCGACGCGGTGATCGACCGTCCGGCGCTCTTCGTCAGCAAAGCCCACCGACAGCAGTTCGGCCGGCGCGACCACGCCCTGGCCGCCGCGGCCGTGGATTCGCACCTGGAACATCCGCCATCTCCCGTCATCGTCAGCAACTCCAATCTCACTGCGGGGACCCAGGCCTTGACAGGGACGAAAGACCCGGACCCGCGTGCCCAACGCCCGTGGGACGCCGCGTCCGGACGCGGGATGGTAAGAAAGCGGACCAGGAGGTGCTCAGGAGAGGAGATGCCGTCATGGAAAGCGGACAAGGCGTTTCCCGGGTCACGGCGACGGCGCTGGCCACGCATCACTTTCTGCGCGGCATGCCGCGTGAGCTGATCGCCGAGCTGGTGCCGGCCGCGACCCTCGTGTCGATACCGGCCCACCACCGCATCTTCGAAGACGGCGGGATCGCCCAGGGCTTCTGGCTCATCCGCTCCGGCTCGGTGGCCCTGGATCTGCACGTACCCGGCGAGGGTCAGATCGTCGTGGAGACCCTCGGGATGGGCGAGGTGCTCGGCTGGTCGTGGCAGCTGCCGCGGTACCGGTGGGCCCTCGGCGCGGTGGCGATCCAGCCCACCGAGGCCTTCCGGTTCGACGGGCCGGCGGTACGCGCGCTCTGCGACGCCAATCCGCGGCTCGGCTATGAGCTCACCCGGCGGTTCCTCGACGTCGCGTCCAACCGGCTGAAGGCCACCAGGGACCGCCTGCTCGAGCGGTACGTTCCCGCCCGCCCCTGGCCATGACGGGGGGAAGCCATGAGGGCACCCGTGATTCTGAGGCCACCCAGCAGTCAAGGAGGACGGTCATGGCAAGCATGCCGATCGTGGTAGGCGCGGACGGCTCGGAGCAGTCATCGCGCGCCGTGGAGTGGGCAGCACGTGAGGCCGTACGGCGCAAGGCCCCGCTGCGCATCGTGTCGGTGTCAGTGATGCCGTCCCGGATGCGCCCGCGCAACGCGAACCCGGCCACCGTGGCCGACATCCTGCACAAGATCTCGGCCCGGAATCTCGCGGCGGCGCTCACCCGCGCCCGGGAGGTCGCGCCGGGGCTGCTCATCGACACCGACCTGGTGGCGGGGGCGCCTGCGCAGACACTCACCGCCTGCGGCTCCGGGGCATCGATGCTGGTCGTCGGGGCCCGCGGGGCGGGCGGCTTCACCGCGATGGTGCTCGGTTCGGTGAGCCGGTACGCCGCCATGCACGCGCCCTGCCCGGTCGTGGTCGCTCACGAGGACAGCGTGGCCGTGCACCGTGAGGTCGTGGCCGGAGTCGGCGACCCGGCCGAATCCGCCGACAGCCTCGGGTTCGCGTTCGAGGAGGCGTCCATGCGCGGGGCCCGGCTGCTGGCCGTGCATGCCCTGGCCCGGTACCCGGCCTCCTCGGCGTGGGACGACGAGGACCTGAAGCTGGCCGGGTGGCTGCACGCCGCGCCGGCCCTGGATGCCGACGGCGAGGCGGTCGAACCCCCCGACGAGACGGCCGCAGCGGCCGAGCTGGCCCAGGTTCTGGCCGGCTGGCAGGAGAAGTACCCGGAAGTGCGCGTCGGCCTGGATATCGTCCGCGGTCATGCCGGTCGCGTGCTGGCCAGCTACTCGGCGCGCGCCGATCTCGTGGTGATTGGCCGGCACGGTAACCGCGAGAGCATCGCCGGCGTCGGCTCGATTCAGCACCCGGTGCTGAACCACGCGCACGGTCCCATCGCGATCGTCCCGTCCACCCACTGAACGCCGTCGCTGGGCGCCCTCACCGGGCGCCCAGCCGGGGTCAGCCAGCCGGGGTCAGTCGGCGCGTTCAGCGGGTCGGCGCGTGGCCGATCGGGCCCGCGGTGAAGGCGAGCGCGGCGCCCCATGACCGGGCGCGCTGGGCTTCGCCCTCCAGCAGCGCGTTCTGCTTGCCCACCAGGAAGCTCTTCGCCGGGGCGACCAGATCGTAGCCGTGCTGGCGGAGCCGGTGGGCGATGCCCTGGCTGGCCCGCCCGGTGAGCAGCGCGACCCCCTCGAACCGGGTGTCGAACGCGGCGGCCGGCAGGGCGTTGGCCGGTCCGATGCCGTGCAGCCACTCGCGCAGGCCCGGGCCGGCGGCGTCCGGCTCCAGGTCGAGCCCGCTGCCCGGCTTGCCGGCCGCCTCGGTGCCCATCCGGCGTGACGAGCTGCTGGTCATGCCGTGCATGTGGGTCGGGCCGCCGACGATGAGGAGATCGGTGTCGTGGGCCATCTCGGCGGTGGCCCGGGTCACCGGCACGATAAGCACGTCACACGCCTTGTCCCGCAGGCCCTCGGCAATACTGTTCGCGATGATATGAGTGTTCCCGTACAGCGACTCGTAGACGATCAGCGCTCGCATGATGGCGCCTCCTTGAGCATCGCCGGTGTTTGCGTTCCATGGCATCCGGGGCCGCAGCCGCCGCCTAGGTGCCAATGGCCCGTCATCACCGGGACCATTGCCTGCCCCGCATCCTCACCCGGCCCAGCGGTCGCCCGGTGCCGCAAATGCCGCGAAATGCCGCCAGCCTGCTACCCGTCAGGCGGGCACCTTCGGCAGGGCTATTTCTCGCCTGCGGACCCGGCCGGGTGCCGTTCCGGCGCCACCGGCCCCTCGGGCGGCGGGGGCCCGTCGGGCCGGGCGTTCCACTGCCGCCAGACCAGCCGGCGCAGCGGGATGAAGCGCGGGATGTCACGCAAGCCCGGGATGAACGGCACCAGCAGGAGCAGAATCGTGGCCGCTCCGGTCAGGTAGATCGCGATCAGGTCCACGTTGACGGAGGTCCTGAAGCCCGGCAGCTGGTACCAGAGCTGGTAGAGCCACAGCCAGGGCTGGCCCGGATAGCTGCCGGTCTCGTTCATCACGCCCCACTGGTCACCGGTCAGGTGCGGGGCCGTGGCCTGGTTGGCGTAGTAGGCCCCGTCCTCCAGGAAGAGCAGCGGCTTGGTGAAGTTGGTTGTAGATCCTCATCCAGGGAGGTGAGTCACTTGCCATCCGGGACCTTCGTCCCCGTGTTCCGCCCTGGGGCAACCTGGGGCGCTCTGAGCCGGAACGGGGATTTGGGGCTGGAGCGTGGACTTAGGCGCCGGAACGGGGACTTAGGGCCCGGAAGATTTCGGCCGTTCTTCCTGTGACGTTCCGAACAGGCCGTGCTGTGCTAGCCGGTGAGGGCGTTCCGCCCCGGTGGCCTGCTCCCGCGGACCTGCGCCGGACACCCCGTCGCGGGGCGGGAACGCAGGCTCCGCGACATCTGGGTGGTGGGATCAATGGCTCGGCAGATCGATCCGTGGCTCGGCGTACCGCAGGGAGTAGTGCTGGAGGAGAACCTGCTGGCGGTGCAGCTTCGCCTGCAGGCGCTCGACGTTAAGCTCCGCGAAGCGGAGGCGCGGCTCGAGCGGGTGGCCCTGGTCGCCGACGAGGCCAAATTGGACGTGGACCGGGCAAGCGGGCAGACCATGCAGCTCGAAGCGCAGTTGGCCGGTGTCGCCGCTGCCCTCCTCATGCTGGCTGACCAGCTCGCCGCCGCCGGCGGCCCGGCCCCGGCGCAGATGTCCGCCCCCGCGGACGTGTCCGCCGCCGTCGCCGGCAAGGTCACGGAGATCCTGGCGGAGATGCTCGCCTGACGCGCTGGCGCGGCGCAGGTCATCGGTGGTCTTCAGGCCGAGGAACAGCGCCCCGTTCAGCGTGAACAGCGACAGCGTGGTCACCCCGCCGAGCAGTGAGTTGGGGTTCAGCAGGCTGAAGAAGTTGCCGGTGTAGTTGTGCGCGGCGTTCAGCGGAATGCCGTGCAGCACGTTGCCGAACGCGACGCCCCACAGCACCGCCGGTATCGGGTCCTCCGTGTCATGACCATGATCACGGGTAAAACGGCAGCTCACGTAGGGACGCGGGCCCTTGGCGGTGAGGACCAAGGTCCCCTGGCGGGATTTAAGCGGCGGGCGATGCGCCGTCCGCTGATCCGGTGCGGGGCGATCCGGATGTAGGCGTCGTGCTCGCCGCCCGGCCACGGCTGCAGCACCGCGCACCGCTGCAGGTGGGCCAGCTCGGTACGCTGCAGGACGCGGTGGGCCTGGCCCTGCACGAGCACGCTCCACGCCTGTTCCAGCGCCTCGTCGATGTGGTCGACTTCGAAGGAAACGTCACCGTCGCCGTGTGCGGCTATCACGGAGCCCGACCCGGCCCGGATCACGATCGTGTTCGCGGCGATGGCGTAGTTGACGGGCAGGATCATCGTCCCGGACGCGGTCGGGAATCCGATCCGCCCGATCCCGCCAGAGGCGATCAGCTGGCGGCATTCGGCCGGTGCCAGCCGCTCCGTCGTGACCTGGGGGTTCAGCGGCCGGCCGCCCGGCGGCGTCTCCATGCCCGCGCCCAGCAGGGCGGCCGGGCTGGTCTGCAGGGCGGCGGCGAGCTGGCGCAGCACCGCGCCGGTGGGCATGCCCGGGTAGTTCTCCAGGTATTCCAGATACCGCAGGCTCACGTTGGCGCGCGCCGCGACCTGCTGGCGGGTGAGCTTGAGCTCCTGCCGCCGCTGGGTGACTCTCCGGCTCAGGTCGCCCGGGTAGGGCGGGGACGGCCACGACAATCCGCCGTCCGGCTCCGCTGGGCGGTCTGCTGTTTCCTGACTGGCGGTCATGCTGCCCCACCTCTGTTCTGTGCGCCGCACGTGTCCGGTACGCCGCGCGCCGGTGCTGGCCTGAGCCAGGCCGTCTGCTGAGTACGGGCCCAGGGGATGGGCTGTGTTTCCCTCGGTGCTCACCTGATGAACGATTGCGGCTCGTCGGCGCGATGGCGAGGGCCGTCGGCAACGACAGGCCGGGACTTTGGTCCGTACCCAACCTTGACAACGCGGGAAACAGGTGCCGTGGCCGCGTGCCGCCCGCCGCGGCTGGCCATCGGCGCCACCACCCGGGCTGACCGCCGTCCGGATCACCCTCAGCTGGGCGGTATCGTCCCGCTCAGGTCCGTTCGGCATTGGCCAGGCCCCTGGTGATCATGGTTCTGGCCCTCTGTCCGGTGGGTGGTTACGCTGAGCTGTGCCGGTCCGGCGTCCTGTATGAGCGTGAGCGTACGTATCTGAGAGGGTTGGCTGATGGAATCTCGTTCCGGTGGCCGTCCCGCGGTGCTCCCGCACCTGCAACTGGACGAGCTGCTCGCAGAGCTGCAGTCGAGGCTGCAGGTCGTCCTCGCGACCCGTGACCGGATGCACGGCCTGCTCGAGGCGGTCGTCGTCGTCGGGTCGGGCCTGGACCTCGAGACCACGCTCAAGCGCATCGTGGAGGCGGCGGTCGGGCTCGTGGACGCCAGGTACGGCGCACTCGCGGTGATCGGCGAGGGCCAGCGGCTGGCCGAGTTCATCCCTGTGGGAGTGGACAACGAGGCCATCGGCAAGATCGACCACTGGCCGGAAGGCCGGGGCCTGCTCGGTCTCCTCATCCGCGACCCGAAGCCGCTGCGCCTCGCCGACATCGCGGCTCATCCCGATTCGTCCGGGTTTCCCGAGGGTCATCCCCCCATGAAGAGTTTTCTCGGCGTTCCGGTCCGCGTCCGCAACGAAGTATTCGGCAACCTGTATCTCACCGAGAAACAGGGCGGCGGCGAGTTCACCGAGGACGACGAGGCGGTCCTGGTCGCGCTGGGCTCGGCGGCGGGCGTCGCGATCGAGAACGCCCGGCTGTACGAGGCGGCGCGGCGGCAGCAACGGTGGATGCAGGCCAACGCCGAGGTCGCGACCAGCCTCCTGTCCGGGGCCGACCCCGACACGGTCCTCGCCGGGCTGACCAGGCAGGTCCGCGAGCTGTCGCACGCGGACCTGGTCGTGCTGGCGCTGCCGGAGCTGGACACCAGGCGGCTGACGATCAGGTTCGCGGAGGGGGAAGGCGCCGATGACACGCGCGGCCTGGTCCTGCCGTCCGAACAGTCGCTGTCCGGGCACGTGCTGAACAGTGGGGAGGCGCTCGCGGTCGATGATTTCGCCACGGACGAGCGGACGGCCGGGGTGGTGCGGGAACCGATGGGCCACATCGGCCCGGCGGTGTTGTTCCCGCTCGGGGCGGCGGGCGACGTGCGCGGCGTGCTCACCGTCGGCCGGCGGCGGGGCGGGATGCCGTTCCCCGAGACCACCGCGGCGGTCGTCGCCTCCTTCGCCGTGCAGGCGGGCATCGCGCTGGAACTGGCCGACCGGCGCAGCGACGCGGAGCGCCTGTCGCTGTTCGAAGACCGCGACCGGATCGCCCGGGACCTGCACGACCTGGTGATCCAGCGGCTGTACGCGACCGGGATGTCGCTGGAGGGCACGGTGCCCATGATCACCAGGCCGGAGACGGCCGCCCGGGTCAAGCGGGCCGTGGACGCGATGGACGAGACCATCAAGGACATCCGCCTGACGATCTTCGCCCTGCAGTCCCGCGGGCAGGACTCCCAGCCCAACCTGCGCGAGGCGATCGTGGCGGTCGTGGAGGAGATGACGCCGCTGGCCGGCTTCGCGCCGTCCCTGCGGCTGGGCGCGAAGCTCAACGACCGGGTGCGGACGGAGAGCGCCGAGGACATGCTCACCGCGCTGCGCGAGGCGCTGTCGAATGCCGCCCGGCACGCGCAGGCGGGCCGGATCGACGTGAGCGTGGACGTCGACGCCGAGGGTTTCCTGATCATGCGGGTCGCCGACGACGGGGTCGGTATCGCCCCCGATGGCCGGCGCAGCGGGCTGCGTAACCTCCGGCTGCGCGCCGAGAAGCTCGGCGGGGAGCTGCGGCTGGGGCCGGCCGGCGCGGACGGGGCGGGCACCGAACTGGTGTGGCGGGTGCCGTCCGGGGTATCCCCGGTCCCTACCTAGCGTCCAGCATCTCCTGGCCGGTCACGATGCCCGGCATGATGCGGAAGAAGTACCCGTCGCCGGCCGAGGCCCAGGACTGCAGCCCGCTGGCCCGGAGCTTGCTGATCTCGCGGTGGTCGACCACCTCGTGGGCGTTGCCCACGATCGTGACACTCCAGCCGCAATGGTGCTCATGGTCCATGTAATCGGCCTCGAACGCCACCACGGTATGGTGCAGGGCCGTAGCGAGCGCGCTGCCGGGATCAATCCGGATCACGATGTGCCGCCCGTCGAGGGCGAATTTCACCGGCTCGACGGCGGGAAGCGCGCTCTTGGTATAAGCGATGCGTCCGACCGGGACCGACCTCAGCCGCCGCAGGCATTCGCCAGCCGGGAGCAGCCGTAGCGTGGGTGCATCTGCGTTCATGGCTAAGGGATATTCGCCCCGTGACGCCCGCGCACAGGGACGAAGGTCCGGCCTGGCTAAGCAGGAAGGTCCTTTCCCTGGTGGCCGTCTACGTCTCCGGCGGCCCCGCCGCCCGCGCCGCGCTGCTCGCCGAAGACGCGCGCGGCGTACGCGGCGGCCTGGGTGCGCCGTTCCATGCCGAGCTTCTGGAACAGGGCCGACACGTAGTTCTTGACGGTCTTCTCGGCCAGGAATAGCCGCTCGCCGATCTGCCGGTTGGTCAGGCCCTCGCCGATTAGCTCCAGGATGCGCCGCTCCTGCCCGGTCAGCCCCTCCAGCGGGTCCCGCTTCTGCGACGCGTCCCGCAGCCGGGCCATCAGCTGGCTGGCCGCCTTCGGGTCCAGCATCGACTGGCCGGACGCCACCGTCCGCACCGCGCCCACCAGGTCGGTACCGCGGATCTGCTTGAGCACGTAGCCCGCCGCTCCGGCCATCACCGCGTCGAACAGTGCCTCGTCGTCGCCGAAGGAGGTCAGCATCAGGCAGGCGACCTCGGGCATTCGGGACCGGATCTCGCGGCAGACGCTCACCCCGTCGCCGTCAGGCAGCCGTACGTCCAGCACGGCCACGTCGGGTTTCAGCGCCGGGATCCGGGCCAGCGCGGAGGCCGCCGTCCCCGCCTCCCCGATCACCTTGATGTCCGGCTGGCCCTCCAGGAGATCACGGACCCCGAGCCGGACGATCTCGTGATCGTCCAGCAGGAAAACCCGGATCGGTCCGTCTGCGGAATTGTTGTCGCTCACAAACCAAACTTAGCTTCCCCGGCGCGCAGCGGGAACCACATCGGCGCGGGCGCTCCCGCCGCGTCCGGCGCTGATGGGCTCGGCGTCAGCGGAGCTTCCGCAGGAAGAGGTCCCGCGGCTTGGCCGGAGTGAGCCGGATCCGGGTGTCGACGGCGAACACCCCGTCCTCGCGGGCGATGACCGGGTTGAGGTCCAGTTCCGCGATCTCGGGAAGGTCGTCACCGAGCCGGGAGATCCGCAGCAGCGTTTCCTGCAGCGCCGTGAGATCGGCGGCCGGGCTGCCCCGGTGCCCGAGCAGCAGCGGTGCCGACCGGATGGAGTGGATGAGCTCGTTCGCGTCGGTGTCGGTGAGCGGCGCGAGCCGGGCCGTATGGTCGGCCAGCACGTCCGTGGCGACGCCGCCGAGGCCGAAGATGATCAGCGGCCCGAAGATGGGCTCCTGCGCGACGCCGATGATGACCTCGGTGCCGCCGCTGATCATGGGCTGGAGCAGGACCTGGCGCAGCCGGGGCCCGAACTTGCTGGTCAGCAGGCGCCAGGCGCGCCGTATCTCCAGTTCGGTGCGCAGGTCGAGCTGGACGGCTCCCGCGTCGGTCTTGTGCAGCAGGCCAGGGACGTCGGCCTTGAGCACGACCGGGCCGCCGAGGCCGGCCGCGACCCGGACCGCCTCATCGGCGCTGGAGACCGGGGTCAGCTCGGTCAGCCGGATTCCGTAGCACGCGAGCAGCGCGGCCGCCTGGTCCGGCGGCAGCCACCCCCCGTTGGGGGAGCGGTGCAGGTAGGTCTGGATGAGCGCCCGGGCCTCGTCCGTGGCCACGTCGCTGAAGTCGTGAATGCGCCCCGGCGGCCGCGCCCGCCACGCGCCGTACCCGGCCGCCAGGGCCATGGCCTGAGCCGCCATCTCGGGATCGGCGTAGGACGGGACGGACGCGGTTGGCTGCGCGGCCGTTGCCCCGCCCTCGCCGGTGTCCATGCCCGCGTCCTCGCCTGCGTTCTTGCCCGCGCGGGCGCCGGCCTGCCCGGCGTCCCAGCGGGCCCGGGGCAGCAGCCTGACCGCCTCGGCCTGATCGAGCACGACGGCCGCGAGCGGGACGCTGACGTCCGCGGAACTGATCGCCGAGACCAGATCGCCGGTGGCCGCGGTCGACAGGACCAGGGCGATGACCGCGTCCACGCCCCGGTCCGCGGCCACGATCTCCAGGCAGCGGCGGAAGGAATCCTCGGACACGGTGGCGGTGGTGTCCACCGGCCCGGTGACCGCGCCGCCGGCCGGCACCAGCGCGTGCAGCCGCCGCCGGGTTTCACCACTCAGCCGGTGCACGACCAGGCCGTGCTCCGTGCACGAGTCGGCGGTCAGCACCCCGGCCCCGCCGACGTTGGACACGATCGCGACGTGCGAACCCGCCGGGACGGGCTGGGTGGCCAGCAGCGCCGCGACGTCGAGCAGTTCACCGAGGCTTTCGGTCGCGATCATGCCGGCCTGCTGGAAGAGGGCCTCCCTGGTCACCAGCGGCGAGGCGACCGCCGCCGGGTGCGACGCGGCGGCCTGCTGGCCGGCCGCCGACCGGCCCGCGAGTACGGTGAGCACCGGGATGGTCCGGCCGACGTGCCGCGCGGTGCGGGCGAACTTACGCGGGTTACCGAACGATTCGATGTAGAGCACGGCGAGCTTGGTCTTGCCGTCCTGCTGCCACCACATCAGCATGTCGTTGCTGGAGATGTCGAACTTATTGCCGATCGAGGCGAAGGACGAGACCCCGAGGCCCAGCCGGGACAGCCGGTCAGCCAGCGCGAAGCCCAGCCCGCCGGACTGCATGACCAGGCCTGCCGTCCCGGGTTCGGGATGGCGGGCGGCGAAGGTCGCGTCCAGGCCGATGCTGGGCACGGCGATGCCGAAGCAGTTCGGGCCGACCAGCCGCATGCCGTAGCGGCGGCAGATGGCCAGCAGATCGGCGCCCTGCGGTGTGTCGAGTCCCGCGGTGATGACGACCAGCGCCTTGACGCCGCGCCGCCCGCATTCGTCGGCGACGGCCGGCACGGCCGCCGCGGGCACGGCGACGACCGCCAGGTCGACCGGCTCAGGGAGCGCGCTGACCGACGCCACGCACCTGACCGCTTCCATGTGGGCCGCGTGCGGATTAACCGCGTAGATCCGGCCCTGGTAACCAGCGGTGACGATGTTGTGCAGGATGGCGCGGCCGACCGTGCCCATCCGGCGGCTGGCGCCGACCACGGCCACCGAACCGGGCTGGAACACGTGCCGCAGGCTCGCCACGTCGGCGCTGCGCTCCCGGTCCGCCGCCGCGTCCAGGAACGGGTCCCAGCGCGGATCGGCGTCATCGCCCGGCAGGTCGCAGGTGAACTCGACGACGCCTCCTTCCAGCTGGCGCCGGGCGCTCAGCCCGGCGTCGCTGAAGACCCGCTGCATCTCGGCGTTCTGCGTCGGGACGGAGGCGGTGAAGGTGGTGATGCCCCGCAGGCCCGCGTCCGACACGAGGTGCTCGAGCAGCAGGGTTCCGATGCCCCGGTTGTGCATGTTGTCGGGCACCGCGAAGGCGATCTCCGCCTCGGGCCCGTGGCCGGAAACCTCATAGCTGGCGACGCCGACGACCCGGCCGCTGCACAGCGCCAGCAGCGCGGCGTGGTCGGCCCCGGACGGCCGGCAGACGCGTGTGGCCTCCTGCTCCGCGGAAAGCTGGCTGAGGTTGAAGAAACGCAGGTAGGAGTTGTTGGAGGACATTCCCTCATGCATCGCCTGCACCGCAGGCAGATCATCCGTCCGGGCGGCCCGGATCTCGACCGTTGTCCCATCGGTCAGCAGTGCGTAGACGCTGGCCCTCGCGGTGACGGGCGTGATGCTCATCCCTGCCTCCAAACAACGGCTCGGCGCGGTCGGTCAGAACAGTGGTCCGGATAGCGGGACGTACTCGGCTGGTGCGGGATAGTTGAGCCGGTCGCGCACGGCCACCACGCCCTCGAGGTGCCGGACCGCGGCGACGATGTCGTGTCCCAGCTGAGCGGTCTCCGGGGTGCCTGCCAGGGTGACGATGCCGTCCTTCACGGTGACCGTGAAGGACGCGGGGTCGGCGAGGAACCGCTGGAGGAGGACGTCCTGAATGATCTCCTGGCGGATGTCCCGCTCGGACCGGCTGAAGACGCTCAGCGCGTCGGTCCGGCTGATGATCCCGACCAGCCTGCCGTCCGCGTCGACCACGGGCAGCCGCTTGACCCGCCGGTCGTACATCAGGTGCGCGGCGTGGCTGACGAGGTCATCCGGGCGCACCGTGACCGGTGGCCGGCTCATCAGCTCGCCCGCGGTCGAGCCCCGGGCCTTCTCCAGGTCGCGCCGGTGCAGCAGCCCGGACAGCGGTCCGGGATCGGTCTCGTAGCCGGCTTCGAGGGCTTCCTTGGCGATCAGGTCGGCCTCCGACACCACCCCGATCACGGTGCCGGCGTCGTCCAGGACCGGGAACGCGCTCACCCGGCGGTCGCGGAGCGTGGCGGCGATCTCCTTGAACGACGCATTGGTGTGTACCGCCACCACTTTCCTCGTCATGACGTCCATCACCTTGGCGCTCATAGCGCTCGCCTTCTTCCGTCAGCCGTTCCTTGTCCCAGTCCAGAGGACTCCGGACCGGAGGAGTAGCGGTAAATGGCCGCACTACGGCGGGGCCTCCGCCCTCCACCCCCTGGGTCGAAGGTCCCGCGGGCCGAAAGTCCCGCCCCGGGTGACACTGGCCCCTGCCGTCGCGGCGGCGGGGTCACGGAGCCTGGAACGGTGAGCACGACCTCGAATGGCTCCTGCGTTCCGCGCTACCGCCTGGTGCTGCTGCGCCACGGTGAGAGCTCGTGGAACGCGCTGGACCTGTTCACCGGCTGGGTGAACGCCGGCCTCTCGGCGCATGGCGAGGACCAGGCGGCCCGCGCCGGGGACCTGCTCGCCGCGGACGGCCTGCGGCCGGACGTCGTGCACACCTCGGTGCAGCGGCGCGCGATCCGCACGGCCGAGCTGGCGCTAGCCCGCTGCGACCGGGACTGGATCCCGGTGCGCCGGTCCTGGCGGCTCAACTCGAACCATTACGGCGCGCTGCAGGGCCGCCGCAAGGCCGAGGTGCGCGCCGCCTTTGGCGAGGAGCAGTACATGGCCTGGCGCCGCGGCTACGACGTCCGGCCGCCGCTGCTCAAGCCCGGCGCCGAGCATTCGCAGTTCGCCGACCCCCGCTACGCGGCGCTGCCGCCGGAGGCCCGTCCGCGCGGGGAGTCGCTGCGGGACGTCACCGCCCGCCTGCTGCCGTACTGGTACGACGCGATCGTGCCGGACCTTCGGGCCGGCTCGCTGGTCCTCGTGGTGTCGCACGGCAACACGCTGCGCGCGCTGATCAAGCACCTGGATGGGGTCAGCGACGAGGCCAGCGCCGGGCTGAACGTGCCCAACGCCGTCCCGCTCCGGTACGAACTGGACGCCGACCTGAACCACTGGCACACGACCGGATACGAGAGGAACGCACCACTATGAGGCACGCCAGGGTCAGGGATGCGCGGGAAAAGTCGCCCGACAGGCGTGGAAACGGGAGGCACCCGGCGGAGAGCGCCTCCCGTTCGTGTACGGCCGGTCCCGGGGAGGGATCAGACGTACGCCTGGTGGTCTGAGTCGTTATCGCCAAAGATGTGCGCGGCGTACGCGGCGGCCTGCGTGCGGCGTTCCATGCCGAGCTTCTGGAACAGGGCCGACACGTAGTTCTTGACCGTCTTCTCGGCCAGGAACATCCGCTCCCCGATCTGCCGGTTGGTCAGGCCCTCGCCGATCAGCTCGAGAATGCGGCGCTCCTGGCCGGTCAGACCGGCCAGCGGATCCCGCTTCTGCGAGGTGTCCCGCAGCCGCGCCATCAGCTTGCTGGCCGCCCGGGGATCGAGCATCGACTGGCCGGACGCCACCGTCCGTACCGCTCCCACCAGGTCCGTTCCGTGAATCTGCTTGAGCACGTAACCGGCGGCCCCGGCCATCACCGCGTCGAACAGTGCCTGGTCATCCTCGAAAGACGTCAGCATCAAGCAGGCTACTTCGGGCATCCGGGACCGGATCTCGCGGCAGACGCTGATCCCGTCCCCGTCGGGCAGCCGCACGTCCAGGATGGCCACGTCCGGCCGCAGCGCCGGGATCCGGGCCATGGCCGACGCGGCCGTGCCGGCCTCGCCGATGACCCGGATATCCGGCTGAGACTCCAGCAGGTCCCGCACTCCGATGCGAACGAGCTCGTGGTCGTCCAGGAGGAACACGCGGATCGCCGGGTCTCCCGACCTGTTCTCGGTCATAAGCCAGTCACGCCTTCTTTGAGCAAATCCGCCCGGACGCACCAGACGGCCTAGTGTCTTCTGTCACGATATGCGCATTAGCCCCCAATGAGCAGGGACGAAGGTCCTCAGTGCTGGGGAAACAAGGTCCCCGCCGGAAAGGAAAGGGTCCATCGGCCGGGTGAATTGCGCCTCTGAACGGGCCGCCGTAGGGGCTCTAGCGTCAGCAGTGCCAGATAGATCGGCGCAGCAGGTCAGCGCCCACAAGTGACAAAGCGCCCATTGGAGACAAAATGTCCGGGATAATCGTCGGAATCGACGGCTCCAGTCATTCACAGGTAGCCCTGGAATGGGCTATGCGGGAGGCCGTTATCCGTCGCGTGCCGCTCACCGTCCTCACCGTCGAGCAGGTCGCCGCGAGCGGATGGCACGGCCTGGTCGTGTTTCCCGCCGACGAACATTTCCTGGCGGAGGCGCGAAAGGCCGCGCTGGACCTCGTCGAGAAGGTCACGCAGCAGCTTGACCAAAGCGCGCCGCCGGTGACCGTCCAGGCCATCTTCGGCCTGCCGGCCGAGAGGCTGATCGAGGCCTCGCAGGATGCGGACCTGCTCGTCGTCGGCTCGCGGGGGACCGGGGGGTTCACCCGGCTGATGCTGGGCTCGGTCAGCAGCCAGGTCGCTCATCACGCGCACTGCCCCGTGGTCGTCGTCCCGGGTGACCGCAACTAAGCACCGGTCCGCCCGCGGCGCTCCGCACCGGGGCGCTGCCCGGCTGAACCAGGTTCAGCAAACGGAAGCGAACGATGCTCCGCCGTCGGCATGCGGCTGCAACATGTTGCGCATACGGATGAATCGCCGGATGTCGTCCTTGCCCATGAAGAGGGCCACGCAGACGGCGGCGACACCCACTGCCGCCAGGATGGTGAGTTTCATGGTTGGCCCTTTCGTGGTCCGTTGGGTTGGCACGGGAAACCCGTCCGGTCCGTTGACACCGGACGCCCAGAGTCTGGGCACGTACCGCCTGAGGTATTTCAGGCACGTTCGCCGACTTTGAGCCTTATATTCTCCCGCGTCGCCGGGTAGGGTCAGAGGTCGGTCGCGCGGAAGGGCCTATGACCCCGCCCATTCCGCTGCGCTCGCGATGCACCCGGGACGTCCGGCAGGCACGCCCGGGTGCCCGTGACGCGCAGGACACACGGGCCGGCGCACGTCCCGGGCGAGAAAGTGCGTGCGCATAGCGGAACCACGCGCGCGAGCGCAGAATCGCCTGCACCAGCGGGGACTTTGGTCCCTGGTTGCCCTCGCGCGGAGTACATGGAATGAGAAATGCGCCGACCCGAGGAGGTGGTACATCATGATCGCGTCCGATACGGTCCACGCTCATCAGGCGCGCTGCGCCCTGCACATGGCCCGCTTGTGGATGCTGGCCGGCGGCCCGGGCGGGGCGCCGCTGCGCCCGTGCGCCGTTCAGCAGGTCATCGAGGCCACCGACGCCATCCTGGCCGAGGTAACGGCGTCCGGCCGCGACCTGCTCCCGGCCGCTGACCGCGGTGCGGCGGGCAGCGCGCCGCCGTCCCGCAGTGGGCCCCGCAGTGCCCCCCGCGGTGCACCGGGCAGCGTGCCGCCTCGCCGCACTGCGCCGGGCGGTGTACCGCTGCTGGCCGCGCGGCTGACCCGGCTGGAGAACGCGGCGCTCCAGATGATCGACTCGGCGCGCAGCGGAGACGCCGCGGCACTGCGTGAGCAGATCGCCCGCTTTGACGTCCTGACCTCGGCGATGTGGACCATACAGCTCTCGGAGTGCGTGCCGGCCGGTACTGCGGCAGCCGGTACGTGACGGTGGTCCCATGGACCGATGGGCCCATGGTTAGGGACACCAGGTGGGTCGTCAGCAACGCGATCAGCCGCGGGCCGTACCGGGTAGCGTCATGGCATGGTCGCCTCACCGGTCGAAGTACGGGACAACCCTGAAAGCCGCACCTACGAAGCCTGGGCCGGGGACACGGTCGTCGGCAGCCTCGTCTACGAGGTGGAGGGCCCACGGATCGTGCTCACCCACACCTGGATCGAGCCTTCGCACCGGGAAGTGGGGGTCGGAACCGCGCTGACCCGCGGGGCGCTGGACGACCTGCGGGCCAAGGGCCGCCCGATCACCGTTTACTGCTCGTTCGTCGCCGACTTCATCGAAGAGCACACCGAGTACGCGGACCTCATTGACCCGGCCCACCCCGGCAGCCCGCGCCACGTCTGACCCTCCGCGCCGGGCGCCGGGCGGGGCCTGCTCAGTGGCCGGGGCCGTCCGCGGGTACGCGCCGTCCTCGCCGGCCGTGTCCAGGGACTGGCCAAGTGTCGTTCCTGAACTGCCACAGGCTGTTGTGGGCAAATGGCTTCCGGCCGACGGGCACGGTGACCACCTCCGTGATCTTTGCTCCGGCTGCTCCAGCATCGGGCCGGCTGCCCTTCCTTCACCATCCTCTCCGGAGATTCCGGCGACAAGCTCATGGCCGGCGCGTTTCCCACCCTTGTGCCAGCTCAAACCGCGTGTTAGCAAAGTGTTTACATGCCCGCTAAATGCTGACGAATGAGGACAACGTGACCCTGCTCCAGAACGTACTCGTTCCGTCGCGCCCGCCCGCCGCGCTGCAGACAGTCATCGGGGCTGAACGGTATACGGACCTCGTGGACGGCGCGGCCCGGTTCCGTAATCAGCTGGACGGGCGGACGATCTGGAACGTCAACTCGACAGCGGTCGGCGGCGGGGTGGCCGAGATGCTGGCCGCCCTGCTCGTCTACCTCAAGGACCTCGGTATCGCGTCCCAGTGGCTGGTGATCGGGGGCGACCCGGACTTCTTCGCCATCACCAAACGGCTGCATAACGAGCTGCACGGGGTGCGCGGCCCGGGAGACCTCGGCGACGCCGAAGCCCGCCACTACGCGGAGGTCGAGGCCGCGAACGCGGCGGAGCTGCTGAGCCTGGCGCAGCCGGGTGACATCGCGCTGCTGCACGACCCGCAGACGGCCGGCCTGGCGGGGCCGCTGGCCCGGGCCGGCGTGCACGTGGTGTGGCGCTGCCACGTGGGTGTCGACTGGGAGAACGACGCGACCCGGGCGGGGTGGGCCTTCCTGCGCCCCCACCTCGGTGCGGCGCAGGGGCTGGTGTTCAGCCGCCCTGCCTACGTCCCGTCGTGGGTGCCCGCGGACCGGGCCCGGATCATCCCGCCCTCGATCGACCCGTTCTCGGCCAAGAACCAGGAGCTCAAACCGGGTGCCGTCGACAGCATCCTGGCCACCATCGGCGTGCTCGACTCCACCGCCGCCCCGTCGGGACCGTCGTCCCCCGGCCAGTTCGTCCGCGCCGACGGGACCATCGGCGAGGTCATCTCCTCCGCCGAGGTGATCGGCGACGGCCGGCCCGGCCCGGATGATCCGCTGGTCGTCCAGATATCCCGGTGGGATCACCTCAAGGACATGGCCGGCGTGATGCGCGGGTTCGCCGAGTACGTGGCCCCGGGCGGCCCCGGCTTCCTCGCCCTGGTCGGCCCCTCCGTCAGCAACGTCGCCGACGACCCCGAAGGCGCCGTCGTCTACGCGGAGTGCGTGCAGCAATGGCGGGCCCTGCCCGCCGCTACCCGGGCCCGGGTGCTGCTGGTCACCCTGCCGCTCGACGACGTCGACGAGAACGCGGCCATGGTCAACGCCATCCAGCGGCACGCCACCGTCATCACGCAGAAGAGCCTGGCTGAGGGGTTCGGCCTGACCGTCGCCGAGGGCATGTGGAAGGGCCGCCCCGTGGTCGGCTCCGCCGTCGGCGGTATCCGGGATCAGATCGCCCCCGGCACCGGCGTCCTGCTGCAGGATGCCCGCGACCTGGGCACGTTCGGCATGGAAGTCCGCGCGCTGCTCGACCAGCCGGAGCTGGCGGACCGGATGGGCGCGGCCGCGCACGCTTACATCCGGGAGAACTACCTCGGGGACATCCACCTGCTCCGATACGCGCAGCTGTTCGGCTCGCTGCTCGCCGCGGCGCAGGCATTACCGGCCCGGCGGCCATGATGGCTGGGCCAGGACCTAGGGCAGACGCGGGACGGGACCTTTGGCGCTGTGCGCTCCATGATCAGCCGATTCATGCTGGCCGCCAATTACTCGATCACTTCTGTGAGGGGGGCCACATGGCTTCGATCGACCTGCACCCGTCCGATGTCGTGCCCGCCCGAGGTGTTCGAAGCGAGCTACAAGCGCTCAGTGTTGCCCGTCTGGCCCCTGGCCAGCCACTGACCTGCGCCGTACCGTAGCCACTGCGACGATAAGGAGCACGCCATGGGCCGTTACGCAGAAGAGTTCCACCGCAGCATCGCCGATCCGGAGTCGTTCTGGGGTGATGCGGCCCGGGCCATCGACTGGTACCGGGAACCGTCGGTGATCCTGGACTCCTCAAGTCCGCCGTTCTACCGCTGGTTCAGTGACGGGGAACTGAACACCTGTTACAACGCCCTGGACCGGCACGTGCGCGACGGCCGTGGCGACCAGCCGGCACTGATCTACGACAGCCCGGTGACCGGCACCTCCCGCAGGTACACCTACCGGGAACTGCTGGACCAGGTGGCCCGGTTCGCGGGCGTGCTGCAGGGCCTCGGGGTGACCAAGGGCGACCGCGTGGTCATCTACCTGCCGATGATCCCCGAGGCGGCCATCAGCATGCTGGCGTGCGCGCGGATCGGCGCGGCCCACTCGGTCGTGTTCGGCGGGTTCGCGGCGCCGGAGCTCGCGGCGCGCATCGACGACGCGGCGCCCAAGGTGGTGGTCTCGGCCTCGTGCGGCATCGAGGGCACCCGGGTCGTGGAGTACAAGCCGATGCTGGACCGCGCGATCGAGCTGGCCACCATCAAACCGGACCGGTGCGTGATCCTGCAGCGCCCGCAGGCCGAGGCGCCGCTGGTCGAGGGCCGCGACATCGACTGGGCCCAGGCCGTCGAGGGAGCCAAGCCGGCCGACTGCGTCCCGGTCAAGGCCACCGACCCGCTGTACATCCTGTACACCTCGGGCACCACGGCCAAGCCCAAGGGCGTGGTCCGGGATAACGGCGGGCACGCGGTCGCGCTCCGCTGGACCATGGACAACCTGTACGACATCAGGCCCGGTGAGGTGTTCTGGGCCGCCTCCGACGTCGGATGGGTGGTCGGGCACTCCTACATCGTGTACGCCCCGCTGCTGGCCGGGTGCACGACCATCCTGTACGAGGGGAAGCCGGTCGGCACCCCGGACGCCGGCGCCTTCTGGCGGGTGATCTCGGAATACGGCGTGAAGGCGCTGTTCACCGCGCCGACCGCGTTCCGCGTGATCAAGAAGGAGGACCCGGACGGCGAGCTGTCCCGCAAGTACGACCTTTCCGGCATGAAG
>Ga0181518_10000539_pt1 | contig 41325 bp, 34 predicted proteins | sample PEATcosm2014_Bin_28_FD_119751 | JGI IMG/M metagenome (GOLD analysis project Ga0181518, IMG submission 119751) | Peatland microbial communities from MTU Mesocosm Facility, Houghton, MI, USA - PEATcosm2014_Bin01_60_metaG | ecosystem: Environmental > Terrestrial > Soil > Wetlands > Peat | place...
ACGCTGGATCGTCCAGCGCTTGGGCTACCTCACGCCAGTCCAGGCGCGCCAGCAGCTCCTTGCGCTTGGAGCTGCTGCATGAATACACTCAATTCACTGTCCAACAAATCCGGCGCTAAACAAGTAATCCTGAAAGTCACAAATTAAGCGGTCAAGTCCTGGTAAACGCGGTTACCGTACAAGTGGGTTCTGGTACCCACATGTCCGGTTTGCCGGGTGGTCTCAATGGGTCGACGCAACACTCAGGTCGAACCCGACTTGCATTGAAAACAAAGGCTAAATCGCTCGCTAGAGTTAGATCAGCCGGAACACTATCTTAGCTAGATTTTGACCGAGTCCAGCCAAACAGAACGCTTCTCCTGGGGAAGCATTGTCGAATCAGCGCATTGGATGGTGTTGCATCGACCGGTTGAGCTGGCACCGCAAACCGGACATATTCCTACTGGGACTTACATCTCCGGCAACCGGTGGGGTTGTTTTGTAGCTCTTTGCTCGCCAGGGCTTTGTCCTCGAATGCCAAGCTTGACGTCCGATTTGCTTGGACACCTGCATCTGCAGGTGAGTTGGCAGTGCTGGCCAGCCCGCCAAAAATGAGCGATTTCGTAACAACCCCTGCCCTGTCTTGCCTGCCGAGGGACTTGCCACGACAGTTCTTAGTGTGTGGGCGCAGCGCGGTTGGCGTGAGGCGGAGTGGCGATGCGGAAGGTGGCGGAAAGCAAGTCTGAGGCGCGGGAGGAACCGCCGACCAGGACCTGATGAGCGACGGGTTCGACACGCCAGGCGGAAGATGCCGGGTCGTAGTAGGCCAGGTCACGGGCGTGCAGAGTGAAGGTAACGCTTTTCTTTTCACCGGGCGAAAGAGGGATTTTGTCAAAACCCCGGAGCAGTTTGACGGGGCGGTCAACTTTGGCGTTGGGGAAACCGACGTAAAGCTGGACGACTTCTTCACCGGTCCGGGTGCCGGTGTTTTGCACACTGACAGAGACGGACAAGTCGCCGTCTGGGGAGATTTCGTTAGCGCTGATATGGAGATTGGAATACTGGAACGAGGTATAGCTCAAACCGTAGCCAAAAGGAAACGAAGGCTCATAGCCGCTTTTGTCGGCCAATGTGTAGCCGTGATAGTGGCCGTATTCGACCGATCCAGTGTACGGAGGATCGAATGGCGGAAGTTGCGAAGAGTCTTTGGCAAAAGTGACGTTGAGTTTGCCGCTAGGGTTTACATCGCCAAAGAGGATGCGGGCAAGGGCTGTGCCACCTTCCATGCCGGAATACCAGGACATCAGAATCGAAGGGACTTTGTCTTTCCATTCGTCGAGCAGGATGGCGCTGCCGCCAACGAGAACTACGATCGTCCGTGGATTGTCGGGGGCAAACTGCAGGATGAGTTGCACGTCGTCGGGGCGTAGGTGCAAGTCCTTGCGGTCGCCGCCGCGATCGGCGGGATTGGGCATTTCTGGAATGTATTCGCCTTCATCTTTGAAGTCGTAGCCAGCGACGATTACGACGGCGTCGGAGGATTTAGCTAACTGGTGAGCGCGGGAAAGATCGGCGCCGGATGCGTAGTTCGTTTGGGTTCCAGGGCCGAGGTAGCGGCGGAGACCCTGAAGAGGAGTAATTACGTAAGGGGGATAGACGCGGCTGGAGCCGTGGTCGCCGATGTTTACGGTGTCGGCGAGGCGGCCGATGACAGCGAGGGATTTCAGGCGAGATTGCTCGAGCGGCAGGACATTGCCATCATTCTTGAGCAAGACCATGCTTTTTTCCGCGGCTTCGCGGGCCAGGCCGATATGCGGTTTCGAAGCGACGAGGCTCGCGTCGTAACGCATGGGGTCGGGACGCGTGGAATATTCAATTTTGCGGCGGAGGATGCGGCGAACCGAATCGTCGATGAATTCGCGTGGAACGTCGCCTTTTTCGACGGCGGCGATCAAAGATTTGCCGTACGCGAGGGTGGCGGGCATTTCGATATCGAGGCCAGCGTTGGCGCCTTTGGGGCCGTCATGAACGCCGACAAAGAAATCGGAAATGACAAAGCCCCGGAAGCCCCATTCATCCTTGAGGATCTTGCGAAGGAGGTAAGAATTTTCACCAGCATAATCGCCGCGGACACGGTTGTAGGAGGACATGAAAGCGGCGACGCCGGCGTCAACGGCACGCTGGAAGTGGGGGAGATAAACTTCGCGGAGGGTGCGTTCGTCGACGTTGACATTGAGCTTGGTGCGAGCCATTTCGATGGAGTTCAGCGCGTAGTGCTTGGCACAGGCCATCACATTGTTGGGCTGCACGCCCTCAAGCGTGGCAACCGCCATCTCGCCAAGAAGGTAAGGATCTTCGCCAAAGGTTTCCTGCGCGCGGCCCCACCCCGGATGGCGGAGGAGGTTCAGGCAGAGACCACCGTAGAAGTTACCTTTCTGGGCGCGAATCTCCTGGCCGATGGCGTCACCGATGCGACGCTCGAGATCGCGATCCCAGCTTGCGCCCCGGGCAATTGCCGCGGGAAAGCATGTGGAGTGATTCATTACCACACCGCGAGAGCCGTCAGAAAAAGCAACAGGTGGGATTTGCAGACGGGGATTTCGGCCCGCCAGGATCGGGGTGTCGTTGTATTTCAGGCGATCCACGGTAATGAGCTTTATGATTTCCCACCACCAAGTGTCGCCAGACATCTGATGGACTTTTTCCTTCAGGGTCATCTCCGAGAGAAGTTTGTCCACGTATTGATCAATTTCCTGCGGAGTAAGGATGCGTCCTCGCGAGATGTCGGACATTTTGAAAACACCGGGGCCGGCAGGGCGGATGAAAACGTTGTCGGTAGAGAGCTTGGGATGACTGAGCCAGGCGTAGAGGAGAAGGGAGGTGCTGGCGAGGATGAAGAGAGCCGCCAGGGTTGCCAAGGCCCATTTGACGATGCGCTTGATTTTCATTTGTACCTGTTCAGGAGCGAGGGGAAGATTCCGCATCGAATTTGTAGCTTGAGAGAACTATACGTCCGAAGGCTGAGACGGACAAACATAGATGGGTGATCTTTGCGGCAGCATTGCGTTGCGATACCAAACATCGGGGCAAGTTTCCGATTAATGCGTTGGACGTCCAAGCGGATTTCTTCCGGGGACGCCGTCATTCGACCCGCAGGTAAGTTGAAGGCTCAGTCGAGCGCTTTGTGGAAGCGGAGGATTGCGATCATAAGCAGGCTGATTCCCAAAGCGGCCATGGCGAGCATCTGGGGCCAAAGAATCTCCATGCCAGCACCTTTCAAATAGGTGCCACGGAGCACGACCAGAAAATAGCGCAGCGGGCTGAGATAGGTGAGATATTGCAGCCACTGCGGCATGGTGCTGATGGGGAATCCGAAGCCGGAGAAAGTTATGGCGGGCATAATGAAGAAGAAGGAAGTCACCATCGCTTGTTGCTGAGTGGAAGAGATGGTCGAGATCAACAGGCCCACGCCCAACATGCAAAGGAGAAAGAGAATCGCGCCAACCAGCAACACCAGAATCCGGCCGCGAAATGGAACCTGGAACCACAGTGTCCCTACCGTCGCAATGAGCGAGACGTCGAAGAGGCCAATCAGGAAGAAGGGCAGCGTCTTACCGAGGATAAACTCGGCCGGGCGGATGGGTGTCACCATGATTTGTTCGAGCGTGCCGATTTCTCGTTCGCGAACCACGGCAAAGGCCGTCAAAACAACTACAAGCACGAGGGTGAGGCTGCCGATAACTCCCGGCACGAAAAACCAGCGGCTTCTGAGGTCGGGGTTGTACCACGGCCGCGGCGCGAGTTCCACGGAGGGGATTTCTTCCATCAATTGCGGAGAGATGCGGTAGATGCGGTCTTTCTGGCAGTCCCGGGCGAAGCCTAGGGCAATCTGTGTGATGTAGCCGGAGGCAATCAAGGCGGTGTTCGAATTGGTCGCGTCAACGATCACTTGCAGGGGCGCGGTCTGGCCCTTGCGCAGCTTCTGGGCGAAGCCGGGGTTGATCTGTAGACCGATCGTAGCCTTTCCTTGATCAATGAGATCCCCGATCTGGCGGTAGTCCGTCAGCTGGCGTTGTACGTCGAAATAGGGGCTGGAAGAAAAACGGGAAATCAGTTCGCGGCTCTCCTGGCTGTGGTCGAGATCGAGCACAACAGTCGGAACGTGATGAATCTCGAAAGTGGCTGCATATCCAAAAACGAGCATCTGAATGATTGGCGGGCCGAACAACACAAAACGCGTGCGTTTGTCGCGGAAGACCTGGATGAATTCCTTAATCAACATCTGCTTGAGGCGCGCCAGCATGACTTCTCCTTACGTCAACCTCTTGTGGAATGCACGGGTGGCGAGCAGCGCCAACACGATTGCGAACACAGCCAGGGGAACCAGGTCGGCGTAGAGCATCGCCGTGGGCGTCCCCTTGAGAAATATCTTCTTCAGGACCGAAACGTAGTAGCGCGCCGGCAGGATGCGCGTGATCCACTGCAGCACTACCGGCATCTGCTCAATCGCAAACAGGAATCCAGACAGCAGAAAAGCGGGAAGGAAGGTAATAAGCAGCGCGATTTGGCTTGCTGCGAACTGGCTTTTGGCAATCACGGAGATAAAGAACCCGAGCGAAAGCACCACCACCATGAACATGGCCGAGCTGACCAGCAGAGTTACAAAAGAACCTCGGAAGGGTACGTGAAACCAATGGATGGCGATCAGGGCGCAAAGGATGACGTCGAACATTCCGATGGCGAAATAGGGTAGCAGCTTGCCAAGCATGATTTCAGCCAGCGTGACCGGAGTTGAAATCAACTGCTCCATGGTGCCGCGTTCCCATTCGCGCGCGATGGTCAGCGAGGTGAGGAAAGCCCCGATCACGGACATGACCAGAGCTAGCACGCCAGGAACGATGAATGCGCTGCTCTCAAGATCCTCGTTGTACCAGGTGCGGGTTTCCACACGCACGGGAACAGGCTGGGCGAGTTGGCCACGGTTGCGGAGCCATGCAAGCTGGATGTCCGACGAGTAGCCCTGGACAACCCCTTGGGCATAGCCGATGAGGACATTGGCGGTGTTGTCGTCAGTGGCGTCGACGAGCGCTTGCACCTGTGCCGGGCGGCCATCGTGCAGGCGCTGCGAGAAATCCCATGGGATGACAATCCCCATCTTGGCCTGGCCGTCGTCAAGCGCCCGTGTGAGTGCCGGATAGTTGTTCACTACGCGCACAACATCAAAATACTCGCTGGCCTGAAAGCGCTTCAATAGGTCCTGACTCTGCTGGCTCGCCTCGCGGTCGTACACATAGATCGGCAGCCCCTTGAGATCGAGGCTGACGCCGTAACCGAACAGCAGCATCAGAGTCACCGGCATGATCACGACAATGAACAGGCTGCGCGCATCACGGAGAATCTGGATGAATTCTTTTCGAGACACAGCCAGGAAGCGAACGAAGCTCATGCTGTTCATCCCTTTTCCAAATCGCGCGCGGTTGTAACAGAAACGAAAACGTCTTCCAGGCTGGGGGGTATCTTTTCTATGCCGCCAACGGTAATGTTGTGTTCCGATAGGAACCTCTGAACGTGCGGGATCGCCGTGGCAGCGTCGTGCACGACTAGGTGCAGTGCGTTACCAAAGACCGCGGCGTCTAGCACGTCTGGTGCGGATTGCAGGATTTCCACTGCGTTTGCAAGCGGTTCGCACTCGACCAGCAGCAGCTCGCCTTTCATCGATTTCTGCTTTAGCTCGGAAGGCGTGCCTAGCGCGACTATCTTTCCGCGAAAGATCAGGGCCAGGCGGTTGCAGTATTCCGCTTCTTCCATGTAATGCGTGGTCACGAAAACGGTCACACCTTCATCTGCCATGTGATGAATAAGGTCCCAGAACTGGCGGCGCGAGATGGGGTCAACACCCGAGGTGGGCTCGTCCAGGAAAATGACTGGCGGTTTGTGCAACACCGCGCAACCCAAGGCGAGGCGCTGCTTCCACCCTCCGGGAAGCGTGCCGGTAATCAGGCGCTCCTGGCCTTTAAGGTTTGCCATTTCCAGAGTCCATTCGATTCGTTCTCCGAGCTTGTTCACGGGAACGCTATAGAGGCCGGCGAAGAGGCGTATGTTTTCGATTACTTTGAGATCGTTATAAAGGGAAAATCTCTGCGACATATAGCCGATGTTCTGGCGCACGGATTCGGGCTCGCGGCCCACGTCGTATCCCGCAACCCGCGCGCGACCGGATGTAGGCGTCAGCAGACCGCAGAGCATGCGGATGGTCGTGGACTTACCGGCGCCATTCGGTCCCAGAAAGCCAAACACCTCGCCTTTTCGGATCTCGAGATTGATGTGATCGACAGCCACAAAATCGCCAAACTGCTTGACCAGGTTCTCGATCACGACAGAGTTGTTGCTTTCAGGCATGGGATGACGCTCCACCGCCAACCGCATCCACGAAGAGATCCTCGATCGTAGGCGAGACTTGTTGAATCACATCGAAGGGGATTAGCGCGGTCTTTAGTTGCGTCTCGAATTCGGGAATGCGGCGGGCGGCATCATCAACCACCACGTGCAGGCCGTCACCGGTCACCACGAGACTTGAGATTCCAACCGTGTGCTCGAGTTGGCCGCGCAACCGGCGCGGCTCGGATGAGGTAATGGACAAGACTCCTTTGCCCAGCTTGGCCTTGAGATTCGCGGGTGTGTCGCAGAATAGCAGCTTGCCCTGATGGAGCAAGGCGACGCGATGACAGCGCTCCGCCTCGTCAAGATAAGCGGTGGAGGTGAGAATGGTCACGCCTTGCGAGACCAGTTCGTAAAGGATGCGCCAGAAGTCGCGACGCGAAACGGGATCGACTCCCGTGGTCGGCTCATCCAGCAGGATCACCGTGGGACGATGAATGAGCGCGCAGACCAGAGCAAGTTTTTGCTTCATGCCGCCGGAAAGGTTTCCAGCAAGGCGCTTGCGGAAATCCTTCATGCCGGCTGCTTGTAACAGTTGCGTGGAGCGATCTTGGCGTCCAGCTCTTTTCACCCCGAAGAGATCAGCGTAGAAGCGGATATTTTCGTCAACCGTGAGGTCTTCATAAAGCCCGAAGCGCTGCGGCATGTAGCTGAGGTGGTGCTTGGCGCCTTCGGGATCGTCAACGATATTGAAGCCAGCGACACGCGCTGTCCCTTCATCGGGCGGCATGATGCCCGCGAGCATGCGGAGCGTAGTCGTTTTCCCCGCCCCATCGGGACCCACCAGGCCAAAGATTTCCCCGGAGCGCACGTCAAAGCTGAGGCGATCCACAGCGTGCACACCTGGAAAGCTCTTCGTGAGTCCCTCGGCGACGATCGCGGTTTGCTGTTGTTCAGCCATTACTTCTCCGGCGTAGCTTCCTGTTGGCCCGCGTTTGGGTTGGCTGCGGCTAGAACGACGTGGGCATCCGCGGGCATACCGGGTTTGAATTCGTGATTGGGATTTTCGACATCGATCTTGATGCGATAGACCAGGGTGACTCGTTCTTTGTAGGTTTGAACGCTCTTGGGCGTGAATTCGGCGTCCGAGGAGATGAATGAGATGCGTCCGCGGTACTGCTTGCCGGGATAGGTATCGGTGGTGATGGTTGCCTCCTGGCCCCAGTGAATGCGGCCCAGATCGGTTTCGGCGATATACGCGCGCAGCCAGATGTGATCGAGGTCGGCGAGCGTCACCACCGGAGTACCGGGAACAACCACCTCTCCAAGTTCAGCCTGGCGCACGGTGATCACTCCGGCAGAGGGGGCGCGGAGGATTGTGTAGCCTAAGTTGACTCGCGACAGCCCCAGATTGGCGTTGGCTTCCACGAGATTGGCGCGAGCGATCACAATATCTTCCTTGCGGCTTCCTTCGACGGCCTGGTTGTAACGCTGTTGCGCTGCCTGGAAGGTCGCCTCGGCGCGCTTCAGGGCGGTATCCGCGCGGTCGCGGTCCTGGGCGGAGATTTCATCCTTGCTGAATAGGTGCTGGTCGCGATCATCGTCGAGCTTCTTCTGCTGCAGATCGGCTTGCGCATCGAGCATGGTCTGCTGCGACGCCTTCACTTCCTGTTCGCGCGTTCCAGCAAGCGTGAGCGCCAGGTTGGATTCGCGCACGTGCACGTTGGCTTCGTCGATCCGCACCTTCTGCCTGTAATCGGCATCATCCAGGCGTGCCAGCAGGGTGCCTCGCTCAACCCATTGACCTTCCTCAACAGGCAAGTCGATGATGCGCCCTGGAACCTTAAAGCTCACCAGGCTCTCGTGCGCCTCGATGTTGCCCGAAAGTGTGAGCTGATTCTCGAGTTTCGCTTTCTTGGTAATACGCGGATAAAAATGTGCGCCTGCAGCGATTACTGCAGCTATCAGGATCAGAACAAAGAGACGTCGTTTCATACCTTCATACCTCGCGAGCGAAAACCTGCGCCACAGCCCGGCAAGCCAAATCGATTATGGATTTCCCAGAAGCCGTCCAAAGTTTTTCTTCCTATCTCCCACGCACTGCAGATCGGGGCTTGCCTGCGAAAGGATGTCAACATTACTGAAAATGCTCTCATCGCTTTGCCTCTTGGCTGGGGATGGCGATGGCCCTCCAAAAGTGTTGAAAGCTTCCTTCTATCCAAGCTTCAAGCGCAGGCTGGCCCTGCAGCGACCAAAGCAGGAGTGTTCCCATGAACGCCTGCTGTAGCTGAATCGCAATTCTCTCTTTCTTCAGGCGAGAATCGATCTCTCCGCGCTTTTGCCCGGCGGCCACAACTTGGGCGACCATCTTGCGGCCTTCGCGGAGATTGCGGTCCACAAGGTCACGCACACGCGCGCTTGCGAGAAAAGACGAAATTAGGGCGCGGGCAAGATCGGGACTGCGGCCGGGTTCTTCGGCGACGCGACGGAACAGACGATGCAACACCGAGTAAATCGTCCGTTTGCCGGATTCGGCGAGCGTCACAGCCTCTCTTACCTTGCCAAGCTGAATTTCAGCCATCACACCAAGCACGTGATCTTTGCTCTCGAAATAGTTGAAGAACGTCCCCTTGCCGACATCCGCGGCTTCGGTGATGTCCTCCAGGGTGACATTAGGAAAGCCGCGCTCGGCAAAAAGCTGAAGTGCGCAACGGAACAGGCGCAGACGCGTTTCGGCGGCGCGACGTTGGCGGCGTCCCATGCCTTGCAAGTGAGGGAGCTTATCAGAAGCCAATCCTTCGATGAGAGTAGAGGAATGAGATCCACGGGGGTTATTCATGATAGACCTAGCCCCATATATGACTGTCAGTCGTATTTATTGTGCCAGGGCGGTGATTTGTCAAGGCCCAATTGCAGATTTATCCTTGGCGGGGGTTGCCTACCCAGTTTCTCTCTTTCCCTTTAGCGGGACCAACATCTCCGGTTAGGGCTGCCGGCTCAGACGGTCGACGCAACACTTGCTTGAAGTTTACTCGCAGGAGTTTGAAATCCCAGGGTCTTTCTTGGACGTTGATTCAAGCGCAGCGCCATGTCGGCCACATTCAAGGCACCGATTGAGCACTCTTCCCGGTGACGATGGATTTCCCATGCGCCAACTCCTCGAGCGTTTCTTGACTCAGCCTTTCCTCCGCTACCTTCTTCGGGACCAAGCCCAAGGCATAAGCCACTCCGTAAAGAATGGCTTCCGGTCGAGGAGGACAACCCGGGATATAGAAATCGACCGGGATCACGTTATCGGCGCCCCCCAACACGTTGTAGGTGTCAAACCAGCAACCTCCTCCCGTGGCACAGGAACCAATTGCGAATGTGAGCTTCGGGTTGGGGACAGCCTCCACCAATCTCTTTAATGCTGGCGCAACCTGACGGGTGACCGGGCCGCAAATCAGGATCACATCGGCGTGGCGGGGAGACCCTACAAGCTTGATCCCAAAACGTTCGGCATCATAGTAAGGAGTGAGAACATCGATCACTTCGATATCGCATCCGTTGCATGCTCCGGTGTTAGCGTGATACACCCAAAGGGCTTTGCAAAACGCTTTGCGGCACAGACGTTCTAACATACTGGCACCTCAGCTACGCACATCGACCATAGAAACGCATAAAACCAAGCTACCTTCCCAGCGTGGCCAAAACCTTCGCGGCACGGTCCAGCAGCGGGTACAGTCCTTGAGGCCAAATCCCAAGCAACCCGCACGTTGCCGCCAAAACCACCATGGGGCCCCACATGAGAGCTGGTACTTCCCGCACGGCCAACGCGGACGTCCCGCTCGTGCGGGGTTCTCCCCAAAAAACTCTGTACCCCGCACGAAGCATCACGACCACAGTCAGAATACTCGTCAGAATGGCAATGACTGCCGCCCACCACATTCCGGCCCTGGCGAGGGCCAGATATACCGTCAGTTTGCTCCAGAATCCGTTTAGCGGTGGGAAGCCCGCGATCGCCAAGGCCCCGATAAGGAAGCAGGCGCTTGTGATAGGCATCTGTTTTCTCAGTCCGCCGAGTTCGGCAATTCGCCGGGCGCCAGTGGCATAGATCACTGCACCCACGCACATAAACAAAAGAGATTTGTAGAGCGCATGGTTGAGCAAGTGAAACAGGCCACCGTAGCAGCCCAAGTAAGTTCCAAGTCCGATGCCCACCAGCACATAGCCCATCTGGCTCACGGACGAATAGGCTAGCAACCGCTTGAGGTCGTCTTGGGCCAAAGCCAGAATAATGCCGAGCAACATACTGAAGGTTCCCAGCGCCACGATGAAGACTGTGACTTGAGGCCATGCTGGGTAGAAGATGCTCACCGTGCGAGCCATGGCATAGAGCGCCATTTTTATCATCACGCCGGACAAAAGCACACTAATCGGCGTAGGCGCCTCTGCGTGCGCGTCAGGAAGCCACGGATGAAACGGCGCAATCCCCGCCTTGGTCCCGAATCCGATTACTAGAAACGCAATCGTTATCGCTGCGGTACCGCTTGGAATGAATGGCACTACGTTCCGGATGTTGCTAATCAGCAGGGCGCTCCCTCCAGCCAGTTTGTTCGTGGCCGCCGCACCGGCGTAGAGCAGCACGCAACCGAACAGGGCGAAGGTGATCCCAATGGTCAGCAGCATAAGGTATTTGTAGCCGGCTTCCAGCGCCCGCCGATCCCAATAGAAGGCTACGAGAAGGCCTGAGGTGAGAGTGGTCGCTTCAATCGCGACGTAGAGCATGATCACGTTATTGGTGACGCATCCCCACAGCATGGTCCCGAAAAACCACATCAGAAGGCCATGAAATATGCGCATGCGGCGCAAAGCAGCGTCTTCAGCCATGCGCGCCACGAGGTAACGTACGGAGTAAAGCGATGCGAGCAGCCCGATGCCTCCAATGATGACTACCATCAAGGCGCTCAAGGCATCGACACGGAGCTCACCGTTCCAGGTAGTGAGCACCACCCCCTCCAGGATCCGGGAGACCATCCAAGCACCCAGTCCAGTGACGACTGCTGCCGTCAAAACGGACAACCATTGTTGGAAAGCGCGGCCCATACGCGGTATCGCGAACACGATGGTGCCCGCCAACATCGGTAAGAGAAAAACTACCGTCGGTACGATGGATGTCTCTGTCAGCATGTCACCGGCCATACGTACGTCCCCCGTGCCAACCGTTTGACCGCATTTACCACCTTAGTTCCCGCAGCCTAAACGTATCCGTGGATCCGAACTCCCGCCGTACTCCGTTTACCACATAGAGGAGCAGGAAGACTGTCACGACCACTTCCGTCGCAACTCCGAAAAGCGCAGTTTCCGGCATGCCGGGAGCCAGGCTCACCAAACTCAGGTGTACGCCGTTTTCCAGGAGGCAGAGCCCGATCACCGCCTTGATGGCATCCCGGCGGGTCAGCACAGCATACAAGCCAAGTGCGAAAACTGTGGACGCTACTGCCAAATTCGTTCGGAACACCCCGAGCTGCCCCATCTCGGTTGGCGCTAGAAGTGCGCTTCGGCCGTGTGTGAGATGAAAGAAACCCATCATCAGCAAGGCCGCAATCACGGCCGAGGGGCCAAAACCAATTACCGGCTTCAATTCGTGGTCATCTACTCCGCGGATTGAGCGGAAAAGGAACCAGGGAGTCAGGATCGCTTTCGTAACAAAAGCGGTGGCAGCCCACCAGTACAGAGCCCTGTTGACAGCAGCAAAGCTCAGAATCAGACCCACGATCAAGAGTGCCTGACAGACGTACGCGACGATTGCGAATCTGAGCCTCCGCAATTCCACTGCGGCCACCGAGGTAATCACCAGGGTCAAGCTGAGGCTCTCGATCAAGCCGGTGTGCAGCGCTTCCAGGTTCATGCTCTTCCTCCCCGCAAGCCCTCCTTGAAACCGGTTTTCATCATCCGGTCAAGCGCTGTGGGAGGTGGGAAACACCGGCCGCACCTCTGGCAGGGTCCCATGAAAACCTCCAGCCGCATGTACAGGTCCTGGGGAGCGTTCGTGGCGGTTTCGAATTGCTGGGTAAGGCTGATCGCTTTCTCGGGACAAACTTCTTCGCACTTGCCGCAATACGTGCACCTGCGCCAGTAGAACTCGAGCGTCCTCATGTGTTGTTCCGTGTCGGACACTACAATCACACCAGCCGGGCAGACGTTTGCGCATCCGCCGCATCCGAAACATAGATCGGCGTCGATCGTGATCTTGCCGCGGAACCCAGGCTTTGGTTCATGGGGCGCAAACGGGTATCCGAGAGTCACACGCCCTGCTTTCAAGCAAATCAGCGCTTCTCGTAGCTTGCTCAGGAACACCTCAACCTCCTGCTACTTCCCAATCACCGCAAAAGCCAGGGCTGCCAGGGACGAAAACGCGACCCGCATGTAGTAACCCAGGGCTTGATCGATGCGGAGCCGCGGATTGACGACATCGATGACTGCCACCAGCACGAGCACGATGAGCACCTTCACGATCGTTGCCATCAGATCAATCAGGTAGTTTCCAAAGTGCGGCCAAGGAAAGAACACTTCTACCAGCAAAAAAGCGAGCACTAGCTGCTTCACCCACATGGCCCAGCGAAAGAGCGCGAGGCGCGGGCCGCTTTGCTCCACCAATGGGCCTCCCATGATTTCCTGGTCGGCCTCGGCAATGTCGAATGGCAATTTGCCGGCCACGGCTTGCAAAGCGAGGAAAAATGCCACGCCCGCAATCGCCATACTGATGCAAGGTCCATTCTGCATTTGCCAGTTCGCAATGCCACCTACGGCCAGAGTCTTTGCCTTGAACGCGCCCACGGAGAGTGCAATGGCCAGAATGGGCTCGACAGATAAAAGCATCATCATTTCGCGGGAGCTGCCGATGGAAGCGTAAGGGCTGGCGCTGGCAAAACCACCCAACATGAGCAGTACACCGCTCATCGCCGCAACATAGATCACCACGATCATGTCGCCGGCAAATGCCAGCGGCGCGGCGGTTCCCATTGGAATGAGTGTAGCAAGCAGCAGCGCCGAACCTAGCGTGAATGCCGGCAGGCTTGCATACACGATTCCGCCGGTGCTGCGGAGGTCCTCTTTGCCCAGGAGCTTCAAGAGATCCCAATAGGGTTGCGTGACGGGAGGTCCAATTCGAGAATGGATCGCGGCTCGGAGCTTGCGCATGATGCCTTCGCAAAGTGGCGACAAGAACAGAGCGGCCGCTACATTCAGCAAGCAGAGCAGAAAACTCTTGATGAGCCAAGCTGTCATCGCGCCCCTCCGCTGCGAGCTCTCCTTTTGGAGATCTCAAGAATCTCGGCGTGGGAATAAACCCTGACTTCACCTGTCCTTTTGTCGAGCGTCTCAAGGCGTTCCGTGCACGAGAAGCAAGGGTCGAGACTTCCCAGCGTGATCGGTACGTCTGCGATGTTCGCATTTGCGACCATGGCCGGCATGGCCTGAAGGTTCGGATAGGTGGGAGCACGCACTCTCCAGCGGTACGGCCGGTTGTCGCCGCCCGTCTGGACAAAATGCAGTGCCTCGCCTCTCGGCGCCTCCACCACCGACACCCCGACTCTGCCCGGCGGTATCTCCTCCTTGATCTCCGCGCAAATCGGACCCTCGGGGATTGCCGCAAGGGCCTCGCGCACCAGCCGTATTGAGTCCAGCAACTCGGCGACTCGCACAAGCACGCGCGCCCACGTATCACCCGCCTCCTGTGTGGCAATCTGAGGAGGTATCTCGTCGTACGCCGCATACGGGTGATCGATCCGCGCATCGATCGCCACCCCAGAAGCTCTGGCCGGTGGGCCCACGACACAGATTTTCTTCGCCCACTCGTTCGTTAGTATGCCAACTCCCCTGGTCCTGGCGTGCAACGTGGTGTCCCCAATGATGGCGTTGCGAACTGCTGTCGCCTCCTTTTCCACTTCGGCAAGCGCCTCGAGGAGCTTTGGCTTTATTTGTTCGGGGAGATCGCGCCTGAGTCCACCGATCGTATTCAAGCCGTATGCCTTGCGGTTCCCGGAGATCTCTTCACAAAGCCACATCACTGGCTCACGAATTCGCCAAGTCTGCATGAGCACCGTGTCGAAACCGATGATGTGCCCTGCAATGCCCAACCAGAGTAGGTGCGAGTGGATGCGTTCCAACTCCAGCATGATCGTTCGGATGTACCTGGCCCTGCGCGGCACTTCGATGCCTGCAGCCTTCTCCACGGCCTGGCAATAGCATGTGGAATGAATGAAGCCGCAAATTCCGCATATTCTCTCGGCCAGGAATGGGATCTCGTTGTAGGTCAGAACGCTGTCACCCAGCTTTTCAATCCCGCGGTGGTTGTAGAAGAGGCGGGTATCACATCCCACGATCGTTTCGCCTTCGACAAACAAGCGCCAGTAGGCGGGCTCTTCCAGAACCGGAAAGAAAGGCCCCATCGGCAGCACGCTTGCGCCGGAGGGTGGTTCGCGCATTTGTGGGCGCACATTTTCAGCACGCGGAGGCTGATAGTTATAGGGGAAATCTCTCCGCAGGGGATACACACCTTCCGGCCAATCGTCTGCCAAGAGCAGTCGGCGTGGATCCGGATGCCCTTCGGGATGGACGCCAATGGCATCTCGGAATTCCCGTTCTGCCCAATTTGCCCCCGCGATGACCTCGGTGATCGATTCAATCTTCAGGTCTTTTTCGGACACGGGAGATTCGAGCAGAACATAGAGATGCTCGTGGTCGAGCGAAAACAGATGCCCAATCGCGAAGTCGCCGGTTACGGGTCTCTTATCAGTTCCCACGGAAATCATGAAGCGCGCTTGCAACTCCTTGACCAGTCCCTCCACGACGGCTCGCATGGCCGTCTTCTCGATCGTGAACTGGAGGGTATCGGCGTAAGGTACGGTCGCTGACAGGAGAGCACCGTCACTGCGCGTGGCGATAGTTTCCTTTACGCGCGTAACGGCCGCCTGATCTGGAGTGCTCATGCCCACCTCCTCAGCCCCTCACCCACAACAGGATTCCAGTCACTACGATGGCGCCAATGACTATCCACAGAAGATAGATTTGCAGGATTCCGACGTGCGTTCTGCTTATGCGGTCTGCGGCTGTGTCAATAACTTTGACTGTCGGCCTATACAGCCATTGGTCAAAATCCAGCGCGCGGCGAAGGGGAGCGGGGAATTTCGGCACATGCACTTTTCCACTGGGATAGATCCCCTGAAACGCGTGTTTGAAGGGCAGGTAGAAGCTGCTGGCGGGGTAGCGGACTGTGGCAACTGCGTGCTCTTCTCCACAGTACCAGACGGGCACGGACCTCGTCTGGGCTCTACCCGCGCGCTGAATCCCATAAGAGAGCAACGCCAAGACTGCCAAGATCGTCAGCACGGCCAGAGGCGACCAGAATGCCACTGGTGAGCCGTCGATGAGGAAGAGGCCACCCCACATCCGGCTCGCGTTCAGCCCCGTGATCGGCGTGGCAGTAAGCCCCTCGATTGCGTGCCCAACGAAGCGCAACGCGAACTGTGGAAAGATACCCAGCAATACACACAGGGCGGCAAGCACGACCTGGGGCACGATCATGGATATCGGCACTTCCTTTATTCCGGGGCTCTCATCAGCCCTGCCGAGGAAGACTGATGCGAGCACCTTCAGGAAGGAAGCGAGCGTGGCGAGCGAGATAAAAAGTGCTATCAAGCCCAGCACGAAGAACAACGGGAAGCGCATTCCTGCCAATAGGCATCCTGCAACGATCAGCCATTTGCTGGCAAACCCATTCAGGGGCGGAACTCCCGCGATACTTAAAGAAGCAATCGCCGCCGTGCCGGTAGTGTAGGGCATGAAAGCCGCCAGGCCGCCCAGCTTATCCATGTCGCGCTCGCCAGTCCGATAGAGCACGGAACCTGCGTCGAGGAACAAGCAGGACTTGAAGCAGGCGTGGTTCACGGCATGGAAAATCGCACCCGCAAGAGCAATCGTGGCCAGGGCCGGATACATAACGAGACAGTAGGCCCCCACTCCGAGTCCGAGGCAGATGTAACCGATTTGCCCGATGGTATGAAAGGCCATCAGTCTCTTTGTGTCGGTCTGCTGGAGCGCGGTCAGAGTCCCGACGAAAAGTGACCCTGTTCCAGCGAGCGCCAGAATGATTCCCCACACTTTGAGCGACGGCGAGACCACCACGAAAGAGCAAAAGAGACGGACCAGCCCATAGATTCCGAGCTTGACCAGTGCACCCGAGAGCGTGGCGCTCATCCCCGAGGGCGCAACGGGGTGTGCATCGGGAAGCCAATCGCCCATGGGCAGGAGGCCGGCCTTGGTCGCAAACCCCAAGAAGAAGAGAAAGATGATGGCGTTGGCCAGGAAGGGTCGAGCGGTTAACATCGCGGACAGAGTTTGCCGGATGGCGTCGAAGGAAAACGAGCCAGATGTTCTCCAGAGCAACAGTGCCGCTGCCGCCATGCAAAGCGTTGCGCCGTGGGTGATGATGAAATACTTCAGCCCTGCCCGCTGGCTCGCTGCGTTTTCACTCTCGAACGTCACCAGGAAGTAGGAAGTCAGTGTCATCGATTCCCAGAAGATGAGGAAAAACAGGAAATCCGTGCACACAAGAACTCCCGTCATGCTGGCGACGCAGAGGAGAAGAACCGGGAAGAACTTCGCGACCTTATCGTGCGCGTAGTGCTCCATGTACCGGACGGAGTACAGCGTGCTCAGGAGAGCAATCACTGCAACGATGGCCAGGAAGATGGCGCTTAGTGGATCAATCCGCAACGTGAGACTGGAACCCAGTTGGGGCAACGACAGGATCGTATGCTCGCCTGACGCCACCGTGCATGCTCCTGCGACCCCGAGCCCGGTGTACACGGAGGAGGCACAAATGAAAGCAAAACTGACCCAACCGCACAGCTTCCGCCTGTGCGCAAAGAGCAAGCTCACGAATGACCCCACGATGAGGATTGCGATGCTGACTTCGATGTAGTGAACGGCATTAACCATGCTATTTCCCCATCAACTGCACTAAGGGCATGCCCACAAGCGGGGCTGCTACACATCCGATCATCAGGATGATCAAAGTGACGTTCATCGCCCAAGGGGGATCGCTGGGGACCTGAGCTACCGCCAGGGGTGCGCCCAAGAAGATTTTTTGCCCGATGTAGAGCATCCAACCGAAGGAGATCAGCGTTTCGCAAAGGATGAGAACAAGGATGAGCGGTCCAATGGGACCGCCAAGACGCATGGCGCCCGAGAGGATCATGAACTTGCTCCAGAAGCAGGCCAGCGGTGGAACTCCGGTGACGCTCAGGAGCCCGATGAAAAATGCGGTAGCTGTCAGAGGCATGCTTCTTCCCAGGCCACGCAACTCCGATATATTGCGAGTCCCGGTGACGTAGGCTATGTTTCCTGCGCAAAAGAATAAGGTCGCCTTGCTGTAACCGTGACAGATGATGTGCAAGACACCGCCCCGGAAACCCAGGGTTGCTCCCAGGCCTCCTATCGCGATGCCGAGCATCACGTAGCCGAGATGCGCGATGGTCGAATAAGCCAGCAACCGCTTCAGGTCATCCTGAACAAAATAAAAGGAGAGAGCGACGAAAATCGTGAGCAGCGCCATGCCGCCCATGAGCAATGAGATTTTTGGGGGAATTCCCCACCCGCTGCTCACCGTCCTCGCCATCAGGTAAACCCCGGCTTTGACCATCGCTGCCGCGTGGAGGTAAGCGCTAATAGGAGTCGGAGCCTCCATGGCGTCAGGCAGCCAGGTTTGGAGAGGGACCTGCGCCGCCTTCGCCCAGGCTGCAATCAGGAGAAAAATCCAAACCCACGATTTCAGACCATCGGGCAACTTGCTGAGCGCTGAGAATTCAAATGAGCTGGTGCGCGCAAAAACAATCAGAATGGCCAACAGAAGGAAAGCGCTGCCAACGGAGGTCATCAACAGAGCTTTGAATCCCGCCCGCAAGCTTCGCGCGTCCTGATGAAAAGAGATAAGCGCCCAGGAACAGACGGTGGTCAGTTCCCAGAAGGCAAAGAACTGAAGGAAATTGGGCGAGACGGCCAGCCCCACCATGCTGGTGATGAACAACAGGAGCCAGAAATAGTACCGGCCGTAATGCTCGCTCCCTACCGGGTGCTCCCGGTTTTTGTCTGTGAGGTACCCGGTCGAATAGAGGACGGTGAGCAATCCGATCGGCACAACGACCAGCAACATCAGAGATGCCAAGGGATCGACAAATATTCCTAGAATGGGCGTATCAACGATGCCGTGCAGCCAGGGAAGCCACCCCAACATTTTGGTGTAAGGAGCGCCGAAGGTGGAGAGTGTGAGCCATACAGCCAGGCCGGTTGTAATTGTCGCAGTCATTACCGCAGTGGGGCGGGCGCGTCTTTTCAGAACCACGGACAGGAGGGCTCCCACGGCAGGTAAAACTAGCATGAGGACTGCAACTGACGTGATCAAGTGGGCTCCTTTAAGCTTAATCGGCTTGTGAATCCGGCATGAGCAAGCATCTGCCGCCCCCCGATCACCTCTTTCAACACGCTGGCGATGGCCTCGACGCTCGAAGACACCTCTGCGCTCATCGGTTGCAAGAAAGCCGTTTGACGCGGCTGAATCGCAATCAGAAGTACGCGGGCATGGTTCTCTCGCTCGAGGTAGTTCATCAGCAGGCTTATGGGCACGCGGTGTGTGCTCGGCCAGTAAGCAGCCGTTTGATCCTTATCTAACAGCGCCACGGAGCCAGGTGCGGACTTCAGGTCGACGGAGTCAATTAGCACAATCGTGTCGGGCCGTTGATCCGCCACCTGGCACAGATAGTTCTCTGGAACGTCCTGGGCGTCGATCACGTGCGCGCCGGGGACATCGCTGATCTTTCTGGCCACAAGGCTACCGGCTGCGTCGTCACCACGGCAAGGATTGCCGATGCCCATTACGACCACGGTGCCTTGCATCGCAGCGGCAAGCTGTTCTTGTAGATTCATATTCTCCACTCGTGTGGAAATGAGCGTCGATCCCACTCTCGCTCCGAGCTACCACTCCTTGTGGTTCTCGAACAGCTTGGTCCGGCATTCAAGAAAAAGACCAGAAACGGGGATGCGTGCCTGAGAATCTCTCTACTCGACCAACTCCCGGATCTGGCTGTAGTTGAAAACCGGGCCGTCGCGGCATACGTAGCGATGGCCGATGGCACAGTGATTGCATTTTCCAATGCCACACTGCATCATGCGTTCCAAGGTCGATATGACCGCTTCTTCTTTGAACCCCAGCGCAAGGAGATCCTGAACAACGAACCTGATCATGATGGGCGGCCCACAAACGTAGGCAACGGTGGATTCCGGCTTGAGGCTGATCTTATTGAATAAAGCGGAGACAACTCCAACATTCCCCGTCCAACTTGCATCACCCATGTCCACGGTAAAGTGGAGTTCCACATCCGAACGCTCTCCCCACTCCTTGAGTTCCTGCTTGTAGACCAAGTCCTTCGGTGTCCGCGCACCGTAGAGGATAGTCACTTTGCCAAACCGGGAGCGCTCATCCAGGACATTCCAGATCAAGCTACGCAGCGGTGGCAGCCCAATGCCGCCGGCCACAAATAGCAAGTCCCTGCCGCGTGCTGCTTCCACGTTGAATCCATTGCCGAAGGGACCGCGTACGCCTACCTCCTCGCCACTCCCAAGCCTGTGCAACGCATCGGTCAACTGCCCGGTGCGTCTGACCGTGGTTTCCAATGAGTCCGGCCGAGTCGGACTTGAGGCGATGCAAAAAGGAGCCTCTCCGTAACCAAACACGGACAGCTCCAGGAATTGCCCGGGAAGGAAATGAAAATCCCCTCCGTTCTTCAAATCGCGGAAGCGCAATTTAAACGTCTTGGTGTCGGGCGTCTCGTCCCGGACATCCACCAGGCGCGCAATATCTGGAAGGAACGTATCATTCATTCCATTTCCCCTTCCTGATTGCACCAACAACCGCGGGCATGTTCGTGGCGCCAAGACACACCTTGATGCATCGCCCGCAGCCGACGCACCCCACCGTGCCGTCACGCTGGTAGTACTGCGCACTTACTTTATGGAAGAAACGCCGCTTCATCCGCTCCTTCCGATGTGCGCGGGGGTTATGTCCCGAAGCTTCCAGCGTGAAGGCAGCGTACTGGCAGGAATCCCACATACGACAACGAATCCAGGTTCCATCCCGGCCGAGATCCTTTATGCTGAAGCAGTAACAGGTGGGGCAAACCATGTTGCATCCGCCGCACTCCAGGCACGATTCGCTCATTTTTTCCCACAGGGCATCTTGCACACGCCCGGTCGAAATGCGCCTCATGGCGGAAGCAAAATGGCAGGTCTCTTTCTCAAAATGGTTTTTCGCCTCTATCTCCAGTCGCTTTCGCTGCGACACTTCATCTTCCGTGGCTGGGCGGAAAAGGTCTGGAACACCAGACAATGCGGTTTCGCCCTTTTCGCTACCAACCTCGACGAGATAGCTCTCACCCAGATCGGTCAGTTGAACGTCATAGCTGTCCCTCAAAAAGGGCCCCGAGTCAGTGCAAACGCAGAAGCCCAATGGGCAGGGAATGTTGCAAGCCAGGCTGATGATCGTGAGGTTGTTAGCGCGGCGAAGGTACGACGCGTCCGCGGGCTCCGTCTTGTACATTCGAGTCAGGAATGCGATTCCTTTGGCATCACAGCTACGTACGTTGAAAAGAAATCGGCGGCTATCGTCGTACGTCGGCGCAACTTCGTAACGCCCACCGTTGCGTTTGATCGTAACAATGGGGTCGGTTTGAGGCAGGACAAATTGCTTTGGTGGATGAAGTGGATTCTGGAAGTTCCACGCCACCTGCTCGGGGGAACGAATGGTTGAGAAGAGGATGTCACCGCATGGGCCACGAACGGGAGCGATGACTTCTCCAGACTCTAGTAACTTCTGGAGCCATTTCGTTATAGCTCGTTTTTCTATCGTGAAGGTCATCGACGCACTCTTATGGCGGTTCAATGTTTACGGCCGTTATACTGTCACTGCCCAACACACTGGCCACATGATCGCGGAACGCGTAAGGTACAGAAAGCACACCGGGCTTGAGATCCTCTCGTACCCGAATTGGAACTACCGCATCTCCATGGACGGAGGTCAACCTAACGCGCCGTTCCCCACCCAGATTGAGTGCGTCCGCATCGCGTTTGCACATTTCAACGAAGCCATTGGGAAAGAACTTTCGCTCGGATTGATAGTCGCGACTTAGGGTCGGAGAGAACAAAACGAGCGGATCGCGTCCCCAGTCAAAAGCGCCATCACACGCCAGCACGTGTGAACGCCCAGCAGATGCCGGCGCTGCCACCCCTGTGGCCCCGGTGGAATGGACTGCGAACTTCGGGATATCAGAATCCTCAAGCAAGGCGCCGCCCCATCCGTCCTCTGACAGCCGTTGCTCTATCCCGGCGTATCGAGGCACCGCCTGTGCGATCTCGCAGAGCACGTCTGTTGCTGACGTGTATGAGTTGCCGGCGTCGAACCTGGCGCAGAGCTCACCAAGCACCTGCCAGCCGACTCTCGCTTCCCCGGGCGGATTGGTCGCGGTACGAAGTCTCTGTACCCTGCGTTCCATGTTGGTGAGTGTTCCTTCGGTTTCAGCAAAGTTGCCAATCGGTAGTACGGCGTGGGCGATCCGCACGGTGGGTGTGACAAAGGCATCCAAGACAACCAGGAACTCGATCCTCCCCATGGCGGCCATTGCGCGCTTTCCCATCGGGACGACGGATGGAGGATCGTCCGCCACGACAATTAGTCCGCTCACGGACTGCAATAGGTTTTCTACACCGCATCCGCGATCCGAAGGGATTTTCTTGCCCCAGAGGTTCTGCAGGCGTTGTCGAGCTCGTTCGTCGTCCAATGGATCGTAACCGGGCAGGCGTTCCGGTAGGACTCCCATATCGCAAGCCCCTCGGACGTTGCTGCGCGCCACAAGCGGCAAGAGTCCTGAGCCGGGCCTGTCCAGATGTCTGGTGATGGCGGCCAGCGCGGCAAAAGCGGAGGCATCTTTTCGAGGCTGATCGCCCTGTCCGCCGGTGCATGCCAGGAGGAATGTCGCCCGCTCGGCACACGCGATCCATTCCGCGGCCTGGCGCAATTCGTCTGTCCCCTTGACACTCTTTACATCGTGCCAAAGTGCTTCATATCCCTCGCCACGCGCTGCTATGCGCGCCGGATCTTCCGACTGTAGATCAAGGATGGCGGCCAGAAGACCATTGATCACTTCACATTTATTTCCAGGGGTGGTCTGCAGATGCAGGGATGACCGGCGTGCCATCTGCGTACTTCTAAAGCCTATGGTGACAAGGTGGGCGCCATTTTCCACTGCCTTCATCACGGCGGATGCCGCCCGTGGGTGTGTCTCGGCTAGATTACCCTCAATCAGCAAGATTGCCTGACTTGATGCGATGTCATCTAGGCTGGCTGTGGGAGTGTGTTCCCCACATACTTCCTCAAGGCCCGCAAATAGCGGGCCACAGATGGAATGGTAGGAAAAATCGACGTTGTTGGTTTGGAGACCGGCCCTCGCAAGCTTGCCTGCTAGGTAATTCTCCTCATTGGTCGCCCTGGGGGAGCCCAGAACTCCGACCGGCTTACCCGCGCCGATCAACGCCTTGAGGCGCGCTGCAATGTGATCAAGCGCCTCATCCCATGAAACAGGCTCCGGCTTGCCGTTCCGCCGAAGCAGCGGTTGCCTGGCCCGATCACCCCACAAGGCAGCCTCATGCGCACTCCAGCCCCTGGCGCAAAGCTTCCCTGAGGACACCGGATGCGTTTCGCTCGGTGCCACGCCCACCAGTTGGCCGTTACTCGTTAATAGGTAAAATCCGCAACCGCAAGAGCAAAAGGGACACGTGGTTGGAACGGCTGTCATCACAGCCCCACTTCCTTTTAAGCGCTCTATGCACCTTTCGGCCCCCCCTGTCAATGACCACCATCACATAGGGAACCTCAAATTGCCTGACATCAGCGGAACCCTCCGTGCCAAGATCCCTTGAAACACCATAGGTTCTTAACCCAGTGCGAATTCGTCCTCCCCCGTGTTGACCGGAGGGGTTGCAACTTGCAGCGGGAAGGAGTATAGGGAGCCTAGGCAGTGCAATCCGTATCAGCTCCGGGCGCGCTCTCGCCTGGAGAACTAGAGAGTGGAAATGCTTCCGACCGCTCCTAGGCAGAAAGACGATCTGGTCCCCGCTCCACCCCACGCGCCAAGTGTCGCCCGTGGCTGATGCACGAATTCAGCTATTGCATGGCTCACTTTGGCGTTTCTGGTTGTATGGGGTGCGGGCACCGCGTTGCCTGGTATGAGGTTGGCATCGATATCACGGAAAAAGTACGGACTCTACAAAAAAACGAAAACCTCGCGAGCATTGCGAGGTGAGGAGGGGCCACCATGATTCAATCGCTTGAACCGGTCCTCCGGGAATGTCCTTTTTTTAGTGGTTTCTCTGAGGCGCATCTCAAATTCATCGCCGCTAACGCGAGAGATGTCCAGTTTCCGAAGCTGCACTACATCTTTCGCGAAGGGGATCCGGCCAATGAGTTCTACGTGATCCGCGATGGGCTTGTCTCGGTCGAACTGTTGATCCCCAGCCGGGGCGCGACGACGGTTCAGACGGTGGACAAAGGGGAAGTTCTTGGCTGGTCGTGGGTCTCGGCGCCTTATCGCTGGCATTTCCACGCAAGAACACTTCTGCCCACCCACGCACTTGTATGGGACGCGAACTGGCTGCGTGCCAAGTGCGATGAAGACCATGACTTGGGCTACGAGATGTTGAAACGCTTTGTGGATCTGATTGCCACGCGGCTTGATGCCACGCGCCTGCAGTTAGAAGATATTTACGCCATCCATTCTTGATTTGGAAGCGTGAATCAATTGGGGGCTGCTGCCCGGGCTAACGTCTTCGGGCGGCACTATTCTTAGCCCCAAGTGCTGAGTGTTGCATCTTGTCCTCTCCGCCGAGAGAGCATTACTCAAACACACCATGCCCTCCCAGAGGATCCCCACAGTTGTTCTGGTTTTGGCTCCAGCTTGGAGACCTAGGACCCAGGCTATGCCTTTCTAGCACTTACGGGGAATTCCAGAAACGAATCTACTATCTGAGCTGTCAATTTGAAATGAGAGTGCGGAGCACCAGGATGGATGCTGCCGCGCCCCGCGTCAATTGGTGGATTCGTGATGAAGCTTTTTCACCAGACTTGCAACGTTGGCGGCAAAGTGCCGGACCGTTTCGATGCCCTCTGTATCTTTCCACACCTCGCCGGGCAGCCGGCCGAAGACCATGTTCCAGTATGTTGAACCCGGAACAATCATGTCGTTGATCAGGAAGAACATCAGCATTTCCTGGAGTGTGAAGGTTTGCCCGCCGCGTCGTGCCACGGCGACGGCACCTCCCACCTTCCCTGACAGGAACTTGTCCGTCTTGCTAGAGACGTAGCCGATTCTTTGCAACGCCGACATTACATCGCCGCGCGCCGTTCCAAAGTAGACGGGAGCGCCCACGATGAAAGCTTGTGATTCGCGAAGCTTATCAATGACGCCGTTGAGGCCATCCTCGATATTGCACTTGCCCAGCTCGGAGCACTTCCCGCAGGCCGTGCAGGATTCAATCTTCATGTCGGCAAAGGAAACGACCTCAGCCTGCACTCCTTTCTCGCGAATCACTTTCGCGCATTCTTCCATGAGCTGTGCCGTGTTCCCATTTGGTTTTGGGCTCCCGCTGATTAAAAGGACCTTTGACATGTGTTTCTCCCGAAGTTGCGGCCGGCAAAACGCAAGAGCGACACGCCGCACCGGCGCTTGAATGCGTGCAGCTTCACATGACGAGTCTATGCCATCTTCGGGAGCCCGCAACCGGCATTCACCCGAAGCGTCAGGATGTCCTGAGCAGAGCCGGCACCGATTCAATTAGGCAGCCGTGAAAAGGCAAGGAGTTGTAATATTAGGCCCCTAACCAAGCATCGAGTGGAGGGATCCCATGGGTGAGATCATTCAGTTCAAGCGACCGGATGGAAATACCTGCCCCGGCTATCTGGCGACGCCCAAGACAGGATCGAGCGCGCCTGGCTTTGTCGTCATCCAGGAGTGGTGGGGCCTAAACGAGCAAATCAAAAAGACAGCGGATCGGCTCGCCACTGCGGGTTACCGCGCGCTCGTGCCGGACCTCTACCGAGGCAAGGTTGCCACGGCCAGCGACGAAGCAAGCCACCTGATGGCGAACCTCAACTTCCCTGATGCCGCCGACCAGGACATTCGCGGCGCGGTGCAGCACCTGAAACAATCCTCGAAGAAGGTAGCTGTCGGTGGCTTCTGCATGGGCGGTGCATTGACTCTTCTGGCCGCTGTCCGGGTACCGGAGATGGACGCTGGCGTGTGCTTCTATGGAATTCCGCCCCTCGAAGCCTCCGAATTGCAGAAAATCAAGATTCCCCTGATTTGCCATTTCGCAAACAGGGATGATTGGTGTACGCCCGCCAAGGTGAACGAGCTGGAGGCTACGCTCAAGCGGTCGAAATCACACTTCAACTTCTATCGCTACGACGCGCAACACGCCTTCATGAACGAAGCTCGTCCCCAGGTTTATGACGCCGTATCTGCAAGCATAGCGTGGGAGAGAACCCTCGAATTCCTGAAAGAGGCGTTTACGTGAGGGTACCTCGTTGGAATAGTGATGGTGCGCGCAGGGTTCGTGCACAACAGTATTCCGCACAGCAGAAAGGCCGGCTCGTTCTAATACAAGGGGTGGGACTTTTCCCATTTCTACTGACACCCACTGACACTTTGAGGTGCCTTGCTGACTCTCTTCGGGCACTCCGGCGATATTAAGTCCTTTGTTTCAGTCAAACTGCCGCCTCCAAACGGCTCCCGCTATCCGTAGAGCCAGATAGCTGTTAACCAAAGGGTGGCGCGGCAGAATCGGCGCTCTGCGGCCGCAAAACTGTGACAAAAAATGTGACTACAAAGCTCCCCTCGCTGCCAGAACTAACTCCATTGACACCACGACGACGGATAGAATCAACAACTTGCGTGTTTGCAATAATCTCCGGCGAATCCGGCTTACAGGCTCATCCGCCATAAAGTTTTTTGCTATCAACGATTTGTGGAATTCCGGTCGCCACTTGTAACGTGCGTGTAACACCTTCCGAGAGAAACTACACCGGGGATTTCAATTACTTATCCGAAGAAGCGCGGAGCCGTACAGAAATGAGAACCCATGCGTCCATAATAGGTGTCACCGGACTCCTCTTTCTTGTCACCCTCATTTCTGGTCTTGTGCAGAGCCAAAATCTCAGGCTAAACGACCCGAGGCTCTCGGGGAAGCCAATCGCAAGCGGGATAGCAGGTGTCCATAAACTTTTCGCGCTTGCGACACTGATTACCGCAGCGATGATCATTCGCAGACTGCATAGAGGCATAGAGTTCACAAGCATCGAATTAACTGCCGTTATCATCGCCGGATTATTTTTTCTGCTCATGCTCATTTCTGGCGGCTTGCTGAGCCTCGGCAGGCCAAGAAACGACGAAATGCTGGCCGTTCATAAGGTGTTCTCAGTTCTGACCGTCATTCCCACATTCGGGGCCATTTACCTTCTGACACGCGGCAGGTGGTAATGGTCGGTCTGTGTCCATGAATCCCGAGGGTAGATCGGCTTGAAGGCTCATCTGCCACAAAGTTTTTTAAGAGGAAAGCAGTTTAGCTATGTTTCCCCAAAATTGCGAAATGGTCAGAACATCCAGATAACAAGGACAATAAGAAGCAGGTCTGAATTCGCTGGCGAATTGAGAATTACCTCGAAGACAATCGGAGACACTTGGTGTGGCATCTCCTAAGCAAAGAAGTCTTACTATTAGGGGCGTAGGTGAAAAGCGATGGTGTCATGCAAGGCAAAGTGAGTCTCTCGATCCTCGTCCCGGTGTACAACGAACAGTACCTGGTCGAAACCAGCCTGACGCGGTTGGCCACGCTGGAAAACTGCCCGGACCTTGAACGAATCCGCGTGATTGTGGTGAACGACGCTTCCACCGACGGCACCGTGATGGCGCTCGAGCGGTTTCGCAACAATTTGGATCAGCTAGGCTTGATGAAGTTCGATTGGGTTTTCCTGGAGCACCCGAAGAACCAAGGCAAGGGCGCTGCTATCCGTACGGCCATCCCTCATATCGACACAGAACTCGTCGTGATGCACGATGCGGACTTGGAATATCACCCGAGCGATATCGCGAAAATGGTGCCGCTCTTTCTAAATGAAGAAGCGGACGCGGTGTTTGGATCGAGATTTCTGGCCAGCGATTTCCGCCGCGTCTTGCTATTCCGGCACAGTCTGGGCAACCATCTGATCACGCTGCTCACAAATACTGTCACAGACCTGAACCTCTCGGATATCGAAACTTGCTACAAAATGATGCGGGCAGACCTCTTTAAGAGCATTCCCTGGGAAAGCGACCGCTTCGGCATCGAACCTGAAATCACGATCAAGCTAGCCAAGCGCAAGGCGCGCATCTTTGAAATTCCCATTCGGTATTCCGGCCGCACCTACGCCGAAGGAAAGAAAATTACCTGGAAAGACGGCGTGCGGGCGCTGGGAACCTTGGTGAAGTACGGCATCTCCGACAAGATTTACGTTGCCGACGCTTATGGCAGCGAAATCCTCGCGCGTCTCAATCGCGCGCCGCGATTCACGCGATGGATGGCGGACACCATCCGGCCCTACGTGGGAGAGCATGTGCTGGAAATTGGCGCCGGAATCGGAAACCTGACCGCCAACCTTGTTCCGCGGACCGAGTATTATGCGAGCGATATCAATTCGCACTACCTCGACCGGCTGGAAACACTCAAGCAGACACGTCCATATCTGCAGGTGCATTACACCGACGCCAGCGCTGCGGAAACCTTCCCCTCGGAACAGTTTGATACGGTTATTTGCATGAATGTGGTGGAGCACATTGAAAACGATGTCGGAGCGCTGGCCAACATTCGTGCGAGCCTCGACAAAAATGGCCGCGCTATTGTTCTGGTGCCGAACGGACCGCGGCTTTTCGGGTCGCTCGACAAGGTGCTTGGCCACTATCGCCGTTACACGCGGGAGCAATTAATTAAAGCCTGCCACGAGGCCGGTTTTACGGTCGAGAAACTGCTGAAGTTCAATCGCTTCGGCTCGCCCGGCTGGTGGTTGAACGGCCGAGTCTTGAAAAAAGAAACCTTTGGCTTTTGGCAGATCAAATTGCTGAATTCCTTGGTACCCATTGTCCGCCCGATTGACCGCTTCCTGCCATTCCCGCCCTTGTCCTGGATCGTCATTTTGCGGGCGGCTCCTGAACCATCGGTCAGCCCGAGCCCGGCTCAGGCTATCGAGATGGCGTAAACGGAGGCGGCGCATTGAGTATGTTCAGTAGGTTTTGTGCTTGTGGATTATTTGCATCCAAACGCAAGGCGTTCTGCGCGTCCTCGCGGGCTGCCTGGATCTCGCCGCGCTGATAGAAAATGACTGCGCGGTTGGACAGCGCGCGTGAGTACCCGGGAGAATTTGCAATATCCTCGTTAAGGATCTTCAGAGCATCGTCATTATATCCAAGCTTCAAGAGCTGCGCGGCCAGGTTCACGGCCCGGAAATCGTATTCCGGGTTGTCCCGCGGGGTCATCGACAGCCCCTTCTTAAAGTAATGCAGCGCCTCCTGATTGTGGCTCAACTGTGATTCGGCAATGCCGCTAAACTCCATGGCCTCGGGATAGTCCGGGTAGACGCGCAGGGAAGTCTGCAATTCCGCGAGGGCTGCATCGAACTGGCCGCGCTGCATGTACTCGCCCCCAAGAGCGAAATGCATTTTGGCGCTTCCTGGGACCGCGCGTACGCCTGCCGAATATAAGGTGAGATTGTCACGCCAATCCAGGTTCCGAACCACCGTGCGCGCGGCCAGAATTACCACCGTGATGGCGAGCACCGTCCATGCCAGCTTCCTTTGGTGCTGCTCCAGCCGGATCCAAAGCAAAGCGGCGAGCAGGCAAAAACCGGCGGAAGGAAGGTACGCCAGCCGTTCGCCCATGATCGTTCCCGTCGGCACAAGCAAATTCGCCGTCACGGAAAATCCGCACAAATAAATCGCTCCGGCCAGAAACCATTCGCTTCGCTTCGTCCACATTGTCCAAGCCCAGAGGGCCACCACAAGCAAAGCTGCGGCTGCGGCAGGCGCTGTGTACCGCCAATTTGCATAGAGCGCGATGGCGTTGTAGGAATAGTCGCAGGAGAGCGTCGCCGGGTAGACGTGCAGGCCGGCGTACTTCCAGGCAATGCGCAGGGCGTTGAGAATTCTCAAATTGGCGGGGAGCCATTTCAGTGGATTGTCGAGTGGATTGATGATCCTTGGCCCAAAGCGGCCTCCCTGGACTTTCCAAAGTAGCGCCGTATACAACGCACCTATGCCGGCGATCCAGCCATAGCGCGGCAGCGGTTTTATCTTCCCGCAGGCATAGTCGCCAGCCAGCGCCAGGGGGACGAAAACCACTGACGATTCCTTTGACATCAGCGCCAGCACAAAACAAAGCAGCGCAAGGATCGGCAAGTCGCGCAAGTGAAACAGCCATGCCGCCAGCAGGAATGCGACGCCAAGCAACTCGAAGCGCCCTACAATGGAGGCCACAGCTTCGGTATGGATTGGGTGCACAGCAAACAGCAAGGCGGCGACCCAGGCGGCCATCGCGCCTTGCGGCAAGCCTTCGAGAAGTTTTCTTAAGACCAGAAACAGCAGCAATGTGGCCGCCGCGTGTAACAACAGATTGAGCAGGTGGAACCCAAACGGATGGGCTCCCCCTATCGCCATATTCAAAGCAAAAGTGGCGAATGAGACCGGGCGGAACACGTTGCTGGCTCTTGTTGGTACGAATAGTCCGCGCACGGAGAGATTGGTTACCGCCGGGTTGCGCAGAATGTAAGGACCATCATCAAAGGTGAAGTCGTTCAGCAGCGTGTTCCCGTAGACGAGCATTGCCACGGCCAACAGCAGCGCCATGCGCATTCGTTCACTCATTCAGCGCAAAACCTTTCGGGATCGTTCCCCAAGACTCGAGAACCCTTCTCGATAAACTGTAGCCCCCCAGAGACCCAAAGGTGCATACAATTCGTCGTGCGCTCTTCCGCAGGACCCGGTGAGCTGCGGTGCAAATGAGTTTCCGTCACCGGAGAAGATCAGATTTGCGGCCCTGAAGGAGAAGCTCCATCAATCGCAAGAGATTATGGAATGCTCGACCCCAGATTGCACCCAGATTTCAGCATGGAGTTGGCGATAAGGAAACCCCTCGGCTTGCAAAGGTTCGCCATCCGCGAAAGAGCAGGGTTGGGAGGACCTGAGGTTGTCCTTGATTTGCCTATGTGGATCCTTCTCCGCGGCTGGCGTTGGGCTGTTTCTTTGGCACGTCCGGTGCGCGCATTTTCATGGCTGATGCTATCGGCAGCATGAGTTCTCTGCATGCAGTGAGTGCTAACTCTCGAGAGAGGCCAAGAACCTGTCTTGAGAATCCGGCCTTCAGGCTCGCTCGCCAATTCTCAATTCGAGGAATTGCCCGGCGGGAGTCCCACCGCGAGATTCGCCGAAAGGTGTTCTCTTGCCCGGCTGGCAGCCCAATGAAGGCACTCGGCTAAAGTCTCACAGACCTCGTTGATTTGTTCGTCCCGCAATTGGTTGAAAAACGGCAATGCCAGGCAGCGCGACGCTTCAAACTCTGTCACCCGCAATTCCCCCGGACGAATTCCCGTCGAACGATATACAGGTTGAAGATGAATCGGCGCAAAATATCTTCCGCCGCCGATTCCGCGGCGACACATTTCTTCGACGATCCAGTCGCGATGGATTTGCGAAAACTTTTCCGGGAGGCGCACCACGTAGACAAACCAGCTCAATTTGCACCTCGGCACTTCCATCGCCGGAGGCCTGAGACCCTCTATCTTCCTCAATCTGTCGTGATACTTTCTGGCGATTGCCTCGCGCTGCCTCAAGATCGCATCAATCCTTTTCATCTGGCTGATTCCCATCGCGCAGCTCATTTCGGGCAGCCGGTAGTTGTATCCAAGTTCGGTGTGTTGGAACCAATCGTTGCTCTCACTGCGGCCTTGATTGCGCAGCGCCCGGACCATGGAAGCGATGCGCGGATTCTCCGTAACCACCATTCCACCTTCGCCCGTAGTGATCTGCTTATTGGGGTAGAAAGCGAAGACGCCGGCATCACCCAAGCCGCCGACTTTCCGGCCGTCGAATTCCGCGCCAATAGCCTCGCAGGCATCCTCAATTACGCAAAGATGATATTGCCGGGCGATCTCCAAGATGGCGGCCAAATCCGCGGGACATCCGAAAGTATGGACAACCAGGATGGCTTTGGTCCTGCTCGTGACGGCCGCTGCAATTCGACCGGGGTCAAGATTGAGCGTTTCAGGCTCGATATCCACAAAAACGGGAAGCGCTTTTTCGTAGCGCACGGCGTTGGCCACGGCGATGAAGGCAAAGGAAGGCACAATCACTTCGTCTCCCTCGCCGATGCCCAGGGCGCGAATGCACAGATGCAGGCCTGCCGTGCCGGAACTTACACCAACGGCATGGGCAGCGCCGGTGTAGCGGGCAATCGCATGTTCAAATTCCTCGAGTTTGGGACCCAGACTTAGGCGCGGAGTGCGCAACACCGCGACAACGGCATCGATGTCTTCTTGAATGATGTCAGGAGCAGAAAGCGGGATTCTCATGAGGCACTTGTTCCGGCGGCGCAATCCTTGGAGTTCATCAGCGGGCCATGGCGCTTCACCAGGAGTTCCGGAGTCAGCGGCACGGTCGTCAACACTTGGACAATCTTTTCGGAAGCGTAGCCGTCACCATAGGGGTTCGCCATGCCCGCAAGCGATTGGCGGAATTCCGCCGTTTTGGCGATTTCGATCGTTTTGAGGATGGAGCTCTTGTCCGCAGCAGCATCCAGCACATTCCTGGCGCGTTCGCGGCCTTGTTGCCGCATGCCGACATTGACCGTGGGAAGCTGAAAAGAAGCCGTTTCCATGATTCCGCTGCTGGAATTTCCGATGAGCATTTTGACGTGACGCAACAAACTCCAATAGGTGATGGCGTCAAGGTTTGTGAAGATGGCGCCGCGGCCGCGAGACGCCAGGAAGGACTTGCTTCGATCAATCAGAGCGCGGCTTCCAGCGTCGGCATTCGGATAGCAAAACAGGATGTCGTCGGGAAGGGCCTCGAGCGCCGCAAATAATGCGTCCGTCTCCGCAAGTGTGTTTTGCGCGAGGGTGACGGGATGATAGGCGACCAGCAGGGGCGGGGTAGAGAGATCCCTCTGCAACTTGGATTCTAATTCCACCCGGGTGAGCAGAGTTCGCCGCTGCAGATGATCCAAAGATGGCGCTCCCGCCCGGTGCACGCGCCATTCTTCCTCGCCCATGGCGATTACTCTTTGCCTGGCAGCGTGGGTGGAAGTGAAATGAATGTGACTCATCATCGTCAAGGCGTTGCGCACGGCGTCGTCAATCGCGCCTTCGCTGATTTCGCCGCCCTCGATGTGCGCGATGGGAATGCGCAATGCCAGAGCCACGGAAGCGGGGGCCAGCATCTCGTAGCGGTCCGCGATCAAGAGAAGCAGGTCCGGCCGCAGGCGTCCAAACAAGTCGGCCAAGCCGAGGACCGCAACGCCAATGGTCTTGGCCATCCCGATGTCGCTATCGGAGCTGAGCAGGCATTCGATGCGCGCGTGGATGGGGAAGCCGTCTTTCTCGATCTCCTGGAACGTGTGGCCAAACTCCGGCGAAAGGTGCGGCCCGAGGGCGATGATTCTCAGATCCACGGAGTCGGCTTGCGACAGATCGCGCAATGGCCAGTAGAGATGACTGTAGTCGGCCCGGGAGGAGGTGACGACGGCGATGGTTCGCTTCATAAGGCACTCGGCTGCGGCGCGCGCGCGGATGCCAGAACCACTTCACTGGGGCGATATTCGGGCACGAGCCGGCACAACTGTTCGAGGACGCCCGCAACGTCGCGCCGCGCGGCACTTTCCTGCAGCGCTGCCATTGCGGTGTCAAACTGTTCGTGAGAAGGCTGAGGAGTTTTGATCAAGCGGAGCTTGCCATTGTCCGCGGGATCGAGCGATTCGTGATCCGAAACAATCTGCTCGGCCATTTTGTCGCCCGGGCGCAGCCCCGTCATGACAATCGGGATGTCATCTCCAGGCTGCAATCCAGCTTCCTTTATGAGTTGCCGCGCGAGGTCCAGAATCCGCACCGGTTCACCAAGATCAGAAATGAATATGCCGCCTCCGCCAGGCAGCCTTGCTGCCAATAGCACCAACTCGACGGCCTCGTCCATGCTCAGGAAGTAGCGATTCACGCCAGGATGGGCCACGGTAACAGGCCCTGCCGTGGAGATCTGTTGCAGGAATACCGGAACCACGCTTCCCTGCGAGCCGTAAACATTCCCCAGCCGCACGGCCCTCATGGGACTCCGTGAGCTGCTCCATCGCAACAACGCAAGCTCGGCCACTCTTTTGGACGCGCCCATCACGCTGCGGGGGTTTACCGCTTTATCCGTGGACAACATGACGAACATGGCGACGTCGTAGCGTTGCGCTGCCTGCGCCAGCATGTTCGTCCCGATCGCATTGTTCCGCACCGCCGCAATCGGATTCCTTTCCATCAGCGGCACCTGTTTGAACGCTGCCGCATGGATCACGATTTCGGGTTTTCGTTCTTCAAATAGTTCGGCGAGCAGAGCGTCATCGCCTACATCCCCAAGAACGGGGGAGCGGACCTGGCCGCCGGGAAGGGAGCTCAGATCAAAGTCGATCTGATGGAGATGGCTTTCCGAGTGATCCAGGAGAATCAGAGATCTGGGATTCTGCCGGAGGATCGCCTTGGCCAGCGCGGATCCGATCGAGCCGCCCGCTCCGGTCAGCAATACACAACGCTCGGCGAAAGGATTGGTCATAAGAAAGCGATCGTCACACGCGGCGGGCGCGGAACGCGAAACATCCCGGCGCATCGGCGACCCTAACATTACTTTGCCACAGAACCTGCTGAAGGTGCCAAGCCCAATGTCATTTGGAATTTTCGCTTCTTGATTGTGAGCGAGCCGCGGAAAGCGCTGAGCCGGCCGGACATTCCGGCTTCCAGGCTCGCCCGCCAATTGATCGAGGCTCTTTCCTCTTCTTCAACCACCTTCCCGAATTGGGACTTACAGTGAACGATGTTCCACTTTGAATCTTCACCACTCCTCGCCTCCGCTATTTCCCGGGTGAATCGCCGCGCGCATTAGCAGAAATACGCGGCAAACAAGGGGTCAGTGCACGAGACGGCGATCCGGCGCATTGGAAAGCGAATTGCTTCCCTGCGGGCAGGTTTCTCTCGCAGACAACTTTCGTGCTGATCGCAAATAGGTATGTGACCCATGGCAATGATCGCCGTCAAGACGCAAAAGGAAAATCGAACGCGCATCGCAGCTTTGCCACCAGCGGGCACCCTGGCCATTCCGCACTGGAGACTCTGGAGAATCCGATTGTCACTTTCCCTGGTGGATTCGGGCGCGACAGTCTGTGCGGGCCTGCTCGTCAATCTGCTCCTCGCGCGCTGGCTTCCGGCGCAGCACTACGGCGCCTTTGCCCTGGTCTTTGCGATGTTCCTTTTTCTTGCCGGCCTTCACAATGCCCTGGTTCTCGAGCCGATGAGCGTCAACGGGCCAGCCAATTACTCGGGAAATCTCGCGGATTACTTTGAAGCGCAAATCTGGGTGCACCTCGCCTGCACCGCGGTGCTTGCCGCTCCTCTGCTTCTCGCTGCCGCGCTCCTCGCCTTATTCGGATACGGCGGCCCACTGCCGGGCGCTCTTCTCGGTGGTGGCCTCGCGCTTCACTTTGTCCTTCTGCTTTGGCTGGCGCGCCGCATGTGCCGCATCCTCGCACGGCCCGTCAGCGCAATATCCGCAAGCGCTTGCAGCCTGGTGCTGCTCCTCTGCGGGCTGCTCGCTTTGCAGGCCACCCACAAAACCACACCCTTCCTGGTGTTCTTGCTCCTCGGATTTGCCAGCTTGTGCGCGGCCCTGCTGATTTTTCACAAACTGCAAATCGGCCTGGACGAAACGCGCCCCTGCAGCGTTTCCTGGCGTTCCGCCGCCGCGGAGAATTGGCTTTATGGCCGGTGGCTGCTGGGCGACGAAGTTTGCGTCGCATCGCTTAGTCAAACGCCGATGCTTCTGGCGCCGGTATTTCTCGGCCTCGCCGCTGCCGGAGAATTTCGCGCCCTGCAGATCCCCGCGCTCCTGCTGCTGAAGTGCAGCGCGGCGGCCGCGATGTTTCTGCTCCCGAGCTTTGCCCGCGAGTCCCTCACTGGCAGCAGGGAAGGCCTGCGGCAACTCGCCCATCGCGCCAGCCTGGGTCTCGCGGGAGCATCGCTGCTCTTCGCCGCGCTTCTCTCCTTCACCGCCGCACCCGTCGAGCGCCTCCTCTTCGGCGGCAAGTTTGCCAGCGATGCCTGGCTCATCCCAGTGTTCGTGATCATCCCGGTCTCCGCTGCGTTTGCCAGCGGTTATTCCATGGCGCTGCGAGCGATGAAGCGCCCGAATTTCGATCGCCTCGCCAACGGCATCGCCGCCGCAGTCTCCGTGCAAGGCGCATTTCTCCTCATCCCGCTCTGGGGTCTCGCCGGCGCCGCCATCAGCCTGGCTTCGGGCTTCGCAGTGCACGCCGCGGTAGTCTGCCTCTGTTTCCGCAACGCCACCGCGAACGAACGCAAAGAATTTGCAAGTCAGTCCGCGGAAGAAATCACCCCGCTGGAGCAGTTCAATACCTGATCCCCTATGGAGTGCGGCGCCTCGGCGCCGCTTGTGCGGTCGGTACCCTAAACTCAATTCGCCAGTATGGGGCACAGCAGCGGGTGGCTCAGGTTAAATGCGCGGGGACAACTTTGCGCGGCCTACTCTTTGCGGTGTCTGCAAGGGGTAGGCTCTTCGTCTTCACTCTTTCTCTTGGCCACTGGGCGAAGGAACCCCTAGTCCCGGTGTGCCAGTTCCCCTTGAGTCTCCGGCACATTCGATGGACCATCCGCATCACGGTTTCCGGCAATCTTCTCGATCGTCGCGAAAAACTCATTCGTCTGAATAGGTTTTGAAATGTAATCGTCCATGCCCGCTGACAGGCACCGCTCCTTATCACCCTGGAGGGCGTGTGCCGTCATGGCAATGATCGGGGTGTGTCTGCCTGCGGGACGTTCCCTTTCCCGAATTGCCGCCGTGGCCTCGAAACCATCCATCTCCGGCATCTGCACGTCCATCAGCACCACATCAAAGTCTTTCTTTTTCAGCGCCGCCAGCGCTTGCCGGCCGTTGCCTGCGACGGAAACGAGGTACCCACGCCTCTCAAGAAGACTGACTGCAAACATTTGACTTACGGCGTCGTCTTCCACCAACAGCACGCGATGCCGCTTGCGGGCCTCTCGCAACGTATGACGAGTCACCAACCGGGTTTCCTTTTGCGTTGGCGAATGCAAGGCAGTACAAATCGCTTGCAGCAGTTCTCCCTGGCGAATCGGTTTCACAAGATAGGCGGAAATCCCGAGTTTGCGGCAACGGGCCGCGTCCCCCAAGTGCCCGGGAGACGCGAGCAGTATGATAGTGGTACCCGCAGACTGCGGATCCGTTTTGATCCGTTCAGCGAGCGTAAAGCCGTCCTTCTCAGGCATCTGTTCATGCAACAAGATCAAAGGAAAGGAACGGCCAGTTCTTTTGGCGGCTTCGATTGCCTGAAGAGCGGCATGGCCGCCCTTGACCACTGTTGGCTTCATTCCCCAACGAGTAAGAATGCCCTTCAGCACGCTTCGGTTTTTGAAGTTGTCTTCCACAATCAGAGCGCGCAGATCGCGCAACTGTTCCGGTTGGAGAGGTTCCCGAGCGTGGGCGGGAGTGTCCTGCACAGCCAACCGCAGAGTGAAGTGGAAGGTGCTGCCTTGGCCAGGCTGACTCTCCACCGCTATTCTTCCGCCCATCATCTTCACAAGTTTCCCGCAGATCGCCAATCCCAACCCAGTGCCGCCATACTTTCGAGCCATGGAGCCGTCGGCCTGGGAGAATGCCGCAAAGATCGTCTCTTGTTTATCCATCGGGATACCGATGCCAGTGTCTTTTACCGCGAAATGCAGGCAGGTGGCTCCGCCATCGTGGGATTCCTCGTTCACGCTAACAAGGATTCCGCCCCGTTCGGTGAATTTGATGGCGTTACCTACCAGATTGACCAGAATCTGGCGAATCCTGCCGGGATCGCCGAGCAGCGTCTCGGGAACGTCCGGCGCTACTTCGCAGCTAACTTTCAACCCTTTCTGGTCCGCGCGAAAACTCAGCGGCTTCATGGTTTCGCCCAAACTCTCGCGCAAATCAAAAGGAATCGATTCCATCTCCAGTTTCCCGGCTTCTATCTTCGAAAAATCCAGTATGTCGTTGATGATGGAGAGGAGGGATTCCGCTGAAAAGCGAACCAGTGCAAGTTTCTCTCGTTGCCCGGTTGCGAGGTCCGTGTCCAGAACTAACTCCGTCATGCCCAGAATGCCGTTCATCGGGGTGCGAATCTCGTGGCTCATCATGGCAAGAAAGGTGCTCTTTGCTCCACTCGCTTCTTCCGCGGCCTCCTGCGCTCGTTTAGCCTCTGCCTCAGCCCGCTCCCGCTCGGTCACTTCCTTTTCCAGTTTTCCAATGGATTCCGTCAGCTCCGCTGTCCGCTGGAGCACCTTTTGCTCCAGTTCTGCGTTCAATTTGATGACGCTCTTCTCGGCATTCTCCCGTTCGGTGATCTCGCTGGTGATGAAGCTGATGACGAAGGCACTGATGGCACTGGTCGTAACGATTGCAAGAGTGATCAGAACGAGGACTATCCTGTGCGTCTGCTCATAGTTCGCCTTGCCCTGCTTTGCAGCCTGATCTACCTGCCGATCTTGGAAATCCACAAACGAGTTCCAGGCGTCGTGATAGGCAATCAATTTCGGCAGAGTAACTCCAACGATTGTCGCCCTGGCCTGCTCCGGTTTGTTTTCGTCCAGGAGTTGCCTCAGCGCCTGCTTGTAACTGCTGATGTAAGGCGTCCTCGTGCGATTGACTGCATCGAGTAGTTCTTGCTCCCTGCCGCTTGTGACCCCAGCGCCCAGTTCTTCCAGGAGAACGGTGATTTTTGCCGAATTCTCTTCCCGAAACTTTAGTAGAGGTTCGATCTCCTCCCTGCGGTTCAATAAAAACGTCTCCATGATGATGCGATTATTCAGGTTGGAATATCTCAAGGCTTCCCGGGACAATTGCAGTCTGGTCCATCGCTTGCTAACAATCTCCTCCAAATCTGCATTGATCCGCCCCATGCCCCGAAGTCCTAGCCAACCCAGGCCAATCACAATCGCCACCAGGAACGCAAACGAGATGGCCAGTTTTATCGCCATGCTGCTTCTTCTGATCATGGGTGTCTCCGGTACCGTGGGCCAGCTAGGCGACTAAATCGCACACCAAACTGATGAGGGATGCATGCGCAACTCGGCAGCCCGGGGCAACCGGGCCTATCTGGAAGGGAATTTCATTATGACGCAGCGAACAACCGAGTCAACGGGGGCGAACAAATCGCTGCGCACTAGTTAACCAACGGAGAGTATGAGAGCAACGAACTTTGCCTGGCCACGAACTCCGGAAGAACCGGCTTGGACCGAATCACGTGATCGGCTAAGGCCAGCTTCCCGCTGCCGTCTTGCGCCCGGATGAAAGATCCTGACGGTTCAAGCATTTCCGCGACCCCAAGCGCAATTGGTAACAGTCCCCCGAGATTTCGCTCGGGCCAAGCCAACCCCCGTGTTAGCCTTGATGCTGCGGTGCCCCTCTCTCGGTGTACTCCCCCCTCCGGACAAAACCATGCCTGTTCTTACGCAACCAGCCGATCTTCCTTCCATCGAGAAGCTGCGCGAGCAGGAGCTCGACGAAGCGCGCGCTATCCAAAGCATCATGCTTCCCGGGCAGCCTTTACGCACCGATTGCGTCATCGTTTCCCATGAATTCCAACCTGCAGCGGCGGTAGGCGGGGATTACCTGGACTACTTCCTTCTTCCCGACGGCATGATCGGCCTATACCTGGGGGACGTATGCGGGAAAGGCCTTCCGGCGGCGCTCTATGCGGCACTTGCGGTGGGCACACTCCGCGGCGTCCATAAGACCGGCCAGGCCCCTGCCAAGGTTCTCTCCTTCCTGAACGAGAGGCTGCTCCTCCGCGGCATCATAAGACGCTATAGCACGATTCAGTACGCCCTCTTTGATTCGCTTCGCGCGCAGATGCGCATTGCCAGCGCCGGCATGCTCGGCCCCTTGCTCATCCGGGGCAACGAATGTCGCGCCCTGCAACTCGCCGGGTTCCCGCCCGGATTGTACAGTGGCGTTACCTATGACGAATTTACGCTCGACCTCGAGCCGGGTGATTCCGTTTTGTTTTGCACCGATGGATTGACCGATGCGCGGAATGTCTACGGCCAGGAGTTCAATTTGGGCGGAGTCCAGGATGTCTGCCGCCGGCACGCGGGCGATTCCCCGATGGATCTCCTGAACCACGTTTTCTCGGCCATCCAGGAATTCTCCAGGAATTGCGGGCAGTCGGATGATATGACCGCCGCGGTGTTCCAATACGCCCCCTCGCCGGGTTTGCCAGCGGCTATTCCATGGCGTTGCGAGCGATGAAGCGCCCGCATCTCGATCGCCTCGCCAACGGCATCGCCGCCGCAAACGAACGCAAAGAATTTGCAAGTCAGTCCGCGGAAGCAATCACCCCGCTGGAGCAGTTCAATACCTGACCCCCTTTGGAGCTGGCGAACTGAGTTTGGGGTAGTGGCCGCAAAAGCGGCGCCGAGGCGCCGCACTCCTGGCGTTAGCCTCACTCTGCCTCTTCTCTTCCTGATTGCTGATCGCTGTTATCTGATATCCGCAAAAGTGCGGCGACAATCCAAGAAAAAGCAGATTCCTCGGGCAAACCCCGCCCTTGGAATGACAAGTTTCGGTGCACCGCAGCAAACTCCGCTCGGAATGACGTGTTTTAGTGTTGTTCAGCAAACGGAGGGACAGCTCTGTAGCGCTCGGCGAATCTTGGAACCCTGCGGCTTTTCTTTTGCGTCTGGCTGAAAAATCCGGCCTACTTCTTGGCATCTCCGGCTGGCGGTGCAGCGCTGGCGGTCGGCGTCGGGGTCGCCGGAGCGGGAGTCTCGCCGGTCAGGAAATCCTTCACCGTTGGCGGAAGCCCATCGGCATGCTTCAGGAGCACGCTCACCTGCCACATCTGGCGATCGCTCAGATGCTCCTTGAATCCCGGCATGCCCGTCATGCGGATGCCGCTTTCTACTTTGACGTAGGTCTCCCACGGCTCATCGTCGGTCACGCCCACGCCGCGAAACAACTGCGGCGGCTTGGGAAACATCCCGTCGGCAATCATCGTCTTCGGTTCGCCCGGCAGACCGTGGCAAACGGCGCACTGTTCCTTGTACACTTTTGCGCCGGCCAGAAAATTCGGCTCATCCGCCGCCACTTGCGGATTGGGGTGCGGTTGCTGGTCGAGGTACGCGTGCAGCGCCGCCGCCGCGAACCTCCTCTCCAGCGGCATCTCCGGCGAGCTCGTGGCTACGGGCGCCTGCCCGGAAGAAAAATAAAAATAGATCCCGACCACCACCAGCAGAACTCCCAGCACGATCCCCAACACGACTCCCTTCAACATTTGGTTTCCCCTTGAAGTTGATGTGTTGCCGCTCGACCCGATGCCCGAACTGCTTCGTTCGTTGGTGCCGTTCCAACTTGTTGGTACGAATGCGGCACCAGAGGTTGTCTCATAAATGGTCGGGGAGCGAAGAGAAGAGTTCCCTCAGGGGCTAAAGCCCAGTTTTTGCTGGGTCTTAATGTCGGAGCTGAAGCTCCGACCCCCATTGCCACCATTTATGAG
>Ga0181518_10000543_pt1 | contig 41222 bp, 31 predicted proteins | sample PEATcosm2014_Bin_28_FD_119751 | JGI IMG/M metagenome (GOLD analysis project Ga0181518, IMG submission 119751) | Peatland microbial communities from MTU Mesocosm Facility, Houghton, MI, USA - PEATcosm2014_Bin01_60_metaG | ecosystem: Environmental > Terrestrial > Soil > Wetlands > Peat | place...
GGCCGCTGGGGGGCACGGAACGGTCGTTGGCGGGCCATTGGAGGAGGTCGCCGTTAGGCTCGTGTCGGGTGTTGAAGTCCTTCGGCACCAACACCGGTGTGCCGTCGGCGAGCCGCCATTCTTTGAACTCGTTTTGCGGGAAGCCGAACATGGTTCCGGTGCCGTGCAGGCTGACCACATCGACGCCGAGGGCGCCCTGCAGGTCGGGGGCGATCTCGCCGAGCATCTGATAAATCTCGACGACCTTGACGGGGGCGCCGGGCCGGTCCAGCCCGAGCGCCTGGCGGAGTTTATAGACCATGCTGACGTGGATGCCGGTCTGGAAGCCGCCGCCGAAATCGACCGGGAGTTTGTCCGGCTGCCGGTGGGCGCAGGCCGTCAGGATGCGTTCGCGGGAGGTCATAAGGGTTAAAGGGGTTAAATAGGCTAAAAGGTTAAAAGGGGTTAGTCCACCAACTCTTTCTCTATCTGTTCGAGGGTCTTGCCTTTGGTCTCGGGCAGTCTGAGTTTGAAGAGCAGGAAGCCGAGGGCGCAGATGCCGGCGTAAATCCAGAAGGTGATGGCCGCGCCGAGTTTCTCACGGAGCACGGGGAAGGTCTCGGTGAGCACGAAACAGGCGATCCAAAGGGAGGTGACGGCGACGGACATGGCGGCGCCACGGATGCGGTTGGGGAAGATTTCGGCGATCAGGACCCAAGTGATCGGGGCCAGCGACATGGCGTAGCAGGCGATGGCGGCCAGGACGAGCGCCAGCATGTGAATGCCGTGGGTGTTGAGGGCGAAGCAGAGGCCCAGGACCACAAAGAGCACGGTGAGCGCGGCGTAGCCGAAGAGCATCAGCGGCCGGCGCCCCCAGCGGTCCACGGTCTTGAGGGCAACCAGCGTGGCGAGGAGGTTGACGCTGCCGATGAAGACGATGCTGATCAGGATGTCCGCCACCTTGAAGCCTGAATCCTTAAACACGTCTTTGGCATAGTAAAAGATCACGTTGATGCCGCACCACTGTTGCAGGACGGCCAGGGCGATGCCGAGGAACAACATGCGCTTCAGCTTCGGCTCGAGCAGGTCGCGGAAATTGACCTTCCGGGTTTCGCTGACCAGCGTTGCTTCGATCTCGGCCAGCGCGGCGTTGGCGTAGTCGCCGCCGCCGATCTTCGCCAGGATGCCGCGGGCTTGCTCCGGTTTGCCATTCTTGGCCAGCCACCGCGGGCTTTCCGGCACAAGGAACATGCCGATCAGAAACAGCAGGGAGGGCGCGGCGGTGACGCCGAACATCCAGCGCCAGCCCATCTGCCCGCTCCAGGAGGCGGCGATCTGGTCGGGGGTGGGCTGTTCGGGCAGGGGATGGAGGCTGCCGATGCGCCAGTTGACGAACTGGGCCAGCAGGATGCCAATGACGATGGTGAGCTGGTTCAAGGAGACCAGGCGGCCGCGCGTTTGGGCGGGGGCGACCTCGGCGATATACATGGGGGAAAGGTTCGAGGCCAGGCCGATGGCGGCGCCGCCGACGATCCGCCAGAGGACAAACACGACGAAGGACCCCGCCAGCCCAGTCGCCACGGAAGACACGGCGAACAGCAGCGCGGACAAGGCGAGCAGCCGTTTGCGGCCAAAGCGGTCGCTGAGCGCGCCCGACACCAGCGCGCCGATGAGGCAGCCCAGCAGCGCGCTGCTTTTGGCCCAGCCGACCTGCAAGGAGGAGGTCAGATGAAAATGCGCCTCGTAAAACAGGTCGGTGCCGCTGATCACGATCCAGTCGTATCCGAAGAGCAGCCCGCCCATCGCGGCGACGGCTGAAATCATCCAGACGTAGGTTGCGTTGAAACTGGCGGTGGTCCGCGTGGCGGACGGGGGCGTGCCGGTGGTCGTGATCATCGTTGGCTCGCAGCCTAGCAGGAGAGAGTCCAGAGGAAAACAACTTCTTGGTGTAATCGGAACCGCCTTGTGAGATCGAAGGGCAGGGCGCGTCTGTCCTCAGCACGCCGCTCGGTGGTTTAGGGCAGCCCACGGCGCGCTGAGGACAGCGCGCCCTGCTCGGTTGCAGCCCATCCGACCGCCCGCGCACATAAGAACTGGCCTTCCCCGCCCTCCGGTTCTAGTCTGTTACACAAGCGATTATGTCTTTGGACCTGATGTTGGGGCGGACCAGCGAATTATTCACCCGGTGTTTCGGCCATGCGCCGCGCTGGGCGGCAGCAGCGCCCGGCCGGGTGAACCTGATCGGCGAGCACACCGATTACAACGACGGCTTCGTCCTGCCCATGGCGATCGAACGCCACATCGTCATCGCGGCGGACTCCAACACCCGCCGTGAGGTCACCTTGCACAGCGTGACCACGGGGGAAACCGCGACCTTCGGCGTGCGCCCCAAGGTCGGGCGCGGGGAGCCTGGTTGGTCCAATTACGTCCGGGGCGTCATTGCCGGTTTCCAAAAGCGCGGCAAGAAGGTGCCCGGCTTCGACGCGGTGATCGAGTCCAGCCTGCCCTACGGCGGGGGATTGGCCAGCAGCGCCGCGCTGGAGGTGGCCACGGCGACGTTGCTCGAGGCGATGACCGGCGAGGCGCTGGACCCGATTGAAAAGGCCCTGCTGTGCCAGCGGGCCGAACATGACTTCGCCGGCGTGCCGTGCGGGATCATGGACCAGTTCACCTCGATTCTGGCCCGGGAGAATCACGCGTTGCTCCTGGACTGCCGCTCGCGCACCACCACCGCGGTGGCGATGTCCAACCCCGACGTGACGGTCCTGATCATCAACACGAATATCCGGCACAAACTGGCGGAAGGCGAATACGCCAAACGGCGGTCTCAATGCGAGGCGGCGGCGCGCGCCCTCCAGGTGGCCGCGTTGCGGGACGCGACGCCCGAAGCGCTCGACGCGGCACAGAAGCAAATGGAACCGGTGGTGTTCCGGCGCGCCCGCCATGTCATTACCGAGAACGAACGCACTCTCCGGATGGCGCGGGCGATTCAAGCCTCCGATTGGCCGGCGGTCGGCCAGTTGATGTATGCCAGCCACGCGTCCTTGCGCGACGATTACGAAGTGAGCTGCCCCGAGCTGGACACGGTGGTGGAAATCGCCCAGGCGATGGGCGCGGCGGGAGACCTCATCGGCTGCCGGATGACGGGCGGGGGTTTTGGCGGTTGTGCCGTCAGCCTGGTCAAGACCGACGCGGTCCAGCGGATCACCCGCAAGCTGGACGAGGCCTACGAGAAGAAAACTGGCAGGCAAACCAGCATCTTTTCCTCCCGCCCCGCCGCCGGTGCCCGCATCCTCAAATCGAGCTGAGACCGGACTGACACGGCTCACGCGTTGTGCAGCACGGTCGCCGGTGACACGGTGGCCTGGCAAGCTGGGAAGGTTTCGTGCAGGAACCTGACCAGGGACAGCTCCATGAGACCCAGCACCTGCTGCTTCGCTTCCTCGTCGGACAACGCCTCCTCGGTCTTGACCTTGTAGCCCGCCACCCGCAGCACGCTGTTGGGGAGGAAGCCCTCGATCTCGACGTGGCCGGAGCCGCGGGACTTAGCCGGGGCAAAACTCCACAAACGCACGTGCCGCTTGATGATGAGATGGCGGGCATGGGGTTTCAAGACGCCGTCGCGGCAGAGCGCCTCGAAGTCTTCCACCGACAGGGTGAGGTCCTCGACGGGGGCCAGCGCGGGTTCGGCGACGCCGTAGATCGAGGCGTTCACCGGCGACACGGAGGGGCGCATGAGCGGGAAGAAAATCACGTCGTCAATGATCTCTTGTTCGGTGAAGATCATCGCCATGCGCTCGATGCCGGGACCGATGCCGGTGGTCGGGGGCATGCCGTATTCGAGGGCTTCGATGAAATCGAAGTCCAGCGTGTGGAACTTGCCGCTGTCGCGCTCCTCGGCCCGGTAGGCCTTCTTCCAGGTCTCCAGCAGATGAGCCGGATCGTTCTGCTCGGACCAGTTGTCGCCGCATTCCATGCCGGCGATGAAGATCTCGAAGCGCTCGACGAAGCGGGGGTCCTCGGCCATCGGCTTGGCCAGGGGTGAAATCTCGACCGGATGCCCGTACACGAGCGTGGGCTGAATGAGGTCCGGTTCCACGCCCTCGAAGGCCTTCACGAGCGCCTCGCCGACGCTGGGCTGGGCTTCGTTAATCCCCAGGGCGGCGAGCCGGGCGTTGGCCTCTTCCGTCGTCTTGAGTTCGCGGAAGTCCACGCCGGTCTTTTCTTTGACGGCGTCTGCCATGCTCACCCGGCGCCAGGGCCGGCTGAAGTCAATGACATGGCCGCGGACGTTGAATTGGGTGCGGCCGAATGCGGTGCTGGCGACGTGCCGGAACATGTCCTCAATGAGGTTCATGTTGTATTCGTAGTTCTCGTAGGCGGTCATGCTCTCGACCATGGAGAACTCGGGGTGGTGGCTGCGGTCAATGCCCTCGTTCCGGAAATAGCGGCCGATGGTATAGACCTTGTCGAACCCGGCGACGATCAGGCGCTTGAGGTAAAGCTCGTGGGAGATGGCCAGGTACATGTCGCAGCCCAGCGCATTGACGTGGGTCTTGAACGGTTTGGCCGTGCCGCCGCCGTACTGGGGCTGGATGATCGGCGTGTTGAACTCGAGGAACCCGCGCCCGTTCAGAAAGGAGCGGATGGCCGCCACCATGCGGGTAATGGCGGCAAACCGGTCGTGCGGCTGCCGGTCCAGGATCAGGTCCAGGTAACGCTTGCGCAGCACCAGTTCGCGGTCCTTCAGCCCGGACCACTGGTCGGGCAGGGGCCGGATGGACTTGGTCAGCAGCCGCAGCCTTTCCACCAACACGGAGACCTCGCCGCGCTCGGTCTTCACCACTTTGCCGGTGGCCTCGACCACGTCACCCATATCGAGCAGGTTCAAATCGGCATAGCCGAGCGTCCCGTCCGCCGCGCCGGTGGCCTGGACGAGCTGGCGGCGCAGGAATAATTGAATGCGGCCGGACTGGTCCTGGACGTGCCCGAAGGCCAGCGCGCCTTGCTTGCGCCAAGACATCAGGCGGCCCGCGACGGTCACCGGCTTGCCGTCGTGACCGGGGAAGTCGTCCAGAATAGCCTGGGCATAATGGGTGCGGCGGCTGCGCGAAGGGTAAGGGTCAAGCCCGAGGGTGCGCAGGGCGGCGGCTTTGCCCAGGCGAACGTTTCTGATCTCGGTTAAGGTATTGGTTGACACGCGGGGATATGTAATCGCGTTCCCGCTCGCGGGCAAGCTTGGCGTGAGACGGAGGGACGCCCGCAATGGGCGTGGATGGTGAATTTGCCTATTTCAACGCCAGGCGAACAGTGGCCCATTCGTTGGATTTGTAAGCGTTGTAGGACCGGGGATAAGCGAGGATGATCTGTTTGTTCTCCCGGTCTTCGAGAAGCGTGAGGTGGGACAGGTCGAGCCGGCCGTGATTCTTGTCCTCGGGCCGCTGGGTATCAACGGTCAGCACGCTGGAATGGACCAGCTTGAGGCTGCGCGGGTCCACCTCGCCGACCACGAGCGGCCAGCGCGGCAGGTTGCCCCGGCAGTTTTGCGGGGACAGGTTGCCTGCCCAGAAACAGCGCCCGCTCGAATGCCGGAACAGCGCGGACATCGAAGAGGGGGAGAAGAACGCCTGCCCATCCTCGAAGGTCCACGGCGCGGGCGTGGACCAGGTCTCGCCGCCGTCCCGCGAGATGGCGAACCACTTGTAACCAGGCAGTTCGCACCGGGGATCAGCTTTGCCTCCGTTGCTGCCGCGCATGACCATGAGGATGCGGCCATCGCGGAATTCGGCGAGCGTCGGCTCGAAGAGGCCGCGGGTAGTGCGTTTCGGGTCGCCGACCACCCGTTGGGAGGCACGCCACGAAAGGCGGTTGCCGTTGGTCCAGGTTCCGATCAGCACGAGAACATCCGTATAAGTGTGGCCGCCGCTGGGGTTCCACAGCTTGCCGTCCGGCCCGAGCGGTGTGGTCTGTGCTGGGAGGAGCACTCCGCCCGCCCGCGTCACGATGGGGATGCAGCCGAGGTCGCCGAGGTAGATGGCGTTCTTGCCGACCCAGACGCCCTCAAAGGGGCGCTGCGCGGTGAAGCCGCCCGCCTGCACGATAGGCTCATCGAACCCCCAGGTCTTGCCGCCGTCGGCTGAAACCCGGTAACGCAAGTAGAAGGTCTCCAGCGCCACTGGCGGTTCGTGGACAGTCGGATCCAGGCCCGGCGTGTCCATGGCGTTGATAATCGTTATCAGCCGTCCGGTGAACGGATCCAGCACCGAGGTGACCGGCGTGCGCCGGTAGCCGTGGGGCAGGCCGGAGACGAAATCCGGCTGCATGGGCACGGTCGTCCAGGTGTGCCCGTTGTTGAGGGAAATGTTGTCGCCGGAGCGCAGGCAGGCGCCAGTCTGCTGCAGGTAAACAGCGTTGTGGCAGCCCGGCGCATTGGCCGCAAGGCTCCGGCTGACCACACGGAGTGACGAGGAAGCCTCTGGTCCTTGTTCGGTGGCGGCTGCCGAGCGGACGCCCGGCAACAGGAGCCCAAAGCATAGGGCAAACAAGCTTTGGGCTTTCATTCAAAATAGGCGTTCAGAACGTATTGCAGCACCATGCGCTGGGTGTTAAAGAAGGAGCCATTCAGGGCGATGGCATGTCGCATGACGTCCAGGAACCGCTCCCGGTCCCGGTAGAAGAGGGGCACCACAACGTTCTCCAGCTTGTCATACAGTGACGCGGCGTCGCAGGCAGCGCGGTCACGGGGATTGGTAGTAACATCGCAGCGGTCGCCCAGCGCCCAGCCGGTCACGCCCTCGATGCAGCCTTCGATCCACCAGCCGTCGAGAACGCTGAGGCTGGGCACGCCGTTGAGGGCGGCCTTCATGCCGCTGGTGCCGGAGGCTTCCATCGGCGGCTCGGGTGTGTTGAGCCACACGTCCACGCCCGCCACGAGCCGCCGGGCCAGATCCATGTCGTAGTTGGAGAGATAGCAGATACGCATATCGTTCTTGAGCGCATCTCGCGCCTGGAATATGCGCTGAATCAGTTGCTTGCCTTCCTGGTCTTGCGGGTGGGCCTTGCCGGCGTAGATGACTTGCAGCCGCCCGGCTTTGGCGGCAAGCCCGCGCAGCCGATCCGGGTCGCGGAACAGCAGGTCGGCGCGTTTATAGGTCGCCGCCCGCCGCGCGAACCCGAGCGTCAGGACGTCCACATCCAGTCCGGCGTTGGTCTCGCGGTTGACGTGCTGGACCAATTCGCGCTTGGCCGCGCAGTGGGCTTGCCACACTTCGGGCGACGGAATCCCCAGGGCGTAACGCAGGCTGAAGTTGTCCTCGCGCCAGCCGGGGATATGGCGGTCAAACAGGGTCTGAAACGCGGGGCTGGTCCAGGTCGCGGCGTGGACGCCGTTGGTGATGGCCTCCACCCGGTATTCGGCGAACATGTGGCGCGACACCTCCGCATGTTTCTTGGCCACGCCGTTCACGTAGTGGCTCAGGTGCAGCGCCAGATAGGTCATGTTGAGCATGTCCGCGCCGCGAATAGGAGCGTCACCCCCGGCATTGCCGTCGCCGCGCCGCACGACGTGGTTGGCGAAGCTGGCGACCAGCACATTGGACAAGTCGAGGCGGATGTCCGGCTGGGCCATCAGCCGTTGGACCATCTCGACCGGGAATTGATCGTGCCCGGCGGGCACCGGGGTGTGCGTGGTGAAGATGCACTGCTGCCGCACGGCGTCAAGATCCCCGGCCTCAATGGTCTTGCGGTTGGCTTTCCGGGCCTGCTCATAGAGGAGTTCGATCGTCAGCAGGCTGGCGTGGCCTTCGTTCATGTGGAACCGGATGAGGCTGTTGCAGCCCAGGGCGCGCAACATCCGCACCCCCCCGATGCCGAGGACGGTTTCCTGGCAAAGGCGATACCACGCGTCGCCGCCATAGAGATAATGCGTCAGCCTCCGGTCCCACTCGCCGTTCTCGGGCAGGTCAGTGTCCAACAAATAGACAGGGACCACGAACCCGCCGATGCCTTTGACCTCATACTTCCAGGCGCGGATCTGGACCGGCCGGCCTTCCAGCTTCACCGTGACCCGGGGCGGCATTTCTTCGAGAAAATCCTGGACGACCCATTCTGCCGGCTCTTCGGTCTGCCAGCCGCTGGCGTCGAGGCGCTGGTAGAAATAGCCTTTCCGGTGGAGGAGGGTGACGGCGACCATCGGCACCTTCAAATCCGCCGCCGACCGGATGGTGTCGCCGGCGAGCACGCCCAGGCCGCCGCTGTAGGTGGGCAGGCCCGCTTCCAGCGCGATTTCCATCGAGAAATATCCAACTGTCCGTTCTGTTTGCATAGCAATTGCCTCGCCGCCAAACATAACGCGGGTGCTCGCCCTGTCCAATGGAAGATTCCGAGTGTCCGAAATCTGAGGATGCTAGGCAGGGCGGGGCTTGACACTGCCCTGGAGCGCGGCTGTCCCCAGCCGCAGCCGTACCGACTACGCTACGCTGCCGGAGCGTTCCGAAACGCAACCCCTTGCGGAGGTGCTGCGGCTGGGGACAGCCGCGCTCCGGCCTGGTCCCGAGGGCTGGGAGCGAGGGCGGCGGCGGGCAGAGGACTGCCCGCCCTACCAACTTGGGAAACACTTCGGCTATTGACATTTCTCAACTCTGCGTGGCACGATTCCTGCGGTTGAGGGGGTCGTAGGTTCCTTGCCTACATCCTCCTGAGTGGGGCGGTGCCGGGACCAACAGGTGCCGCCCTCCTCTTTTCATGGTTGGGTTGGGGGCGGCCCGGCGTAACAGCCGGGCCGCCCTTTTTTTGTCAACGGGTCTAACTCTCTACTTGACAGTGTGATAGAAATAGTATAAGTACCCCCCCAGCCTTGTGGTCTGCCCAGGCCACGGCACCAGCGACCCTCACTCAGAAGCGGTTCTGGTAGCGTCGAACCCGACACGACTATGGGCGCAAGGGCCGAGAACACCCCTGCGCCCCATCGTGCGGGCGGGGCGAAGACGGGTTTTTGCGGCAGGAACACTGTAGTCGGCATGATGCCCCTCCGATGATCCTCCCAATACCTTCCATACCGCCGCCCGCCGTAGTCTTCGTGCCTTCGGTTGCCCACGAGGTCTGTCCAAATATGGCACAAACAACCGTACCTGTTTACTTCACAGATTGTCGGCGCCACGGCTCCTGCCAGCGCCCCAGCCTCCCCGACCATCGCCCCCGTTACGTACAGCGGCACACCGCCGCTCACGACCCGCCTTGCTTCTGGCGGTGCGCGCCGTCCACGCGGAGGGGGTGCTGGCGCGGGCGGCGGATTTCCCATTCGGGGACGAGGGTCCAGTCGTGTTGGCGGGCGCAGTGGTCGAGCAGGCCCTGGAAAGCGGAGCGGACGGCGGTCTCGTGGGTGACACCGAGGTCGTCGAATTGGCGCAAGGCGGCGTAGTAATTCTGGACCGGCTTGTGCGTTGGCTTCAGTTCCAACCTTTGCATGGCGGTGTTCTACACCCCCGGCGGGGTGGAGGGCAATGCTGGTTTGGGCGAGACTCGATTCCAACGAGGAGGCGGAACTCACTCAATTGGGGCGGCTATATTAGGGTCTTCGAAGGGGCTCAGGTTGCCGACTTTGCGGGCGGCGTCGGTTGCGGCGCAGAGGCCGGGGCGTTTTCTTTTGGGATGGCGTTTGGGTCAGCCGGATGATCCAGGGGATGCTCCTCTTCCTGCCAGTGCTGGGAGACTTTGCCCTTCCAGCAGGCCCAGTTGAGCGGATAGACGTCCGGGTCGAAGATGACGTGGTAGAAGTGCCACACCACAATCGCCAGGCAGGCGAGAATGGCCTCGTAGTAGTGGATCGTCAGCGCCACGTCCACGGCCCAGCGCGGCAGGAACTTGGTGACATCCATCTTGAACCAAATCACCAGGCCGGTGACCCCCATGATGATCGTGCCCCACACCACCGCCCAATACTCCATCTTCTCGGCGTAGCCGAAGCGGGCGATCTTCGGTTTGGCCGTGGCCAGTCCGGTCAAATACCGCGCGCTATCCGCCACGTCGTTGATGTCCTTCTTGACCGGCATGAGGTCTTTCACGAGCTGCCGCCCCTCGCGGGTCGTGAGCAGATAGATAACATGATAGGCTCCGGCCACCAGGAGCACCACCCCCGCGATGCGGTGGCTCCAGCGCCGGAACATTTCATTCGACCCCATCGCCTTCGCAATCCACGAATCCGGGAACTTCAACGCGAAGCCCGTCACGGCGAGGACGATGAAACTTACGGCCAATATCAGATGCTGCGTCCGTTGGGAGAGGCTCATGCGCAGGACGGTGAGGTCGGCGGCGCGGTAACGGGCGCGGACCTTTTTCCCAAACAGCAGGAGATTGTGCGCCAACATGAAGCCAATGGTGCCGACGATCAGCACCAGGTAGATTCGCCGCACCCAACGGTTGACCTGCTCGCCCACGCCCGCGCCGCCGCTGGTGGCCGCCGCATCCACATGCACCTTGCTTTGGGCGAAGTTGTCCGTCGCGCCCGGATGGCATTTCCCGCACGTTACCACCAGGTTGGTCTTGTAGATGCTCGAACGCGGGTCGGTGGAGGGGAGAATCTTGTGGACGCCGTGGCAGCTCGCGCAGTTGGCCGCCAGCGTCGAGCCGTACTCCGCCGCCAGGCCGTGGTAGCTCTCGAAGAATGTTTTCACCCGGTCCGGGGGCAGATTGTATTTGGTATTCATGCGCTCCGAGGCGTGGCATCGGCTGCAGATCTCGACATCAATCTCCAGCGGCGAACTGCTCTTGAGGGCTTGGATCTTATGTTCCGAATGGCAATCGGTGCAGGTGGGCGCTTCGCGGTGGCCGGCGGCCACGGCCTGGCCATGCACGCTGGCTTCCACGTCTTTGGCCTCCTGGTCGTGGCACCCCCCGCACGTCTCCGCCAGACGGGAAAAGTACAGCGGCGAAGCCGGCGACGCGGGCGGCAGGATGCTGTGCCCGTCGTGACAGTCACTGCAGGTCGCGGCATCTTTTCGCCCCTTCGCCAGCGCCAAACCGTGGACGCTGGCGCCATAGCTCTCGGATTGCGTTTCGTGGCACTGCTTGCAGTTGGCTGGCTGGGCCGGCACGTTGTCGTCGGGGTGCTTGGCGGTGAGGTCCGCGTGGCAGCTTGCGCAGGCGTTGGTCTTGTGGACCGAGGCCGCCAGCCTGGCGACATCAACAAACAGGGAAACCTCTTTGCCGGCGGCGTTAGTCTTCGTGAGCGTCTTGTCCGCGTGGCAATCGAGGCAGGCGCTGTTCTTGATCTGTTCGGCGGCGGACGTGGCCGCTGCCGGCCCGAGGAGGGCAAAAAAGGTTGCGGCCAAAAGGCCAACGGCATGTCGCTGAACACCCATATAGTGTCAGGATTGCGGCTGGCCGTGGAAATCACTCGACATTGTTTGGCGTTCCCTTCGCATTTTTTGGCTTATCCGCCATGCGCCAGGCGGGTGATCATGGCGTAAATGATCAGAATGAGCAGGATCACCCCGAGACCGAAGAAGAAATAGCCGAACGACCGGGCGATGCTCTTCCAGCGGAGCCACTCGTCGCGCACGCGATGTTCCTCCAGCCGGCCCTCGGCCACCAGGCGGTCATACCAGCGGTGGCGCTCGTGCAGCAACTCGTTCTTCGAGACGCGCCCGGAGAAGATGACCGTGTCCATGGGGAACTTCTCGATGCGGAAGTGGGTGTTGAAGAAATGGATGGAGAAGATGAAACCGGCGGCCAGCAGCGCTTCATCCGAGTGAATGATCAGGGCAATATTGATAATCCAGCCGGGCAGGAAGCGGGTGAAGAACGTGGGGAACCACATGATCAGGCCGGAAGCGCCGATGATGGCGACGCCCCAGAACACGGCGAAGTAATCAAACTTCTCCCAATAGGTCCAGCGGTCGAACTGGGGCTTGGGGCCCCGGCCGAAGAACCATTTGTTATGCGCCACGAAATCGCGCCAATCCTGCAGGGTGGGCATCATCGAGTCCGTGCCAAACAGCACCTGCCAGAGCCGTTTCAGGCTGAGCTTGCCCGTCTGCGGGTCGCGGATGTTCGTCCGGCCGCGCCAGGACCGGCCCACCAACGACGCCACGTGCAGGCCGAAATAGAGGAAGGTCACAATCGCGCCGAGGCGATGCAAGGCGCGGGCGGTGTCCGCGCCGCCGATGACGCGGAAGAAGGCCCTGGCCCAGTCGGTGTAGTAGAACTTGAGCGGCATGCCGGTGAGGACGAGCAAGAGGAAGCTGGTGACGACCAGAAAATGGAGGAAGCGCTCGAAGGGCGCGAAGCGGGTGAACCATTCGTCGTCCGTCTGGGTTTTGATTTTGGCTTCGCGGAATCTCTTCGAGTCGTGCAGGTAAAGGTAAAACGCGCGCACGAGCCAGACGAAGGTGTGCAAACCGAAGAAGGTGAAGACGCCGACCAGCAGGCCGGTCATGCCGAGAAAGACCGCGTGGAGCAGCGGATAATTCCTGCGGTCGAGCGGGTTGGCGTGGGGCTTGTATTCGGTGAAGCCGATGGTGGCTGTGGGATGACATTGCCGACAGGTGGCCAGGATGTTGGTCCGGGAGAGGCGGGAGGCCGGGTTGGAGGGCGGCAGCACGTCGTGATGGCCATGGCAGTCGTAGCAGGCGGCGACCTCGGAGGCGACGTTGGGCTTGCCCAGCGCCATGGCCTTGCCGTGGTAGGTGTCGCGATAATGCTCCAGCCGGTCTTGGTGGCATTTGCCGCAGCGCTGGTCGCTGATGGCTTTGAAGTTGCTGCCTTCAGGGTTCTCGATCTGGTGGGCGGTGTGGCAATCGGTGCAGACCGGTCCGCGCCGGTCGCCCCGGGCGAGGAGCTGGCCGTGGACACTCTGGTCGTAGGTCTCTTCGATGCCGACGTGGCATTTGCCGCAGGTCTTGGCGACATTGACGTGGTTGACCGGTGATTCGCGGTCCACGGCCCGTTTGATGTTGTGGACGTCGTGGCAGTCATTGCAGGAGGGGGCGACGATGAGGCCCATCTTGAGCAAGGCGCGCCCGTGCATGCTGTCCATGTATTGCGCCGCTGCCTGGGGATACTTCATCTGGTATTCCTGCGTCAGCCCGGGGTTGCTGTGGCATTTGGCGCAGGTCCTGGGCAGGTTCAGTTTGAAGACCGGCGATTTGGGATCTTGGGGAGAGAGCATGTCGTGCGAGCCGTGGCAATCCCAGCAACTGGCCGCGCCGGAAGCGCCCAGCTTGTGGCTTACGCCGTGGATGCTGGCCGCGTATTGTTGGGCGGGCTCCTCGTGGCACTTGACGCAACTGGGCGGCTGCGCCGGCACATTGTCGTCCGGGTGCTTGGAAGTAATGTCCGCGTGGCAGTCCGCGCAGGTATTGGTCTTGTGGATCGTGGCTTTGAGCCGGGCTTCATCAACGAAGAGGGAGACTTCCTTGCCGGCGGCGTTGGTCTGGGTGAGCGTTTTGTCCGAATGACATTCCAGGCAGGCGCTGTTCGGGCTTTTGTCCGCGACGGCGGAAAGCAAACCGAACCCGCACCAGGCCAGTAGAACCAAGGCGGCCTGCCGGAGCGCTGTCTGAGTCAGCCGAGCTTTACAGTCCGCCGGTGTGGCAATCATTGCAACCTCCTTCGACTTCGTCACCCGGATGTTTGAACTTCTGCCCCCCGGGCGTGAGCTGGTCCAGTTCGGCGCCGCTGCCTTGCGCGAGGATGGTGTGGCAGGCATTGCAGTCATTGGCTTTGATGGAACGCTTGCCGTCGGCGGTCTTGTGCAGGCCGTCGTGGCACCGGAAACAGCCCGGCCAGTCTTTGTGGCCGATGTTGTCCGGATAGACCTTCCAACTGGCCTTCATCCCGGGGAAGAAGTTGTCCTTGTAGATAAGCTGCACGGCGTCAATCGCCGGCCGGATGCGCGGGTCGTTCGGATAACGCTGAGACAAGGTCGTGGCGATGCTCTGGAGCGCCTGGGTGTCGTTGGTGTAGGGCTCCGTCAGCACATAGAGCGCGTTGGATTTGATGGAGGACAACCCGCGGTCGATCTTGCCTAGGAACATGGCCAGGTTGACGGCGCTGTTGGGCGTCTGGTAGCGGTGGGCCGGGCGGTTATGGCAATCCATGCAGTCCATCTGGCGCAGAGAAGCCTCATCCACCGCGTTGGTGAATTTGGGCGAGCGGAACTCGGTGACGATGCCCTGCGACAACTCGGTCATGCGGACATAAGGAATCTTTTGCCGCGCCTCATCCGTGGCGATGTATTCAATTTTGTTGCCGACGTTCATGTGCCAGTGGATGCCGCCGACCGGGCCGTGGGTGGCATCGCCGCCGCCCACGTTCAAGAGCATGCGGACGGTGAAGGGCGTGTTGGTCTCATCGCTGAGAAAGTAGCAGAAAGTGTGCTCGAGGTTGCCGACGAATTTCTTGGGCCAGTGGCATTCCTCGCAGGTCTCCTGGGCCGGGCGGAGGTTCTTGACCGGCGTGGGGATGGGGCGCGGGTACTTGTCGGCTAGGGTGGCATAGACCTGGTAGGTGCCGGACAATTTAGAGCGGACATACCAATTGGCGCCTTTGCCGATATGGCATTCGGCGCAGGCGACCCGCGCGTGGGGCCCGTTGCGGTAGGTGACGAACTCGGGCTTCATGACGCCGTGGCAGGCCTGGCCGCAGAACTGGACCGACTCGGTGAAATGGTAAGTCTGGTAGGAGCCCAGGGCGGAGATCAGCAGGAACAGCACGCTGCCCGCGAGGAAGAAACCCAACAGCCGCCGGTCGCGCGGGCGGGTGAGGTCAATCCGCAGCGGGGGCAGCGGGCCAGAGGTCTTGAGGATTTTGCGATGGCGCAAGAAGGCTCCCAGCAAGGCCAGGAGCAGGCCGATTACCAGAAAGGCCGGCGCCACCAAGTAGGTCAGAATCCCGATGTAGGGGTTGGCGAAATGGGCCAGCTCGTCCAGCAGCAGCAGCAGGAAGAAAGAAAAGAAACTCCCCACGACAACCACCAATCCCGTCAGGCTCAGCCAGTTTCGGAAGACGGAGGAACGTCGTGCGGATGGCTGGGCAGCAGGGGATTCAGGGTTCATGGCAGGTAATTGCTGGCCAGCGTTGGTGAGTGGGAAAGCGGGTTGGCCTATGTCTGCTTCAATGCTGCCCCGCGCCCCAATGCCCTCCCCGTGGGGCGGGGAGAAGGTCAGGGCGCGGGGTCAATGCACAAAGGGCGTTGGACCCGGCGGCGCTCGCGCGCCGGCGGGACTGGCACTTACTTCTTAAACTTCCGCATGTAGGCGACGAGGCCTTTGATCTCGTCATCCGACAGGCCTTCGGCGGGGCTCATCAGCTTCTTGCCGTCTTTGTCCTTCAGCCCTTCCTTGATGGCCTTGAAGGCGGCATCGTCCTTCAGTTCGTCCTGCACCTTGGCGTCGGTGTAGTCTTTGGCGCCCATTTTCTTGCCCATCTTGGTTTCGCCTTTGCCGTCGGCCCCATGGCACTTGGCGCAATCCTTTTCATAGGCGGCCTTGGCATCGGCGGCCCTTGCGGAAAGAGCCGAAACCGCCATCATCGCAATGCTTAGCGTCAGTATTCTTTTCATAATTTCTCTCAGTCTTATCTTACTAGTTGTGCCGCGCCGCCGATTCTCCAGAGTCGGCGGCATTGGCGTGTCGAATTGTTGCCATTAACCTTACAAAAGCATTTCCATTCTTGTCAAAAGCCAAACATTTATTGCTCATTGGCCTTCGAGAGCCGGCCCTGGAGGATGGGGACCGACATGCGCAGGAAGACCGTGTAGCAGAGCAGGCCAAAAGCCCAAATGCCGAAGCAGACCAGGGTCTCGTTGAGTGAAGGACGGTATTCGACTAGGTCGCCCAGCGGGGTGGGGATGAATCCGGGGATGACCAGTCCCATCCCCTTCTCGATCCAGATGCCGACGATGCACAGCACACAGGTAAGATTGAGCCATTTGAGGCTGCGGCTGACCGGCAGCACCAGCAACACCATGGCGACCAGGTTGAAAACGATGGCGGTCCAGATCCAGGGCACCAACGCGTGATGGCCGTGCAGGCCGAGGAACAGGTATTTGGAGGATGCGACGTGCAGGTTGCCGGAATAGAATTCTTTGAACACCTCGTTGGCCAGGAGGAAGACGTTGATGAGCATGGAAACCTGCACGATGCTGCGGAGGGTCATCAGGGCGCGATCGGTGATCAGGAGCCGCTCGGACATCCGCGACCTGATAATCTTGTTCATCCTGGGGGTAGCCATGAGTTTGCGCAGAGAGTCGGCCGGCAGGCTCAGGATCAGCGAAGGCTCTTCGGCGATCGCCGTGCCCGTGCGCGGTGTTCCGGCGAGGGCAGAGATCTCGCCGAACTGTTCTCCCGGCCCCAGGCTGCGCGTGACCCGGAAGCGTCCTCCCTCCTCGCGCTGAACAACCACTCGGCCCTTTAAGACAAAAAAAGACTCCTTGTCCGTCTCCCCCTGACGCAAAAGGACATCCCCTGCCTTCGCTTCCAAAACCATCGCGCCGGCCAGGATGTTCCGGCGAGTCTCCGGCGGGACCGATGCCAATTCGGCCAGATGACGTGCCAGGAGATCCAGGTCACCGAGGGCGGCAGAGCGGCTCCTTGGTGTTTGCGATGCCCCACGCTCGCCGCGCAATCGCGCGGCGTCGCCGGCGGGGGCGGAGGCCGTCACGCGACGGACCACTTGCATTGCCAGGATGATCAACGCCGGCCCGGCAGTGAAGGCCGAGGCGAGGAACCGTGGCCCAACGATAGCCGAATTCCAGAAGGGCCGCCCCCCCAGGCCGACATAGAGGAAGGCCGTGACCGTGTGGATCGAAACGGCCCAGACAATGGCGATGAAGACAAAGGGGATGTAAAACCACTTTCCCGGCGTCTGGCCGCGATAACGACAATAAAGCAGGTAGCCGCAAATATGGACGTTGAGCAGGAGATAACCGTTCAGAACAAGGACATCCCAGCTCAGCATCGACGCCGGAAAGTTGAATTGGCCGATGCCGGGGATCAGGTGCCAGAACCGGTCGGGGCGCCCGAGGTCCACCGTGACGAACGCCAGGCACATGAGGATGGCCGCCACGGCGAGCAGTTCGCCGAAGATCACCAAGTCATGCAGCTCCTCGTTGTTGTAGATATAGACTGGAATCACCATCATCACCGCCGCCGCCGCGACGCCGACCAGAAAGGTGAAGTTGGCAATGTAAACCCCCCACGAGACCTCATCGCTCATGCCGGTGACGATCAGCCCGTGGGCGAACTGCCTGGCGTAGGCGTTGAGGCCCAGCAGGCAAAAGACCGTGAGCACACCCATCCAGGCGTAATAGCGCCAGTCCCCGACGAACGCCAGGCGGCCGCTGCGCGACAAAAAGACCAGATAATTCCGCACGGCCTGCCTCATACGTCAAAGTAGTAAAAGAACCGGGGCGAGGTGCCCAACTCCTCTTTCAATTGGACGAACACGCGCTTGGTGCGGAGGATGTAGGATACCTCGCTCTCCGGGTCCAGGATATTGCCGAATTTCCGCGCTCCAACCGGACAAACCTCGACGCAAGCCGGATACCGGCCCACCCGCGTGCGCTGGACACAGAAATGACATTTCTCCATCACCCCCTGGCGCCGGGGACGGTTCCCCAGGTACGCCATGTCCGGGTTCAGCCGCTCTTTCGGGATCGTAGGTTTGGTGAAATTGAAATGCCGGGCCCAGTAGGGACACGCGGCGGCACAATACCGGCAGCCGATGCACCAGTCGTAGTCAATCACCGTGATGCCGTCGGCGTCCTGCCAGGTCGCGTGCACGGGGCAAACCTTCACGCACGGCGGGTTCTTGCACTGCTGGCATTGCACCGGCATGTAAAAATAGCCCTTCTCCGGGACCAGCTCCGGGTTGTAATTGTGTTCCGCCTTGTCCAGGTCCAGCGACCCGTGCGGCAGCCGCACCACCCGGATGTACTGGATTTCCGGGTTCCGCGACTCGTTATTCTCGGCCACGCACGCATGCACGCACTTGCGACACCCGATGCACCGCGTCAGGTTCAGTGCATAGACGAACTCGACCCCGTTCATCGGCTTGAGGTCGCGCACCTGCGGGCGCAATCCGTATTGCTGCTCGACTTCGTCTTCGATGCGCTTCAGCACTTTGGCCATCTCCTCCGGCGTCAGTTCCTTGTAATACTTCTGCAAGAACTGCTCCAGGGAGGGGAAATCATTCAAATGGCGCAGCGGAGCCAGACTCGCGGCCAGCGCCGCCAGGCCGGAAGCAGCAACGGCCGAGCGCAGAAAACTCCGGCGACTCTGGCCGTCGGGCGACGGTCCCTCGTTCTCGGGGAGGTTGGAGGTCGGGGTTGGCATATCAGTGCGAAGCTTCTGCGGCGAGTGCGGCCACCGGATGGAGGAGATGCGGGCCGGGCGCGGGTTTCCGAGGCGGGATTTTGGGATGGTGCGGATCGTGGCAGTCCACGCAGATTTGGCGTTTCATTGGGCCGAGGCTCCGGTCCCAATAGCCGCTGGTTCGGCCATGAGCTCCGCCTTCCCAGTCGCGATAGGTCGGCCCGTGGCAACTGCCGCAAAGGGGAGGGCTTTCCGCCAGTTTAATCTGCCGCCCGTCGCGGGCTTGCAGCAGTTCCAGGTTCTGCTCGTCGTGGCAGTTGAAACAGTTGTTGTTCCGGTTGTGCGTCCCGTGCTTCATCACAATGTCCGAATGTTCCTGCGGGACGATGAGATTGTGCTGCGCGTCAAACCGCAGCGGCGGGGGCTTGCCCTTTTCATGGCAGGCGTAGCAATCAAAGTCCGACAGATCGGCTTTGGTGCGAATCAGTTCGGCGTAGGACTTCCGGATGGTGGCGGTTTCGAGGAACTGGGTATCGACCAGAGGAATCTTCTGGAGCGCCGGAAAACGCGTGCCAGCACGAGACACGAACTTCATGCCCAGGGCGACGAACACCACCGCCAGGACCAACAGCACTGTGCCTGTTCTCTCACCTTGGCTCATAAAGTGCCAGGCCCTGACTCACGCTCGCTGCTTTTGGGATTTCGGATTGCGCTCATCCGGATATGTCTCGGACTCAGGGGGGCGATCAGGTTTTCGCAGGGCTAAAAGCCGGAGGTCCACCCTCGCGGTGCGGGATATGGCCGCTCGTTGGCAGCCGCTCCGAAAGGAACAGCTTCACCATCACAGTCAAGAGAACGAACGGCAGGCACAGCAGCACCGCGCCCATGAACCAGCCTTCCTGCCCGGCGAATTCCATCTTGTAGCCCATCACCCCGCGCAGACTCTTGGAGAAAAGCTGGCCGCCGATCACCACGTTCCAGCGCATCGCCAGCACGCCCATCAGGATCAAGGACGCGCTGGTGAAATACATCCGCCGCCGGTGCAGCTCCGGCACCCGCCGTCGGACTAACTGCAGCAAGCCCAGCAGGATCAGCGGCACCAGTGTGCCGCACGTCACCTGCCCCAGGCTTAGCGTGTAAAACAACTTCTCCCGCGCCATGTACTGCATCACCTGGAAGCCCTCCTCCGCCGAATAGATGCGGTGAATCCAATCCAGCGCCTCGATGGCCGCATCGACCACCAGCGCGTAAAACAGGAACATGCCCATCACATCGAGGCATTTCATGTCCACCGTCTTGCGGCGAATCCAGCTCAGCACCAGATAGTTGAACACGCACAGCGCGATGCCCGACACCATCGCCGACATGATGAAGATAATCGGCATCAGCACGTTGCCCCACCACGGATTGGCCTTGACCGACCCGAAGATGAAACCCACGTAACCGTGCAGTAGAAAGGCCGAGGGAATGCCGACAATCGAAAGGATGTGGCCGGTCTTGTGATCCAGTTGGACCGCCGAGTCGGACACGTCCGTCACCCCGACCGTGAAGAACCGATATAACAGGCCCTGGAAGCCCGACGTGCTGTCGGACCACTCGACGAAGTCGCGCCGGTAGTCGAACCACAGTTCCAGCAGCAGCACCGCCATCAGATACCACGCATAGACGAAGCCGAAGATCGCCATCGGCGAAGTCAGGTGCGGCGTCATCATCACCTCGTAGCAGCGTTCCGGATGCCCGAGGTGAAACAGCAGCGGCAACGGCGCGCAGAGCAGGAACGCAAAGGCCGTCAGCATCGACAGCCGATACACCGGCTCGAGCGCCTTCACATTGAAGACGCGCACCAGGGACGCCATGATGAACGCCCCCGCCACCAGGCCGGTCACGTACGGATACAGCACGATCAGCACGCCCCAGAGTGGCTGCTGCGTCGCCTCGTTCGGATACACGTAACCCTCGAAACGCGGCATGACCTCGACCACGATGTTGATCAGGTCGTTCGTCATCCTACCTGACCTCCTTGTCGATGCCTGCGTAGAACAGGCGTGGTTCGGTGCCCAGGTGCGGTTTGAGGGCGATCACGAGGTTGTTCTGGTAAAACTGCTGGAGCGGGTCGTCCGGCACGGGATTCTTCAGATCGCCAAAGATCCGCGCCTGGGTCGGGCACACCTCGACACAAGCCGGCTTGAGCCCCCGCGTGATGCGATGGTAGCAAAGGGTGCACTTCTCCGCCGTCTTGGTCACCGGGCTGAGGAACCGGCAGCCGTACGGGCAGGCCTGGATGCAAAAGCCGCAACCGATGCAATACTTGGGATCGATCAGCACCGCCCCGTCCGGCGCGTCGAACGTCGCGCCCACCGGGCACACCTGGACGCACGGGGAGTGCTGGCAGAGATTGCACAGCTTGGGCACGAAAAACGAATGCTGAATCTCCTCCTTCAGCACCGGCGCCTCCGGATAGCCGTTTATGCCGCCGTTCGGGCAATCCACCAGCGTCTCGCCGCGCGCCGCCCCGGAGCCGGGCTTGGGTTTGGTGATGATGTAGCGTTCGACCCAGGTGCGGAAGTACGGGCCTTCCGGGACGTGGTTCTCTCGCTTGCACGCCTCCGCGCACAAACCGCAGCCAATGCACCGGTTCGCATCGATCGCCATCAGCCACTTATGCGCAGTCGGGTGATAATCCTTCGGCGCGTCGGCGGAAACCAGGAGCTTTTGCGCGACGGCTTTGGCCGCCTTCGCCGCCGGGGCGGCCAGCACGCCCGCCACGACCGCGCCGAGCTTGCCAATAATGCTGCGCCTGGAGACTGGCCGGTTCATGGGACCTCCGACGGGCTGTGCGGCACGTGGCATTCCGTGCACTTGCCGGTGTAATGGTTCTTGCTCACGATCTGTTTGTGCCATTTGGGGCGCGAGGGATTGGCCTCATGGCACCGCAGGCAGAGGCTGTAGTGCAGCACGGCCATCTTGACATCGGGATTGTCCGGGTTCTGGACGTGCGCCTCGCCCGGACCATGGCACGCCTCGCAGGAAAGGCCCTTGTGCTCGTGCTTTATCAGTTTCTGATACTCGTCCGAATGGCACTCCTCACAGGCCTGCTTGCCGGCGTAAACCCGGTCCCGGGTCGCCATTTCCGCCAGCGCCGCCCCCCGATACCACCCGTATTCCCCGAACGACGCCGGCGTCAGAAAGTAGCGCGCGATCGAATAGGCCACCACAATCCCGACCGCGAGCAGGAAGATCCGGAACAGTTGCGGCGGCATTTTGAAAAGGCGACGCATGGGCCTGCTTAGTTCTGCCTGGTGGCGACGATCATCATTCTCTGTGTAATACTGGCCTAGAGAATCTAATTGCCCATCTCGGGGCCGCTTCCCCTCCCTTGCCGATTTATCATCTTATTTTGCCCTTCCGAATAGTAAAAATGGGGAGCCGGAAAAGGCTCCCCTGAATTTACGCTGCGCCCCGCGTTACTTCTTGAAGTCGCGGACGTACTTAACGAGCGCTTTAATCTCGTCATCGCTCAGCACGTCGCCAAACGCTTTCATCTTGATCTTCTCGCCGTCCTTCACCCCTTCCTTGATGGCCTTGGCCATTGCGTCGTCCTTCACGGCTTCCTGCACCTTGGCATCCGAATAATCCTTGATCGCGAGCTTCTCGCCCATCTTGGTTTTGCCCTTGCCGTCCGGCCCGTGGCACTTCGTGCAATTCTTCTCCCAATTCTCTTTGGCGTCCGCCGCGCGGACCGTTACGGCGCCCGCTATCAGGAGCGCCACGCTGATTACAACTAGTTTTTTCATGTTTCTGTTATTGTTCTTGTTTAGCTCTGTTCTCTTAGACGTCTGCTGCGGCCCCTTATTGAACGCAGCGGGACAACCATAAACGGCCCGCGCGCCAGGATCCACTGTTCGAACACAGGCCACCACGGCCCGGGGCGCATTCCATAACTAAAACTCAGACGTCTTATTCATCGGGCGGATTCTGCCGGAAAGATTAGTTTGTTGGCAATTAAATTCTTCTTCGGCTTGCAAGAAGCGACGCTCATATAAGGCAGGCCCTGGAAACGCGTGCCGCCGGCGGAAATGCCCGACTGGTTGCGGGTGAAGGCCTGCATAAAGCAAACCATGGATTGATTCTCCGCGAATGGGGAGGATAGCCGCAAGCCGCGGGAGGGGAAAATGCCAAGTCTTTGTGCAAGCCGGCAGGAGGTTCAGTGCGCTGCCCTGCCGGGCAAAACCCTCGGGAGAGGCCTTTGCCGGGAACAATGGAAATGTGGTTTGCCCCGGGGCAGGATTCGGCTATAACCAGCGCCGCATGTTCAAAGCAGTTATCACGTCGCTTAAGACTTGGTATGTCGGCGCTCTCAAGACAGGCGGCTGTTGGGTGGTCGGCTTGATGATGGCCATTGAAAGCTCGGTCTTCCCGCTGCCCAGTGAAATCGTTATCCCTCCGGCAGCGTACTGGGCCCACACGCGCCAGATTCCCTTAAGCCTGACCGGGATTATTATTGCCGGCACGATCGGCTCATGGGTCGGTGCGACCGCAATGTATTGGGCGGCACGGCTCGCCGGCCGGCCGCTGGTCATGCGCTATGGCCGTTATGTCATGATCTCGCCGGCCAAGGTGGAAGGGGCCGAGCGCTGGGCCGCGCACTACGGCTCGATGGGCATTTTCATTTCGCGTCTGCTGCCCGTCGTTCGCCATTTGATTGGCATTCCCGCTGGCATCGTGCGGATGAATTACAAAGCCTTTTCCCTTTACACCGTGCTGGGTTCAGCCATCTGGTGCAGCGTGCTTTGCTGGGTAGGCATCAAAGCGGGAGATGACGAGAAGCTGATGAAAGGTGAGATGCATGCGGTCACACTTTGGCTGGGCGGCGCCATGCTGGTGCTGGGCGGCCTGTACTACTTCTTCGTCCACCGCCACATGAAGGCGGAGAATAAGCCAGGAGACGGGGCAGGGCGGGGCTAGCGGCGGGTGATGCCGAGGGCGCGCTCGAATTCAGCGCAGAACTTGACGAGGGTGTCGGCGATTCTGGGCGGCTGCTCGACGAGGGTGGCCAGCATGCGCTCGGCCATCTGCGGCTTGTGGCGGATCAGTTCGACGGCGGCGATAATCAGGGAGAGATGGTTGTTGATGTCATGGCGCATGGAAGAGAGCTTGCCGTTCAACTCGGCGAGTTGTTCGACGGTCAAAGTGACTGGCTGACTGGGCAAAGGCATCGCTGACAATGGGCTGAAAACCGGAGGGAAGGCAAGCGGCTTTCGGACGATTTTGCTGGTTGACAACTTTCGGCCAGAAAATATGCTGTGCCGCCTGACCTATCGGGAACGCCGGCCATGAAGGCCCGGGGTGTCCCGAGGTCCTTGGAGAGGAAGTGAGAGAGTTTTGACCGAAATTAAGCTTAAAAAAGGCGAGTCTGTTGATAAAGCGCTGCGGCGACTGAAGAAGAAGATCGACCGCGAGGGGACATTGAAGGTGGTGCGCAACCACCGGCATTTCGAGAAGCCGAGCGAGCGGCGCCGGCGCAAAGAGAAGGCGGCACGGTTCTCCGCCATGCTCAGCGCGCGCTACGCCGACATGTAATCGTCGCGTATCAAGGCTGGGTGTGGCGGGCGGCCGCACTCAGCCGGTTTAACAACGGAGTGCCGGAGTGGTGGAGCCGTGGAGTGGTCAAACGCTCCCATGCGCCAATGCTCCCAAGCTCCCTCACTCTCATGCCCTAACACTCCGTTCGGTTTTATGTATTCCTTTTCCACCTGTTGGAATTCCCACCGGCACACCGACGGCCGGGCTATGTTGCGGGAACTCCGCGACTTGGGCTTTGAATTCGCGGAGTTGAGCCACGGCACCCGGATCAGCCTCCTGCCCGGCATCCTCGAAGCCGTGGATGCGGGCGAGATCAGGATTTCGAGCTTGCACAACTTTTGCCCCCTGCCCATGGGCGTCAATTACGCCGCGCCCAATCTGTACCAGTTCTCGGCCGAGCGGCCGAGGGAGCGCGAATTGGCCCAGCGCTACACGGTTAAGACCATTGAATTCGCCGCCCGCGTCAAGGCCCCCGCCGTCGTGCTGCACAGCGGCAGCATCGACATGAAGAACTACACCGACAAATTGCTCGACCTGGTTGCCCGCGGCGAAAGGGAGACCCCCAAATATGCCAAGCTATGCACCGAGCTGGATGAGAAGCGCGAGGCGAAAAAGGGGCCGTTTGTCGAGCGGGTCAACGAACTGTTGAAGAAGCTCTTGCCGGTGGCCGAATCGCAGGGCATTAAGCTGGGGATTGAGAACCGCCAGGGGCTGGAGGAACTGCCTCTCGAAAGCGACTTCCAGTTCCTGTTCCGCGAACTGGCCAGCCTGAACCTGGTCTATTGGCACGACACCGGCCACGGCCAGATCAAGGAGAACCTCGGGTTCATCCGCCAGGCGATGCATTTGGAGTCTTTGCGCAACTGCCTTTCGGGTCTTCATATCCACGACGTGCAATTCCCCGGTCGCGACCACTGTGCGCCCGGCTCGGGCATGGTGGATTTCGCCGCCCTCAAGCCGCTGCTCAAGCCGGAGCACATCAAAGTATTCGAGTTCAGCCCCTCCCTGACCGTGGAGGAGGTGAAGAGCGGTGTGGAACACGTCAAACAGATTTGGGGACAAGGGTAGCCGGGAACCCGAACACAAACTGACGGAGCGATTGGACATGACTGCGCATCCTGCCAACCCTTCCGGGAACGCCGCGCTCGCCATTGTCCGCCGGCTGCAGCGCGCTGGGTTCCCGGCCTTCTGGGTGGGCGGCTGCGTGCGCGATTTCTGGCTGGGCCGCGAACCGGGCGACTATGACATCGCCACGTCCGCCCTGCCGGCACAAATCGAGCGCCTCTTCCAACGAACCATTGCCGTCGGACGCAAGTTCGGGGTGATGGTCGTGGTCGAAGGCGGCCGGCAGTTCCAGGTCGCCACCTTTCGCGCCGAGGGAGATTACCGGGATGGCCGGCACCCGGAACGGGTCGCGTTCGGCGATGCGGAGGCCGACGCCTGCCGACGCGACTTCACGGTCAACGGTTTGTTTTACGATCCGGTGCGCAAACAGTTGCACGATTGGGTCGGCGGCGAGGCGGACTTGCGCGCCCGGATCATCCGCACCGTCGGCTCGCCGGCGGAACGGTTTGCCGAGGATCACTTGCGGCTGCTGCGGGCGGTGCGGTTGGCCGCGCAACTGGATTTCCGCATCGAGGCGGGAACCTTCGCCGCCCTCAAGCGCAACGCGGCGAAGATCAAGACGATCAGCGCCGAGCGGGTGCGCGAGGAGTTGGTGAAGCTGTTCCGTCCGCCGCACGCGTCGCGCGGGCTGGATTTGCTGCGCGCGAGCGGCTTGCTCGAAGAGGTGCTGCCGGAAATCGCGGCCGCGATCACGTGCCAGCAGTCGCCCGATTTCCATCCCGAGGGCACGGTCTTCAACCATCTCCGGCTGATGCTGCAACATCTGCCGCCCGAGGCTGACCCCTCATTGCCGTGGGCGGTGCTGCTCCATGATGTCGCCAAGCCGGTCACAGCTTTAGCCGATCCCGAGACGGGCAGCATCCACTTCTACGGCCACGAGAAGATCGGCGCGGACATGGCCGCCGGGATTCTGGGGCGGCTCCGGTTTCCTCGCAAACAGATCGACGAGGTCGTCAAAGCGGTGCGCTGCCACATGCAGTTCAAGGACGCGTGGCAGATGCGCAAGTCCACGCTGCGCCGCCTGCTGATGCGCCCGACCTTTCCGCTCGAACTCGAATTGCACCGGCTCGATTGCCTCGGCTCTCATGGCCGGCTGGAGGTTTATGACTTTCTGGTCGAGCAAGCCGGACAACTGGAGAAACAACCCCAAATCCGCCCGCCGCTGTTGAAGGGAGACGACCTGATCGCGCTGGGCATGAAGCCCGGCCCGGCGCTGGGGGCGCTGCTGGCCGAGATCCGCGAGAAACAATTGCAGGATGAACTCAAGACCAAAGCCGAAGCGCGCCGGTGGGCCAAGGGGCGAATTGCGAGAAGATCGCAGTCTCACCTTTGACGTGAACAGTTCTTGCTGCGTTGCGTCTAAGCTGTGCTATCGTTAAGCATCTAACAGATCATGATTGAACGTCTTACCCTCAGAATCCTGCCCCTTCTCCTGAGCCTTTGGGCAGCCTTGCCGCTGTGGGCGGCCGAGGCGGTTGTTCGCTCCGCCGCCGGCGATCAGCCCGCGGCGGCGACCGCCTCCGCCCTAGCCACCAACGGGTTTCACTTGATAACGCCCGGCCCGATCGACGGCCAGATTGCCTCCGCCACCGCTTACATGCTGGAGAATTACCACTATTTGAAGAAGCCGTTCGACGATTCGGTGTCCAGCCAGTTTCTCGATCGCTACCTCGAAACGCTCGACCCGCAGCGCATCCATTTTACCCAGGCCGATTTTGCCGAGTTCGAGCCTTACCGTACGAACCTCAATCGTCTGACCAACACCCAGCGCCGGCCGGCCGACACGAAACCCGCTTGCGCAATCTTCAACCGGTTTCTGGAGCGGCTGGAGCAACGCACCGCCTACGCGCAAGATTTGCTCAAGAACGAAAGATTCACGTTCGATACCGATGAGCGGGTTACCATCAACCGGAAAGGGCTGCCTTACCCCGCCGATCTCGGCGAGGCGAAAAAACTCTGGCGGGAACGGTTGCGGTTCGAGTACCTGCAGGAATTACTCGGTAAGAGCGGTGCTCGGAAAAAGAGCGTCGCCGCCGCCACAAAGAAGAAGCCGCTGTCCGCCGAGACCAATGCCCTGGTCAAGGTTCCCGAACCGCCGAAGGCACCCACAGCGGACGCCACCGCCGGAGCGGGCGTCCCGCCAACCCTGCCCGCCGCGCCGGCCATCAAGGAAAGCCGGCGCCCGCTGGTGTTGCCATCTCCGAAGGAGGCGGAGCGGGCTTCCGCCATGCAGGCCGCTGCCGGCAAGGCGCGCGCAGCCGCGGAAGCCGCCCGAGTTGCGGCGGAGGCTGAAGCCAAAAGCGCCGCGCAAGCCAGGGCCCAGGCCGCCAGGGCGGAGCAGGAGAAACAGCGAGCCGCAGCGGAGGCGCGCACTGTGGCACCGACCAACCAGCTTGCCGGCGCGCCGTCTAAGAAAACTGACGACGAGGAAATCATCGAGACACTCAGTCACCGTTATCACCGCAACCTGCGCTTCTTTACGGATTGGAACAACGACGACGTCCTCCAGACATATCTCACTGCGCTGGCGCGCGTGTATGATCCGCATTCGGACTATTTCGGCCACGCGCAGTTGGAGCAGTTTTCCATCACCATGAACCTGAGCCTGTTTGGCATCGGGGCGGAACTGGTTTCGGAGGACGGCTACTGCAAGATTCGGCGGCTGCTCCCCGGCGGGCCGGCCATCAAAAGCAAGCTGATCAAGGAAGGCGATCAGATCGTGGCGGTGGCGCAAAGCAATCAGCCGCCCGTGGATGTGGTGGACATGAACCTCACCAAGGCCGTCCAGCTCATCCGCGGACCCAAGGGCACGGAAGTGCGCCTGACGATTATTCCTGCCGGCGCTTTGACCACAAACGTGCTGAGCCTGATCCGGGATGAAATCTCGATCGAGGATTCGGCAGCGAAAGCCAGGATCATCGAATTGCCCGACCTCCGCGGCGGCAATCTCCGGCTCGGGGTCATTGATTTGCCCTCCTTTTACGCCACGTTTGATGCCTTGAATACCAAGGATAAGCCGGAGCCGAAAAGCACCACGGCGGATGTCACGCGGCTGCTGGCCAAACTGAAGGAGGAAAATGTCGCTGGCCTGATCCTCGACTTGCGCCGCAACGGCGGCGGCTCGCTCGAAGAGGCGATCAAACTGACGGGGTTGTTTATCAAGACCGGCCCGGTCGTGCAGGTCCGCGACGAGAATGGCAAGGTGCAGGAGGCCGATGACACCGACCCGTCGGTGCTCTACGACGGACCGCTGGTGGTGCTGACGAGCCGTTTCAGCGCCTCGGCCTCGGAGATTGTGGCCGGGGCGTTGCAGGACTATGGCCGCGCGTTGATTGTCGGGGATGCCTCGACCCACGGCAAAGGCACTGTCCAAAGCGTCAACCAGTTGCGGCCGCTCATTCGCGCGGCGGACAAGTCGCTGACCAATGACCCCGGCGCGCTCAAGCTGACCATCAAAGAGTTCTTCCGCCCGAGCGGCCTCTCCACCCAGTTGAAGGGCGTCCTCCCTGACATCGTGCTGCCCTCCGTCGCCAACGAGTCGAAGGACATTGGCGAGAGTGCGCTCGAGAACCCGTTGCCGTGTGAAACCATCCCGAGTGCGAACTACGACCACTTCAACCTGGTCGAACCGTATTTGCCGGAACTGCGCAAGCACTCTGCGGAGCGCGTCGCTGCTGACAAGGAATTCGCTTATGTGCGCGAGGACATCGAGCAGTTCAAGAAACACCAGGCGGACAAGACGATCTCCCTCAATGAAAAGCAGCGGCTCAAGGAGCAGGACGAAGCCGAGGCCCGCCAGAAAGCGCGGGACAAGGAACGCCTGGCCCGCCAGGAGCCGCCGGAAACGGTCTATGAACTGACGCTCAAACAGGCCGGTCTGTCGGGGCTCCCGCCCCCGGTCGCCAAGACCAATGCCGCGCTGGCAAGGCTCTCTGTCGGCCCGGGCGCCGGCCCGTCCGCCGCCAGCACCAATTCAGCCGCCACCACCGCTGGAGCCGCGCCCGGCGAAGACAGCCTCGACGAGGCGGAAGCCCAGAAACCTGCCGCACCGGATGAGCCGCTGGTGGAGGCGGAGCATATTCTGGTTGATTACCTTTCCGTGCTGCCGAAAGGAAATCTGGTGACGGCCGGCCATTAGGCGGCTGGCCGAAGGCGAAATCCTTGACAAAGCACGTGGCCGGTTGCAGTCTCGTTCACCGAGCGAACACAGTTATGATAAGAGCCTTTGCTTTGATCGGCGCGGCTGCGCTGGTGGCTGGCAGCGCCTTCGCGGGTCCTGACGTCATCATCAAGCAGCGCGCCTTGGAACTACGCGACCAGAACAACGTCCAGCAGGGGGTCACGCCGCCCAGCCAGCCCCCCCCGCCGGCCACATCCCCCGGCACGAGTGCTTCCCCCACACCCATCCAGCAAAGCATCGCCAAATTGCGGGCCGACCTCACGGCTATCAAGGCCAATTCCCCCGCCACCGCCCAGCAAAAGCAACAGATTGCCGCGGACCTGATCGCCGCCGCCCAGGGCGCAAACAAACCTTCCCAACCGACGGCGGCCAGTCTGGCCAACAGCCTGGCCGGCGCTTTCGCCGAAAAGCCCCTGGAGGACAAGGACTGTCGCCGCCTGCTGTCGGATCTGGCCGCCGTGCTTAACCCCGCCAAAATTCAAGCTGCCCAGATGCAGGCCATCTACGCTGATATCCAGGCCATCTTCCAGGCCAACGGCATGGCGCGCAAAGAGGCCGTCAAGATTGTGGATCAAGTCAAAGCCGTCGCCGCCGAAACTCAGAAGTCCGCCGGCTGAAGCATCGAGCAAAGGAGTCAGCCACCCCTGCGTGGCCGGCAGGGAGCCCGCCTCGATAGCCCGCGATTGACGCGCAGTCCGCCGATTCGCCAACGGCAGGATTATGTGCGAGGTTTCCCCCAACCGATGAATCGAAGAATGTCACCTCACGCTGGCAACCCGCGGGGCCGTCCGGATTCGGAGTTCGAGCTTCCGAAGTCCCCCGGATTCCGGGTCTTGCTGCCCCTGGACTGCAATGATCTAACCTGTTCGCAGGTTGCGAAGGAATCTCCCAACGCGGTTTGCTCATTTAACTCTTTTAACCCATTTAACCCATTTAACTGCTTCGGTTGCGGCTTTGCCGCGCTGTGCTTGGTGCTCCTCAGCGTGAGTGCGGGGACGGCGCAAACGAACAATATGAACGGCTCAACTAATCACACTGAGATCGCCACGCTGGGCGGCGGTTGTTTCTGGTGCACCGAAGCGATTTTCCAAATGCTCCCGGGCGTCAAGTCCGTCACCAGCGGCTATGCCGGCGGCGCCAAAGAGAATCCGACTTACCACGAGGTTTGCGCCGGCGACACCGGCCACGCCGAGGTGATCCAGATCCAATACGATCCCACAGTGATCTCCTACGACAAACTGCTGGAGACCTTCTGGGAGGCGCATGACCCGACCACCCTGGACCGCCAGGGCCCCGACGCCGGCACCCAATACCGCTCGATCATTCTCTATGGTAGCGAAGCCCAAAAGGTGGCGGCGGAAAAGTCCAAGGCACAGGCGCAGAAACACTTCAGCCAGCCAATCGTGACCGAGATTGTGCCGCTCAAGAAGTTCTGGCTGGCCGAGAATTATCACCAGGATTACTACCGGGACAACCCGAACCAGCCTTACTGCCGGTCGGTCATTCGCCCGAAGGTCGAGAAGTTCGAGAAGAAGTTGAAAGAGACCCAGCGTTAGAATCCATCGCTTCCTTCGCGGCCTTCGCGCGACATTCCCCCTTCCTCTTCCAAATCGGAGCCGGTGTCGCAACGCTCGACCGGCGCTATTGCCCGAAGGCGATTTCCAGTTCGTAATAGTCGCTCCCGTTCGGATTGTCCGCAAACCAGACCCACAACCCATCCTCTTCCGCCCACATCGTCGCCAGGTCCCGCCCTTTGCGACTGATGATCCGCGCAGTCGAGAAGTCCACTCCTGAAGGTAAAAACACATTAGTTCCTGCATTCTGCAGCACCCTGGTTTGCTCAAGAGACCAAGGCACACCATTCAGCGTGACCTTGGCCGGCCATCCCCAGTTCTTGTGCTCCCACCTTGCTTCGGTAGCAGTAATCCTGACGCAATCGCTCCCGTCAATCTCGGCTGCAATCTTCAAGGTCGCCGCGGTGGAGGCGCGGGCTGCGGCCGGCTTCGGTCGCGCGGGATGAAAATGGACCTTAAACTCATACTCGCCCGCGCCGACCGGCGTGTCGTCCAGATAGACAATCAGCGCGTCATTCGTCCGCTCCAGCGCCACCACGTCCCGACCTTTGATCCGCTCCAAATCAACCGCCTCCAGCGAAAAGCATTCCGGCAGGAACTTCGCCGCCCCGGCGGTCGTCAGGTAATTCTTCTGCCGGGGATTCCATTGCCTGCCATTGACGCTCACGGCGCCCTGCGGCCAGTCCCAGTGGGCGTGCTCCCAAAAGGCGCCTTCGCGCGTGATCAGGATGCGGTCTGAGCCATCCACCATCCCTTTGAAGTGGAATACTGCCTCCGGCTCCGCGGCCTCCCCTTTGGAGTCAGGCGGACCCGCTGCTGCCGACCCCAGGGGCGCGACCGTCAGATAATTCACCTCGGCGGACACCACCCCGGCGCTCTCCACACTGGCCACACTGGCCGCCGCTTTCAGGCGAAAGAACTGCATCTCCCCCGGCTTCTGCATCGTGAACGTCACTTCACCTCCGCCGGCGGGGACCTCCACCACCCTGGCCGCTTGCCAGGGAGCATCGAGCGTGGGCCGCATTTCCAGCGTAACCTGCCTCAACCCTGCCGGCACGACCGCCACCAGCGTCAGGTTCGTTCCCCGCACGGCAACGGAAGTGAGCGCCAACTGGTTGTTCACTGGCAGGTCCCGAGCTGCGGCCAAAAAGGGTGTCAGGCTGAGCAGCAAACACGCGCCCATTCGGCATGTGGCAATTCGCGGAATCGCTCTCATAAGCTATTGGACGGCAAATATACCCCCAGACACTCAAATATTGTATGCACTGTTCGGATTTCGGGCTTCGGCCTTCCTTTGGCCTTCGGCTCTCGGCCTTCGGATCTTCAGGGCTGCGCTCTGAGTTCTCGCCTCAACCACCCGCACCCCAGCGCAGCCCTGCCGCCGCCACTCGTCACTTGTCACTCGTCACGGGTAACTGTTACTCTGCGCCTATGGCTCGCAAGGCATCCGCAAGTTCAGAATCCTCCCGTGGGTTCTACGACATCATCGGTATTGTGCTCATGTGCTTTGCCGCGCTGTTGCTCGCCGCCCTGCTCTCGTATCACCCCCGCGACGTCTCAGCCAACGCCGTCCCGCCGAATCCGTCGGTCCACAACTGGATTGGCCCGTTCGGGGCATGGCTGGCCTACTACTGCTTTCACTGGATCGGTGCCGCGGCGTTTGTCCTGCCGGTGCTGCTGTTTTTCGTGGGTTTGGGTTGCTTCTTCGACTCCTTCGCCTACCTGCGCCGCCGCTGGGCCTGGGCATTGGTCCTGCTGATCTGCTGCATGGGCTTGCTCGATCTTTACGGCCAACACCTCGGGACTCTCGAACAGAACCTTAACGCACCTGCCGGCGGCATTCTTGGCCGCAACCTGAACCAGCATTTCTGCGGCGAGTGCTTCGGCACCGCCGGCGCGACCATCATCTTCCTGATGCTCTACTTCATCAGCCTGCTCTTCCTGACCAATTTCCAACTCGGCGAGTGGGTCCGCCGGATTTGGGACCGGCGCGGCGCCGCCCAGGGCGAAGCAACCCCCGAGGAAGACGCCCTCGAACGGCGCGCGCGCGACCTGCAAAAGCAGGCCAGAAAGTTGCAGGAGGAAGTCGATCACTCCGGCCTCGGCGCCGACATGCAACCCGTGCCCGCCCCGACCGTCCGCGACCTCAGCGTCCCGCAACCCGGCAAAGGCGCGCGGGGGAAGAAGCCGGCCCAGCCCGAACCGGCGAAAGAGCCGGCGCCGGCGGATGAAGGCGAAGTCATTGCCGCTCGCGAACTCGCCGCAGCCACCACCACCGACATTCTGGGCAAGAAGCCAGAGGCCGCCGACAAAGCAGCCCAGGCCAAACCCGCCGAAGCCAAAGCCGACGTCCCAGCCGCTGAGAAAACCGACGCCCGGGAAAAGGCGCCTGAGCCCAAGCCCGAGCCCGAGGTGCATATTTCCGGCCTGCCCCCCGCTCCCACCGCGCCTTCCAAAACCAAGCAGCCCCGGAAACCCAAGCCCATCACCGTCGCCGCCACGCCCATGATCGGCAACTACCAGTTGCCGCCCCTGGATTTCCTCCAGCACCCGGACCTGACCATCAAGCCCACCGAGTCGAAAGAGGAGCTAATGGCCAACGCCCGCCTTATGCAGCAGACGCTCGCTCAGTTCGACATCGAGGTTTCGCTGGGCGACATCACCAAAGGCCCCACCATCACCCGCTATGAGCTGCATCCCGCCCCCGGCGTGAAGCTCGAGAAAATCACCGCCCTCAACAACAACCTCGCCGCCGCCCTCAAAGCCGAGCGCATCCACATCCTCGCCCCCGTCCCCGGCAAAAGCTCCGTCGGCGTCGAGGTGCCAAACCCGGTCAAAACCATCGTCATTATCCGCGACCTGCTCGACTCCGACGACTGGCGCAACACCAAAGCCCGCATCCCCCTGGCCTTGGGCAAGGACGTTTACGGCCACCCCATCATCGCGGACCTCTCGGAGATGCCGCACTTGCTCATCGCCGGCAGCACCGGCTCCGGCAAATCGGTTTGCATCAACGCCATTATCACTTCCCTGCTTTACCGCTTCTCTCCCGATCAGCTCCGTTTCGTTATGATTGACCCGAAGGTGGTCGAGCTGCAGCAATACAACACCCTCCCCCACCTGGTCGTCCCCGTCGTCACCGACCCGAAGAAAGTCATCCTCGCCCTGCGCTGGGTGGTCAACGAGATGGAGAAACGCTACCAAATCTTCGCCCGCGTCGGCGTCCGCAATATCCTTTCCTTCAACTCGCGCCCCAGGAACAAGCCCCTGCCGCCCCGCGAACCCGAACTCCCCCTCTCGGCCAAGAAAGAAAAGGTCGAGCCGGGCGCCGACGGCTTCGCCGTCGAGGTGGACGAAGAAATCGTCGTCCCGCGCGAGGAGGACATCGTCATCCCCGAAAAACTCAGCTATATCGTGGTCATCATCGACGAGCTGGCGGACCTGATGCTCGTCGCGCCCGCTGACGTCGAGATGGCCATCGCCCGTATCACCCAGATGGCCCGCGCCGCGGGCATCCATTGCATCGTCGCCACCCAGCGGCCCAGCGTGGATGTCATCACCGGCGTCATCAAGGCCAACATCACCGCCCGCATCGCCTTCCAGGTCGCGGCCAAGGTGGACTCCCGCACCATTCTCGACGCCATGGGCGCCGACAAGCTTCTCGGCAAAGGCGACCTCCTCTATCTGCCGCCCGGCTCGGCCAAGCTGATCCGCGCCCAAGGCTCCCTCATCACCGACCAGGAAATCCAGAGCATCGTGGATTTCATCGCCAAACAGGCCAAGCCCAGCTACGAGCTTGAAATCCACCAGCAACTCTCCCGCGCCGGCAATGGCTTCGATGATGACCAAGGCATCGACGAGGACGAGGAGATCATCCAGCAGTGCATCGAAGTCATCCGCAGCGAGCAAAAGGCCAGCGTCTCCCTCCTCCAACGCCGCTTGCGCCTCGGCTATGGCCGCGCCGCCCGCATCATGGATGAGCTTGAGAACCGCGGCATTGTCGGCCCCAGCAAAGGCGCCGAACCACGCGACATCCTGATCGACCTGGACGGCGGCGGCGCCGATGGCCGCCCACCCCAAGGTGCGGCCTGAACCCCAAAGTCCGAACTCTCCACAAATCCCGGCTTCCGCCCTCAACACCGGTGAGGCAACCAGCTTTCCGTCGTTTAACCCCTGTTTTGCATTTCGATAACGTTAACGATACCCCCAAATACCCGGATTAACCTAAACGGAGCAGTTTAACCACAGAGAAACAGGCGGTTGGGCAAACGAGGGCGACCACTTGGCGGGTGAAGACCCTCCCTTTCCCGACCTCCTTTCCGTTCTTTGTGCTCTTTGTGGTTGGCCAATTGCTGTTGGATCGAACCATTCTCCGAGTTCGGGTTTCGGCCTTCTTTCGGGTTTCGGCTTTCGGCCTTCGGATTTCAGGGTTGCGGGACATGTGCTCCCCTCAACCGGCCGGACTTTAGAGCAGCCCTGCCCGCAACCAGCCCCCCACTTCTTCATGGACACGCCGCGCGACTTCCTTTAGCATTGGGTATTAAGGCGCTCTTGAATTGCAGATTCAAGATTGGCCGCGAAGACTTTGGGGACTGGATATAGTATGAACGCAGAGCTCGAAGCTTTCTTTGCCGCCGCCCGAAATGCCCCGGTGCCGCCGCAAACTGAGTCCGCTCAGCGACGCCAGGAGCGGGCGGATTTTCCGCGTCGGTTTCTGGCAAAGGCCGACTCCACGCTGAAGTCCATTTTGGACTCCACGGCAGCGACGCTGCAGAAGCACGGCTACGGCGCCACGGTTGAGTTGGTCCGCGACCAGAGCGGCTCGGACCCGAACAGCTTCCCTTACCTCGTTCTCCACTTCTCGCCCCAGCCCTGCTCGCCGGCGGACCTGGGCTACATCTACACGCTGGCCGGCGCTTCCGTCAGCTTCATCTGCCGCCGCAACGATCTGTGCGTCGAAGCCGTCGTCGCCCACCCGGCTGGCCGCGGCGTCGAGCGCCGAGTCAACTTCTCCACCCTGGCCCTTGGGGATTTAACCCCCGAGCGCGTGCGGCGAATCGTCACCGACGCCGTGAAGCAAATCGTCAGGCTATAAACGCGATGAACCTGCCCTTCATTTCACCTCAAGCTGGCTTGCACGCTATTGGGCCGAACGGTTTAGCCGTATCCATGCAGTAGGAAATGGGGAGCGCACGCGCCCTCGCGTGCCGTTTTCCGCGCCCTCGCGGAAAACAGGCGGGGCTTCCACGGCTCACCGTTTGATGACCGGTGCCAGCCTGGTTCCGACCGGCGAGGGCGCGTGTGCTCCCCGAAACGAACTGCATAGCTACGGTTTAGTTGCCGCCTCAAGAACCGCACTACTTGACTTCGCATTCAATCGCCGTCGCCGAGAGCGCCGGCAGGATTACCGGGTTTTGGGGCGGCGCTTGGGAGACGGTTTTGACGCGGTCAGGCGCTTCCCAATGATTCATAACATCGCGCTGGCGGGCGTCGAGCGTATCGCACGAGACCTCGGCGCTGGCCGCGCGGACTGCCCCGACAAAGCCGTCAAACCGATAAGAGAACTCGACCGGCGCCGTTCCGGGATTGACGGCGAAGAGGCAGAGAGACTTGCCGTTGGGCGAAGCGCAGGCGAAGAGGTCCAGGGCGCCGTTGGATTGCTCGAGCCGCAGCGGGATGGGCCTGGCATGGCGCGCGTAGAGTTGCATCACGTAAAAACTGGGGCGCTTGAGCAAACCCGCCGGCGAGGTCTCGATAATGGCGCCGGCATAGCTGTTGGCCAGGTTGGACCGGCAGGCAATTTCGGCCTTGTCCGAATGGCGCATCAGCACGTGGAGGTAGCGCGCGTTCAGCAAGGCCGACTCGAGCGTCAGCATTTTCCCGCGCCCCAATCCCCAGTCGCCGCCGGTGACATTCCATTCGGTCACCGCAATTCTGATTTGCGCGCAGCCCGGCGTAGTATCGATTATCCGCGAGAGGTTGGCGAATTCCCGGTCGCACCCGGCAAAATCCGCCGTGTAATGGTGCGGGCCGACGTAGGCAAGGTCCTTGCCGACGCGATCGAGCAACTTCTGCGTGGGGAACGAGGCCATGAGAAGGACGCCTGGATCGGCCTCTTTCATCGCCCGGACGAACTCGCCGAAGCGTCCAAGATAGTTTTCATTGTCGCCGCTGATTTCATTTCCCACCTGCCAGTACTTTACGTGATAGGGTGCGGCATGGCCGTTGGCGGCGCGTTTCGCTCCCCAAAGTGTGTTCGTTTCGCCGTTGCAGTAGGCGACGAGGTCGGCGGCGCTCTCCGGGCCGTCCGAGAAACTGAGGCAAATCAGAGGTTCGACGCCCGCCAGCTCGCAGAACTGGCAAAACTCGTCAATCCCCACGTCGTTGGGATCAATGCGGCCCCAGGGCTTGTTCGGAAACGGCGTGCGCCGGTCGCGGCTGCCAATGCCCTCCTTCCAGCGGTATTCACCCGGGTCGCAAGCCGAGCCGCCCCAGCGCACGATGGCCGGATGAACGTCCTTGATGGCTTGCACCACATCCGGGCGCCAGCCCATAAGATTATCCGCCGGCATCAGAGACAGCTTGTCGGCCCACGCGCTGCCTTCGCCTTCCAGGCGAAGCTCGAAGACGACGCGGTCGGTCTGGCCTTTGGAGGTTAAATGTGCCGAATACTTATGCCATTGGGCTCCTAAACCCGGTAGGGACGCGTTCCACCGCGTCCCTGCCGGATTCAGCGGGAGTTTGGCGGAGGCCAGGGTCATCCAGTCGCCGGTGGGCAGCAGGGTTTTCAACAGGACGGCAGCCGCCAGCTTCGGCGAGTCCGCCCGGAACCAACCGGAGAACTCATAAACCACCCCCCGCTTCACGGCGAGGCCGGACTGGGTCAGGCTGGCCGGGTGATGTCGTGCGGCGGTGAGCCGGGCGCTGCGGGCGCCGTTAAAGGGGTTTTCGGTGTCGCGGCTCCAGGTCGGGTTGGGGTCCCATTCCCGGTCGCAGAAATCGGGCTTGCCATCGTAGTAGGACCAGTTGGCCGCGCGGTTGACCCCTTCAAACGAACGGTCATTCAACATCTCGGCCCACATGCCTGGCACTACGTCATCCAGCAGCTCTACGAAATTCCCGAACAGCATGGGGCTGATGCGTCCGCCGTGAAGCGGTTGCGAGTGGATCACCGCGGCGGTTTCGGCGCCTTCCGACAAAAGCTGGAAAGGATGAAAGCAAAGGAAACTGAGAATAAGCACGTGGGGATGGATTTTGCGCCCAAGCAGGCAATCAGTTCCAATTGACGGGCCAGGCGGCGGTCCATAGGATGAAGACGTCATGCTGAAACGGTTAAGCCTGCCTGCGACCGGAGCGCAATCTTATTCTCTCGCACTTGCGTGCCTTCTGCTGCTGGCTTCTCTGGTAACGGCACTGGGCCGCCTGAGCGGTCGCGCCCATTCCGTGGCTGGCGCGCCCTTTGATTTGCAGAAGTTCATTGATACGGAGTTAAAGGCGGGCAAGAAACGGATCGTGGTGCCGCCCGGACGGTATCGGGTCGCACCCAAACAATCGGCGCATCTGAGCTTCAAGGACCTAACCAACATCGTGATTGTGGCCTCCGGGGTGGAGATGATTTGCACGGAGACGACGCGGGCCGTCAATTTCGAGAACTGCCGCGATGTTCGTCTCAAAGGCATGACGATTGATTACGATCCGTTGCCGTTCACGGAGGGACGCATCACCGCTTTGGCGTCCGATAAGAGCTGGGTTGAATTCGAGATCATCGAAGGCTACCCGGACAACAAGCTGGAACAGCGCATTGAAATCTATGATCCGGCCACTCGCGAGCTGCGTCGCGAGATGACCGGTTGGGAGGAGGGGTTTGAAGCCCGCGGCAACCATCGTTACCGCATCTCCAAATCGAAAGGCTATCGCTACCGGAAAGAATGGGACACGGAAGAGGCGGGCGATATTCTGGTGACGAACCAGCGCTCGGCCGCCGGCACGGGCGACCATGCCATCGTGGCCGCGCGTTGCACGGGGTTGCGGCTGGAGGAGGTAACGTTGTATGCAGCGCCTTGCTTTGGGTTCCTGGAGCATCTGTGCGATGGGTCCACCTATTACCGCTGCAAGATTAACCGCCGCCCATTGGCGGAGGACCCGGTCAAGCGCGGGTTTCCGCGCCTGCGTTCGCTCAACGCCGACGCCTTTCACAGCATCGAGGCGGTGAAAGGCCCGGCGATTATCGAGTGCGTTGCCAAGTTCCAGGGGGACGATTGTGTCAACATCCACGGCACTTACCATTTGGTGACGGCGAGTCATGAGAATGAACTGCGGGTGGCGGTCGCCGCCGGGGGGCGTCTGACGATTGAACCGGGCGACGAGGTGGAGTTTCTGCCTTATGAAGGCAAACGTCCGGCGGATGCCAGGGCGGTGAAAGCCGAGCCGGATGCGCCCCTGACGGAGACGGAATGGGCGTTCATAGAGAAGTCGCAGATGGATGCCTCCCTCCACCAACGCCTGCTCAGCAGCCAGGCCCGGGTCTTTAAGCTCACGCTGGATCGAGCGGTGCCGCTGCCGATGGGCTCGGGGGTCTGCTCGGGCAACCGCGTGGGCAACGGCTGCCTGGTGACGGACTGCGACTTTGGCTTCAATCGTTCACGCGGCATTATCATCAAGGCCAGCCGGGCCAAGGTCATCGCCAACAGGATTAGTCATAGTTGGATGACGGCGGTGCTGGTGGCGCCGGAGTTCTTCTGGTGGCATGAGGCGGCGAGTTCGAGCGATGTGCTGATTGAAGGCAATGGGATTCTCGGCTGCCGCTGCCCCGCCATCGAAGTCGTCGCCCCGGGCGCCAATGGCCAACCGCTCCCCAGCGGCGCCCACCGCAACATCACGATCCGCCGAAATACTATTGCTCAATCCGTCTGGCCGAATATCCGTGTGACCTCCACGGACGGGCTGGTGATCCTGGGCAACCGGCTGACGCCGGCGGAGCCGGAGCGGTTCGTGCCACCGCTGCCGGCGCGCTGGGATTGGGGGACCAACCCGCCAGCGGCCATACTCACTGAATCCTGCGACCAGACCAAGGTGCAATCTTCCCTGGCGAAGCGCCGCTAAGGCAGGAGATTGTTGGCGATGATTTGCTTGGAGGAGGTCATGTTGTTGATGATTCCGCCCGCCTCGAAGCTGTTGGCGGTGATGATGGCTCGCTGAACCGTGTTGTCGAGCTGTAGGCCGGTGCTGCCGGGCAGGAATTGGCAGCCGTTCACCGTTACGGTCGTGCAATTGGCCGCCCAGACGAAGGTGGCAGAAGCCGTGGCGGAGCGGTAGAACATGCAGGCGTTAAGCATTACGTTTGCCCCTTGAGTGATCTTCACCCCCTGGGCGGCGTTGACGTGCCATTTGCCGCCGGTAATCGTCACCTGCGCATTAGTGCCGTCAATGACGGCTCCGTAGCTGTTACAATCCCAGTCCCCGGCCGTGATGTTGACCGTATGATCGCCGGTTATGGAGACTCCGGTGCTGGCCTGGTCGGAGCAGCAGTCCAACAGGCTGCCGGTGAAGGTGCCGCCGCCCGCGTCGGTGTCGGTATAGATTTCCACGCCCGTTGGGACCAGGTAGCTCACCAGGCCGTTGAAGGTGCCGCCGTCAATTCGCCCCAGGCGGAAGGCGGAGCCGGTGGACAGATGGGAATTGCACCAGACTTCGATGTGATGGAATTGGACAAAGTCGTAGGCTTTGCTGATTTGAACGCCAACGTTCATGGGCTGGACGATGAAGATGTCCGAGAATCTGGTCCGGCCGGGGGTGGCGTTGCTGAGGGTGGTGATGGCGTCATAAGGGTACTGGATGCGGACACTGGAGAGAGTCACGCCTTGTCCCTGGAGGCTGATGGCCGGGGCAATCGAGTTGGATGGGGAGCCGCTGTCGTAATCGAGCGCAATACCATGAACGCTCGAGCCGTCCTGAAGGATCAGACCGGGTTCAGTGTAGTGGCGGAGCAACAAAGTAGGCATCGGCATGGAGTCCGCCGGCCAGCCGCCGGCGAACTTTCCGAGAAGCTCCAACTGGTTCAGGGTGAGCGTGGCCTTGATGACGTATTTGCCCATCGGAACATAGACGCCGTTCTGGTTGAGCGATTGGGCGGCCGCAATGGCGTTTGTAAAGGCAGCGGTGTCATCGGTGACCCCGTCGCCTTTCGCGCCGTAGTCACTGACGCTAACGTCGGCGAGGGAGGTTTGCGCCCGCAGCCAGGCCGGACTGCCGAAAAGGGCGATGGCGCTCACAAGGATGCCTGCGAGTGCTCGATACCGGGACGCCGGTGGAGTTGTTTGTTTGGAAGAGGTTTTCATTTTCATATACTTTGCATTTGCCTGGTTGCGCTGGGGACCGGGAGAGAAGGTGGCGGGCTACGGCGGCCCCAACCGGAAAAACTGCTCTCCGCTGTTGGTGGCGGGCAGGCTGAGGTTGAACGTCCCATTGTTA